>ENA-OZFF01000006-OZFF01000006.1-human-gut-metagenome-genome-assembly--contig:-NODE-6-length-143100-cov-63.179111_pt1 | contig 143100 bp, 223 predicted proteins | sample MGYA00244615_ERZ653628 | MGnify/ENA primary metagenome ERZ653628 (study PRJEB26926, sample SAMN06164927) | human gut metagenome | biome: ENVO:00009003; feature: ENVO:2100002; material: ENVO:00002003...
TCATAGTATTGTCAGAATACCATGAAATCATAGTATTGTCAGAATACCATGAAATCATAGTATTGTCAGAATACCATGAAATCATAGTATTGCAGAAATACGATTAAAAAGAAAATTTCTCTCCATCTGGAGCTATATAATTATACTTATCGTCGTCACTATCAATAGGAATCTCGTAAAAATCGTAATATCCTTCTCTCTCAACTGGAACTAAATATCCCTTTTTTACCAATCCATCTACTGCACTTGTATATTTCGCTCTCTTTATACCAAGCTCTTTTTCTATAATAGTAGGCCCAAAATCATAATCAGTTAACCTCTCAGATTGACTAGCAAAAAATATCCACAAAGAGAACTCTCCATCTGTCAACTCTCTACGGGCCGCAAATAACGCTTCCTTATTAATCCTAGCATATATATTATTAGTATCACATGGTTCCTTATGAATATGATTAATAGTTCGCTAATTAGGACTTCTTTTTTTGTCTGCCATGGCAATCATCCTCCAATAACGAACTTATCCCTTTATATTTCTAAACTGCATCCCTTAAATCCTAACTATCTTCAAAAAGATAGACATTTAACCAAGGTTTCTAAACATTAGGAACAGTTCCAACAATAATAAAACCAAGATCACAGAGTTTGCGTGCTAACTTTACCGTAAAAACTTTATAAGTATCATTAGTCATTTGGTTTAATCTCCTTTAGTCTATTTTATTTTTCTCAATATATTCTTTAACAGCCTTTCTAATTACCTAAGACATTGTTAAATCACAACTCTTAGCAAAGACTTCCAAATCTTTCTTCTCTTCCTCTGTTAATCTAACAGAAACAGTGGAATAATTCATAAAATCACCTCTCTACTATTCTTTACTTTTATTATAACATAATTTTCCGGTTTTGTCCTAAAATTTGTTAAACTTTTTTCTAAAATTATAAACAATAGAACAATCAATACATTAGAAAATTTTGGACAAGTCATTAGAAAAAATCGGACACTCGTTAGAAAATTTTGGACAAAAATACCTCTATGACCATTTTATTAAAATTACCGCGGGATTGTCAATTTCTCTGCCTAAAAAATTCCCGCATCCAAGAGAATTATGTAAAATAAAGACGCTCTTTTAAGAGTGTCTTTATTTTTTTATAAAATTATTATATAATATATATAGAAAGTTAAGGAAAGGAAGTAAAAATTATGAAGATTAGTGAACTAGGATATAAGAACTCCACTGTAAGAATCTGCGAGTTCCTCGGCTTTTCTGATACAGACCAACTCAAAAGAGCTAAATTCTTCGCTATTCAAGAAACTTATAGTCCTATTCCGGTTCTTGGAGTCAGCATTAATAATGGAGACCCAACTTGGCGATTATGCGAAGTAGATAATAATGTAAGAGATCTCTATTCTGTTGATGAAGGATATAAAATTCGCAACGAGTTCGGAGGTCGTACTTACTATCAAAGTGACTTTCTTTCCTTGCTAAAAAGTGGACATATTGTTTACTGTCCCGATGAAATTTGCGCAGAAAAAATCAGCAATCTTAATTCATGAGTTTGATTCTGTAGAGGAGGTATAAAATATGGATATGTCATTTTTCGCATACACTGGCGCTTTTGAACTGGCTGCTCGAGAATTGGCTTCAAAGCCATGGACTTCTCAGCAAGCTCAAATCTGCGCAAAATACGGTATCTTTTTTGATAATATAACAGATGATGAAATTGATATGCTTTCTCAAATGGTTGAAGAGTATTCTAATTAAAGAAAGGAAGAGAAATATGATTGGTGAGACTATTACTGTAAATGGAGTAAAGTGCCTTGTTCTTGACGAAATTGATGGTAACCCCTTCGTAATTGCACTTGAAGTAGGAATTGATTTTGTCTTTGGAAATTCTAATAACTATAAAGAGAGTACATTGCGGAAGGGCGCTGAGGCTTGGCTTAAGAAAACTGGCATTAAGGCTATTCCGCGCGATGTCGACCTGACTGCAATGGATGGATATAAAGGATATGATTCGCTAAATACCGCTGTTGCACCACTTACCTTCGATGAATATCGAAAGTATAATCATATCCTAACCCCTCATATCAAGGATTCGTTCTGGCTTGTTACTCCTTGGGGAAGCCCTGAAAAGGATAATTGGGCCTCGAACCACGTTTGCAATGTCGACTACGATGGATCTGCGGTCGGCAACTACTACTACATCAGCTACGGTCTGGCGCCGGCTTTCATTCTTGATAAAAATGGGAAATCTCTTAGTGACTTTACTAACGAGAAGCTAATTGCTGAACTCAACAAGAGACTAAAGGTATAAGATATGTATATCCTCAACTCAAGTCTTATAAATCTTATCCTTACCGAATACGCCGAAAAAGTTAAATTCGGTTATAATAAAATTTCGTATGATTCGTGGAGAACCCTAAAGAAACTAAGTAATACTAGTACCGATTATATAGTCAAAATAGAGATTACAGATAAAAACTCTATGCTCTATTTAACTGACACCCGAACCGATATTACCAGCGCGATCCCTGTAACTGATGGATTCGCTTATCTTGTTAAAGAAAGGACTATTCATATGGTTGACACCAATGCGCCTATGCCCAACAAAAGCGGAAACACTACTCGAAAAGGCTTTAATATGAACTTTGATTTTGGCCCTTGCGGGGATGAGGTAGCTTTTTCTCCTTATGGCTTGGCTATTCGTAATTCTAAGGGTGAGTATTTTACCTATAATCCTGCTACTAAGCAGACCATTGATGTGACTGGCTTTACCTTCTCCTTCCAGAACATGGTATATCGTATGCCTGTCGCAGCCTCTGCCGTCAAAGAGGGCGATATGATTATTCATAAGCATCATCCTATGTTTGTATCTGCGGTTGACGGCAGTAATATTGAAGTCGTAGATATCTTGGAATCTGAGGTTAAGACTGTAATTCCTACCTCTAATCCTTTTGGCTTCAATTTTATTACCAAGATTATGCCTATCATTAATTTTGGTAATACTGCTCCTTCTCCTGATCAGCCCTTCGGCAATCTCATGCCTATGATGATGGCTAACATGGTTTTTGGCGACAGTGACGGCAACAGCAGCGATATGGGTAAGATGTTTATGCTCTCTACCATGATGGGCAACTCTAATCCTTTTAGCTTCCTCACTGGAGACACATCTAAGTAATCCTAATAGGCGAGATTGGAAATTCTCCAATCTCGCCTACCCGCGCATCTTCTATTTTTTTTCTTTTGTTGCAATTATATTTATTATAATATATAATAAATATATAAAATAAGAAAGGAAGTAAATGCCATGACTGCTATTATTACTTGCTCTATTGAAAATAAAACTTTTGAGAGCCATTTCCCTATTGATAGAGAAACTCCTGAGTATATGATCGCGGACGAGGCATATAGGCTTGCTATTCTTTTCGCACAAACTCAATTTATCGCAAAATTCGGTAGAATTATTTCTGGATATGATTTTGGCGAATTTCTCAAAAATCTTGATTATGATTATAAAATCAAAGAAGAGGCATCTTAAAACTTTATTAACTAACAAAGAGCTTCCTTTAAGGAAGCTCTTTTTCTTTTGCAAAAATTAAAAAATAATGATATAATAATTATAGAAGATGAGGAAAGGAGTATCAAAAGATGAAGAATTACTATGAATACGAGGTAGAAATGTTCGAGGAGTTTCAAGTAAAGACTTATCAGGGCATTACATACGGTAACGACTTCGCTGAAGCTCTCAGAAATGTAGCTGATTACTACGGCGAGGAAGATTTAAATTCTGTAAAAATTATCCCCTGGGATTGCGAAGGCTGTATTACTTTGAGCAAGAACGCTCTTGATGAACTTCGTGAAAATCATTAAGGAGGTTTAAATTATGCCTGTTGCACCTAGTTTTCAGTCCTATAAGCGCATTACTGAAGAGCCTTTTATTAAAAATGGTAAATATTATGTTACTGTAGAGCATCCAAATACTAAGAATCATCGAGATGTTCGCTACTACAGCGATGCAGAATATGCAAAAGCCTATGGTAAGAAGATTGTTGATACCGATAAAGGCTATGATGGTCTAAAGCATGCTCGCGGCTTTGACAATGGGCCTATTCTTGTAATTCGTGGGAATAAGGCTGCTGATGAAGATTGGCTGCGGGAGTCCGTAGCTAGATATGCCGTAGGGATTGGTTGGTATATCGCTTCTACCGATATTTTCCCTGATGATGCTCCTGAGCATCTGAAGTATCTCCTGCTCGGTTGGGATGAATTCCGTGATGGAGATGACCGTCATATGAAGAAACCTGCGGATTTGTCTACCTTACTCGATAAAAAAGCTAGAAATAAGGAATGGGTTAAAATGAAATGAAAACTACTCTGCTGCTAATACTATATATGTTCCTTGTCTTTTCGTCTCTAATACTTCTGTATTCTTCACCAACAATGCTTCACGCAGTCTTATATGGCATCTCCGCAACTTGTTGGATTACAAATCTAATCTTTTTCATTAGAGATATTTGACATAAAAATTACCACTTTAGTCAAGGAATCGGTTTGCAAAAAACAAAAAAATAAGTTATAATAAATATAGAAAGTAGGAAAGGAGATTTCTTGTAATGAGCGTTAGCTATTTTACTAAAATCGTCTATGGAGTTCGTCTTGAAAATGACGAAATCAATGTCTTAAATCAGAAGGATGATGAATTTTGTGATAAAAATTGCGATTTTATTCACAGAGCTAACTACTATGATAATGATGAAGATATTGTAATTGGTATTCAAGTAGGCGATGACGTTGAAGAAGGGACAATTAGAGAAATCACTTTCTCTAATAACAATCTTGAAACCAGTGAACTTAAAAACATTTTGGGCGCGTTAAACATTACGCGAGAACCTAAATGGTATGTAGTCCATTGTGTTTTGTAAATTACAAGAAATTTTCTTGACTTTACTCAAAAAATATCATATAATATAAATACAATAAAACAAGAGAGGAATTGATTAAATTATGTCTAACACTGTAAAGAAGCCCACAAAGAAAGCCAATTATAATGCTATTTTGAGCATTTTGTCTGTCGCTGAGAACGAGGGTCTTGTCCTCGAGTCCAGTGAAATTACTTATGATAGCCTGCGCGAGTTCGTCGAGCACGAGGTCGAGTTGCTTGACAATAAGACTGCTGCTGCCGCTAAGAGAGCTGCTGCTAAGAAGGTCGAGGGAGATGCTCTTCGCGAGAAGATTTATGAAGTCCTTGGTGATGAGCCTATGACTATCAATGATATTGTAAAGGCTTTGAACGACGAGGACATTTCTGCTCAGATGGTTACTGCTCGTCTAACCCAGCTTGCTTCTCCTGAGGTCAATCGTGTTGCTAAGGAGACCGTAAGTGTTCCTGCTTCCACTGAGGGTGGAAAGTCTAAGAAGCTCTCTGCTTACCGCAGAATTGGCTAATTAAAACCTTTAGAAAGGTATCTACGAAAAGTAGATACCTTTCTTTTTAGCCATACTTTAGTACAAATTGCAAATCCAGAAGGGCCACCTGGAAAATTCATAATATGAAATGCCGAGAATAATATTACGCAAATAGCGATAATAATAAAAACCACAGTTAAAACTCCTTTTTTATTTATATATTTATTATAACAAAAGCAAAAGGATGTGTCAATTTGGCATTTTCATCTCAAGATTGACGGATTTTTTATTATATGCTATAATAAATATATAAATAAAGGAGGGCTTATTTAATGATATTTAGTGTAAATTATCATTCCAGCAATATAAAAATGGCTGGAGAGATACGTTGCCCCTACAATCAATTAGGAACAATTATTAAATTTCTTAAAGAAAATCCAAATAAAAGGTGTAATATAATTATTCCAGATGAATTAACTCAGGTGCAATTAACAAGATTGGCTGAGCAAGTTGAGATAATTAAAACAATAGCAAATGATTACACTATTCAATGCGGAAACATATATCAATTAAATGATTTAAAAGATATGGGATATAATAGATATTTGCGGTTCCCGGTTACTGATTGGGAAACTTTTCAAGAATTGCGGGAGGCCAAGGTTAGTGATATCTATATAGATGGACCACTAGGGTTTCAAATGGAGTTATTAGAAAAGGTTAAAGGAGATATTAAGATAAGAGTATCACCCACCATTTCCCCTAATGTCTCCCTATCCGCAGAAAGAAAACCTTCAAGTTTTTTTATTCGCCCGGAGGATCTCCATTTATATTCTGCTATTGATGTAATAGATTTTAAGCAACCTAATTTAGAAAAAGAAGATACTTTGTTTAATATCTATAATAGAGGTTCATTTAATTATGATATAAACCTTCTCATTGATGGCTTACCTACAAGAAATAACTTAACATTTAAAGAAGCATTTGCAAAAACTCGTTTAAACTGTGGGCAAAAATGTAATATACCTGGTCATTCTTGTCATTATTGTGATACTTATTTTTCAGTAATCTCGCATTTCCATGAACTTGCTAGACTTAGCAAAAAGAAATAATTAGATTTTATTATTTTTATATATTATAATATTATTATAAAGATAATAAAAGGAGTGTTTCTAAAGTGAAATGGTCGGAAATTCTTCCTCAAGAGGCACTGGATTTAAGTGTTCAACTTGAAAATCATGCTTTAGAAGAGCGCTCTAAAGGAAAGATTTTATTTCCAGAATAGGATAAAATCTTTAGAGCGCTTAATCTTACGCATCCAGAAGATGTAAAAGTTTGTATTGTAGGACAAGACCCGTATCATACCCCAGGCGCAGCAAACGGGTTAGCATTTTCTATTTCTGATGGGAGCCCCATTCAACCATCTTTAAGAAATATTTTTAGCGAGCTTAATAGCGATTTAGGGATTCCAATTCCGCAGTCCTTTTAGTGTAAGTAAACCATGTAAAGGAACTCCTGCGTTTAAAGGTAGTAAACCATTTTCAACAGCAAATAATTTACTGCTTTCTATGGGTGGAGAACCGATTGATTGGAGTTTATAAGATGGGAGATATAATGTATAGATGATAGAATTACAGAAGTTACAAAATGATTTTGAATCTGTACTTGTTCATTCTCAAGATTATCCATTTTATCTCGATTCAAAAAATTTAATCGAACAATGGGCAGAAGCGAAAAAAGATATAATAAATCTTTTTGGCGGAGAATTGATATTAAGAAGCAAGGAACCAATTAAAATTCTTTTGACAGAAGAGCAGAAGAATAAAAGATTTGAAGAGTTTATTCAAGCTCTTGATGAAAACGGAATCTTAACTACTGATCTCGAATTATTTTTGAGAGATAATAAAGGAGGATTTTTTGATAACAGAGTTTTATTACCATATCCTTCTTTTAATATTCCACTAGGTTCTAAATTATCCAAATCTTTTAAGCGATTTATTAATAGTCAAGAGATTGTTAGATGGGCACAAGATACTGCTTCAAGATATATGCAAGAAAATAAAATAGAAGGATATTTATATCTTTCTATTCATCCTCTTGATTTCTTAACTATTTCAGAAAACAATGAAAATTGGTGGTCATGTCAGTCTCTTGATGGAGATTATAGAAGTGGAAATCTTAGTTATTTAGTAGATAAAACAACTATTGTTGCTTATTTATCTAATGGTAAACAAGAGCATCTAAAATGTCTTCCATTAGGAATGAAATGGAATAGCAAAAAATGGAGAATGTTAGTCCATACAGATGGTATCAGAAATATTTATTATAATAGACAATATCCATATGAATCAAGAGATTTACTCGCTTGTGTACATAATATGTTACTTAAATTGATTAAATTTGATATGTCTCTTCCTCTTGATTATGGATTTAAAGTAATCCAAACTCAATGGGGTAGTGAGCAACTTATATATAATCAAATAAATGCAGGCGGACGTATTCATGATACGAGAGATGTAATTGATATGAGTGATTATTTAGGATATTCCGATTTAGTTATTTCTAGTACGTACGCACCGATTATATCAGTAAATAATGGAAAGTATGAGGATTATACAAAGCATTTAGATCAAAATAAATATGTGGAAGAACTACATTTTAATGATGTTTTTCAAATCAAAATTGGTGAAAGACCAATTTGCCCCTGTTGTGGAACAGAACATATAAATAGAGAAGATTCATTTTTATGTAATTTCTGCATATCAGAGAAAGAGGCAGATGAAGATTTCTTCTTGACTTGTAATAGTTGTTATCGTAGAATATATGATGAAGATAAAATTTATTGGATGGATGGTAGGCCGTATTGTAAGACTTGCCATAATCTAATGAAACAAGAGGATAGATTAATCGAGGAGGACGATGAATAATGGCAGTTAGACGAGGAGATGCCGCGAAAGACCTAATTACAAAGACAATTCTTTCAACATTTGAAGGCTCTTTTGTTTCGGATAAAAAGATTTACATTTCAGTAAAAGATGGAGCGAGTGGAGAAGTTGTTCAGATTGCTGTATCACTTACAATGCCTAAGACACCGATTGCGGGCGGAGGAGATAGTACGCTCTCTACATCAAGTTCTGATACTCCATCCGCGAATAGTTTTGCTCCAACTGAGTTGGCTCCAGAGGATAAAGCTAAGATTGAGGAGCTTAAAGCTAAGTTGGGAATTACTGATTAAAAATTTTGGGTATGGGTAATTAAGATATTTAATATAAAGTTTAATAATAGTACAAACTTCCTTACTAAAAGGGAAGCGTAAGAGAAATATTTTCTAGAACTTACGCTTCCTTGAAAAATAAAAAAAATTATTATATAATATATATAGAAAGTTAAGGAAAGGAAGTTTTGAGTTTATGAGTAAATATGTTTATGCAGTTTCTTTCACTATCCTTGCTACTATCGAGAGTGATGAACCTCTAGCGGAGGAAGAAATTATTTCTCAGGCAGAACTTGAAACTTGTGTGACTAGAGATCTATGTAATGATATTGATATTACTGGTCTTTATGGAACATCTACTCCTTATTGATTATTTGAAAAATAAAAATAAATATTATATAATATTTATATAAGTTATCGACAGTAACTATAAATAATTGCACGGGTAAGGCGTGAGTGAGGCTGATATGCGTTAAATAAAATACTCACTTTATCTATACTCCGGTAGTTCAAAGGTTAGAACGGGCGACTTATAATCGCTTGATGCTTGGTTCGAGTCCAGCTCGGAGTACCATTTAAGAGGACAGACCCAATAGGAGGGCCCTCTTGCTATAAGACGCATACAGCAAATCTATTTCCAGAATAGTCAAATGGTTAAGACATTTCAACTCAAAGTGAAAAATTATCGGTTCGAATCCGATTTCCGGAGCTAAATAGCTAGCGTCTTGAAAACATTTGAAAAACTTTTATAAATATGATATAATATTTATAGAAAGTAAGAAAGGAAGTTGCATATGGATAAGAAGTTATATCTCGCACAACTCGCGGCCGAGGCTCTTTCTTGTTATAAAAATGAGGATAGTATTTGTGATGCTATTTGGCTTATGAATGGTGGAGTTGGTGGCCCCGAGGAACAGTGGGAGAACTTTAACGCAACTTTCAAGGATACCTTTGGTATTTCTTATGATGAAGCTAAACAACTGAATCTTTTTTGAAAAACAATAAAAAATATTATATAATATTTATATAAGGCAGACACAGCAAATCTTTTATTAAATAAAACACTTATTTTTGGTTTAAGAAAGTTTATTTATTCTGCCTTGAGCTTGGGTCGGTAGCTCAGAAGAGTAGAGCGCTTGCCTGTTAAGCAAGATGTCGTGGGTTCGAGCCCCACCCTTCCCGCCAAAGTCGAGTTTGTGAGTAGCGCCGCGACTTTAACCCTAAACTCTCAATTCGTCCACTGCGAACTAAAATAATAGGCTGGCCCAATAGAGCGACGGGTAGTTCTGAAACAAATAGTTGCTCTTTTATGTTCTCGTGGTGCAATAGGCAGACACGCGTGGTTTAGAACCATGATGTTGCGGGTTCGACTCCCGCCGGGAACACCAGATGGTTCCGGTGACATTGTCTTAAACCCATATAACCGGCGGAGCTATGGCCCGTAGTTGAAGACTGGATTTCTTGTCGTAAATGGCCAAGCATTTATGATGGCTAGTCAGTATTAAAAGAGGAAGCCTTGGAACTCGATCAATACCATAGAAATATGCGCGTGTGCTGGAATCGGCAGACAGGCGAGCTTGAGGTGCTCGTGTTCGTAAGAGCGTATGGGTTCAAGTCCCATCATGCGCACCATGGTTTCTACTGATTTCCCATGCCCAATAAGTCAGAAGTGTGATATATGTGAACGGCGAGGCGCAAAGCACACGGGGTGCGTACGACCCTTCCTCGCCTTATACGGTGGCGTAGTTCAGTAGGCTAGAACGTCGGCCTGTCACGCCGAAGGTCACGGGTTCAAACCCCGTCGTCATCGCCAATTTGAAAAACAATAAAAAATATTGTATAATATTTATGTAAGGTTAAGAAAGAACAAAGTATCGCAAGTCGTATATAGGCAGCGATAGCGCGCAAGCGAATCAGCAATGCGGTGTCCCTTTTAGGTTGATGCCTGGCACATTGGACTGTAGTAGCCGATAAATTAGAGCGTAGTTCTCCTTGATTGACACGACCAATCATCTTAATCACAATATGGGGCATTAGCTCAGTTGGGAGAGCGCCTGCCTTGCAAGCAGGAGGTCACGAGTTCGACCCTCGTATGTTCCACCATAGGTATCTACTAATAATTATATATGATACCGTCTAATGATTACAGGTTTTTATTGATTTCATTGCCATAAGAACAATAGGGCATTCCTATTTCCGTCCTTAATAGAAATAGGTGGTTTTCAGTGACGCCGCTGTTCACCAACTAGAAGATAAGTTAATATTCTCTTTATATATAGTAATGACAGTATAGCTTATAATAAACAATAGCTATTATTAAATAAGACAGAAAGAGATTATTAAAAGTGCAGATATGCTCGGTTAGTCAAGCGGTAAAGACGCTGGCCTTTCACGCCAGAAACACGGGTTCGACTCCCGTACCGAGTACCATTAAACAATAGAAAAGGAGATTGCTATTATGAAGAATGTTCACGGGAAGTTCAACTCTTTCGCAGAGCTTGGTAAGGCTCTCGGAATTAAGGTTCCGCAGAATGTGGAAAAGGAACGTAAGTGTTCTAATTGCGGAAACCCGCTTCGCAAGATTGGTAATACAAATGTTTATATTTGTGATTATTCCATTCTTGAGGACAACGAGTTGAACGGAACTCCCGTGCAGGTGTTCACTAAATGCGGCGCCGTCGAACTTAGCGATTAACTAAAAGACCTGAGCAAGTCAATAAACTGCTCTTTAAATGGCCTTGTCGACGAAATGGCAAAGTCGCCACCCTCTCAAGGTGGAGGTTGATGGGTTCGAATCCCTCCAAGGTCACCAGATGTATGGGTTCCACAGTTTCGAGTGAAAGAAAAGACGGGCCTTTCTTGTGCGTAGAGTATGGTACGGCAAGAATGAATTATTGATATGTGGCACGCCCTTGCTTAATTAAAGTGAAACGGTTCCGGCTGATACATCCAGCGGAGGGGCGCAAGAGTACCGTGGCTATTAGAGTTATTCCAAAATATAGAATATATGAGGCGAGAATAAAAAGCGAGGAGTGGCAACGCAGACCAACTCAAGAGTGTCTAGGCGTTAAGTAGTAAAAATATATTTTGGTTTCATTATAATTTAATTCTAATAGCTGTATATCGCGGGAAGGGTGTTGGTTCCCAGTCGAGTCTCATAAACTCGATTACGCGAGTTCAATTCTCGCTCCCGCACCCATTAGGTGCCAAGAACCTAAAGGCTCAGTTGAAGCAGCTTTATATAGCGCTGTATAAAGAAATCGGCTGGCTGAGAGATAAAATCTGGAGTAACGAAAAGGGTTCGGGGATGGAAGTCAACGACCTCGTTAAAAAATTAAGTTGGCACCGATTATTTTCTCAATAGAGATTTATATATAAAAGACTAGCGAATCGGGAACCTATCAAAAGTGCAAGATAGGCTGTTAGAATGGCACTACCGATTAAAATAAATTAAGGAGGTATTAAAAAATGATGGATATTGATGATTTCATTTTCGCAGAAACAGAAGTTATTCATAGTGATAGATAACTTTTATGTTTAATGCGGCCGCCGATAGGTGATGGTTCCAAGCCCATAAAACGCAGAGGAAACATATTTGGAGGGGTGGCAGAGTAGGTTGAATGCGAGGGATTGCTAATCCCTTGATTGTGGAAACACGGTCCGGAGGTTCGAATCCTCTCCCCTTCGCCAATAGCCAATCGGGATAAGACACTGTTATATATGCCGGCCGCATATAAACGAGGCTATTGTGTCAACTACGAAAACCGACTAAGTAGTTCCGTTTGCTTGCGGTGATAATACAAGCGATTAACGAAATAATAGGGCTTGTGAAGGTTTGGAAGTATAGCCGCCTGCCGGTCTCAATGAGACAAAAACAACTTCAATATAATCTCGTCAAGTTTTTTGGTACTGCTGCGGGAGCCTATGGGGAAGAGAAGGCCAAAACCGAAAGACAGAGGAATGGGTTCGACTCCCATACGGCCGGCGATTAAGCTGGCGGTTGGTGTATAGTGCGGAAACGAGCATACTGTCGATTTTCTTAACCCGAGCCGGGGTTTATACCGGCCATTATACGCTGGATTAGCTCAATAGGTAGAGCAATTGCCTTGTAAGCGATAGGTTAAGAGTTCGAGTCTCTTATCCAGCTCCAGCCTCGGCAGAGGCGTTTAAACGCGGCAAGAAAGCCTGCAAGATATTGTGGCCACTTTATCAAGCAGTCCGTATGGTAAATCGAGTCGGATAGGGTTAGATAGGGCGCAGAGAATTGTACCGCCAATTCCGAGCGCAAAGGCCGGAGGCTAATACCCGATATTAAAATCTATTGCTAATATGTTGTGCGTAGCTTAATTGGTAGAGCATCAGATTGTGGCTCTGAGAGGTGCGAGTTCAAGTCTCGTCGTACACCCCATAGACCTATTCAGCAACTTTAAATCATATGTTTTTGGTACATAATAAGATGAAAAGGGGTCTAGTAAAATGAATTTAAAAACTATAAAGCAGGCTCAAAAGAAATCTCCAGAAGAGCTGCAAGAATATCTTCATTTTAAACAGAGAGGTTCTATAACAAGAGCAAAGAAAGGAAAAGGTTCCTTTAATAGAAAACTCAAGCATAAAAATCTTTTTGAAAATTCTTAATTTTTATTATATAATATATATAGAAAGTTAAGGAAAGGAAGTTTTGAGTTATGATTATTGCTTCTGCAATTAAATTTATTCCTCACTTTAGTAAGTACCCTGTAATTATTTGCGGGAAGCGCCATGCAGATTGCCTCGAAGAAGCATATCAGATGGGGTATGAATGGGATAAAGAAGATTTAGTGCAAGGGTTCTTGACTGATGATGCTAAATTCCTTGATAGATACGACGCAAAGCCTGAAGCCCGCAGATGTAGACAGTTAATTGTCGATGATGACAAATATCGAGAATTGTTTAGTGAAGATATGTGGCTAGAGGAGGATTAAGTGTGAGAGACGCAAATCGCATTTCTAGTATTGCTAATAAGATTGAGGTTATTTGGCGAAAGACTAATCCAAATCTGCGCTTTTGGCAATTTCTTGAAGTGCTAGTTTGTAGATATAATGCAGATCATTCTCTTACTGATCGTAAAACTATGAATGAGATGTTCTATGTTGAGGATGAAGATTTTGAAAAGATTCTCGATAATATCCTAAGTGAACTTTAAAAGTTTACAGTCGCGTGTGTAGCTCAGTAGGCTAGAGCACCTGCCTTTTAAGCAGGGAGTCGCGAGTTCGAATCTCGCCACACGCACCATTTCTACTCTTGAGTGAGACACAACTGTTATTCTGTGCACGAGAATTTTCAGTCAAGGTTAAACCGAGTAGCGTTTCTGGTAGTCTGGCGTTACGAAGACTGCATGACTTAGGGACAACTTGATGACGATTCTCTGATTCAAGAAGAAGAAAACAATTTCGTTCATCTCCGCATTTTGGTTTGTTTTGTTTGAGCGGGTTATCTGTGAACAAACGACAAAGTCGACTTGGGTTAGGTAGTACCTCTAAAAAACAGGGAAACTACCATATGCAGGATTAGTGTTAGCGGCTAGCACGTCTGCCTTCCAAGCAGAAAGGGCCGGTTCGAATCCGGTATCTTGCTCCACCCCTCGTAGCCGGGGCGAATAGACTGCGGGAAGCTCCTCCTCGGAGGTGTATAAAGGAAAGCCACGCCATTCTTCGGCGGAAAAGTTGAAAGTGATAAACTGGGTGTCAAAAAACTTTCTGTTGGCGGACATAACGCTGGGCTGTTGTCGAGGTATGCCCTAAGGCCTCAGACTGGGGAAATGGTTCTCCTCAATGCGTGTGACGCCGAAACGAACCTATTATATGCTTCGGTAGTTCAGTTGGTTAGAATACGCGACTGATAATCGCGAGGTCGGCAGTTCAAATCTGCCTCGGAGCACCAACCGAATGTCAGCCTTGATAGATGGCAGGGTGAATACCTAACGCAAAATTCTATCATGTGCAAAGAGTTCGGTTCGAAAAATTCTTTGTGGGACAAAGACCACAGAGGCCATGCTACACTAGGGTGTCATGCTGCTTTGACTAGAGTGTAGAACAAAAGGCTTTTGTTTATCGAGTTCGCCCGTCAGTGGAAGCAGCTCCAAAGTAACTCGATTAGGGCTGGGGACGCTCAGCTTACATAGGGCGATCGGTTAATGGCTAAACCAATGGTCTCCAAAACCATGACTGTAGGTTCGAATCCTACTCGCCCTGCCAATAAAAGGAGAGAGTACCATGTCTATAGCAAGTTATGCAGAAGTTCGCGATATGGTAATCCATGGTGATAATGGTATCAATCAATACTGCATTATTGCAGTTGATGAATTTTCCTTTGAAGATTACCCTATTTATGCAGTTGATAGAAATGAAGCGATTAGTCTTATTGATAGAACCAATAGTTTAAATATGCAACGGGTTCTCGAAGTTTATAACTATCAACAAGATCTGGAAGAGCAGTTCAAAGAGTTTCGTACATGGAGAATATAAAAGGAGGTCGATAAAATGGTAATGGATATTAATATCAAAAGCACAAGTGATATTGAGCGTCTAAATGCCGTAGCGAGTAAAACTCCAGATGTACTTTGGGTTCATTCTAATGACGGTATGATTATGGTTGATGCTCGTAGTCTGCTTGGTTTATTTGCTCTAATTGGAAAGCCATGTAAATTGGTTGCAGAAGATAGCACAGACTATAAAATTCTTGCAAGAGTAGCAAGAAAAGCTGGAGTAGCTTAATGCTCCTTATTTGCCCCGTTAGCTCAGCTGGAAAGAGCAACCGCCTTCTAAGCGGTAGGTCATTGGTTCAAGTCCAATACGGGGTACCATCTCTATTAGTTTAAAAGTGGAAAACACAAGAGCGCGCGTCTTGGTTGTGAGTTGAGCATCGCCTCACATAGAGAGCCTATGGGCCATTAGCTTAACGGGCAGAGCAGTAGGTTGAAGCCCTACGGGACGAGGTTCGAGTCCTCGGTGGCCCACCAGTCCGCAGGACAAAATTTCTTGAAGTGTTATATACCCCTTTTGCTTATATAATTAACAAGAGGGGTCACATGGGGCCGTAAAGGTTTCGACGGGGCATTGAAGGATTAAAGTTCACGGGTATGCACACCGCCTTAAGGGGCAACAAAAATTAACTGACAACGATTATTTCGAGAATTATCTTGCGGCTTGAGCTAAGCTCGCCGCTTAACCCTTGAGTTTCTTTGTTTACTCTTTTAAACAAAGTGGTGGAGGTAAACCAGTACGCTTAACGGAGTGTGGTTTGTTAAAGCCTATCCTACTTAGTGGATAAAGTTTAACTATCGTGTGAAAAGACTTTAATTATATAGGTGTTTCGGACGCGGGTTCGACTCCCGCCGGCTCCACCAGTTAATAATAAAAATAGGAAAGGATTTATTATGGAATACTTTTTTAATGTCTCAGTTAAATTAAAGACAATAAAAAGTAAAGTATTTAAGCGGAATGTTCTTTTAGTAGCAAATTCTCCTTGGGAAGCGATGAACATCGCTGCGAGAGTTTTTTCCAAAACTACTGTAGGAGGAGAGCCTTTAATCATTCTTGATGCTTCTGCGGAGAGAGATAATAAGTATGAGTGTGTTATTATAAAAGACACTCTTTACGAAGATGAAGATTATTTGATGGAGGATTCGTATGGAAATTGAAAGAAAGTGGATTCTTCAAAGAGTTCCTACCGAATTTCGATTAGTAAAAAATTCTCAGGTAGAACAATTTTATGTTTCGACGAATCCAGAAGTGCGATTACGACATAACCCGGCAAGTAAAGAGCCTTTTAGAATTACCGTAAAAGGTGAAGGGTCTTTAACAAGAGAAGAAATTGAAGCAGAAATTTCGGAAGATTTTTATAATCAGCTAAAAGATTTTGTCGGTAAATCTCCAATTAAGAAAAATTATTCCGTTTTTAATTGCGGCGGGTATCCGCTCACGGTTTCTGTAGTAGATGATGGAGCTTTTATCTATGCAGAAATTGAATTTGAATCAGAGGAGCAGGCCCGCGACTATCAGTTTCCTATTGATGATGCTATTGAAGTGACGGATGATTCAAATTACAAGATGAAAAATTATTGGTTACGTACTCGTAATTAAAATTTAGACCCGTACTGCAAAGAACTCTTTACCTGTTGTTTGAACTGGAGAAAAAGATGATGGGTCTAGTATATGCGCCAGTAGCATAACGGAGAGTGCACAGGGCTACGGACCCTAGCTTGTGGGAGTTCAAATCTTCTCTGGCGTACCATATGCAGAGATGGCCGAGTCTGGTTTATGGCGCCTGCCTAGAAAGCAGGAGGTCGAAAGATCCGTGGGTTCAAATCCTACTCTCTGCGCCATATTGGTATCTTACATACAAGTCTGAAAGGCAGTAAGAATAAATCGTAGGGCCTTAAATCCGAGCCAGTAAAATAGAAGAGCTATACTTCGAGATACCCTTCGAGGATTGGAGCAACGAAGGTAAAAAAATAAAGTCCCCAAGATGTTTTCCGGTATCAGTACACAACCGGCATAGAGCAGAAGGGTTTAGGGTCGGTGCCTCGTATAGCACTAGAGGAAACGATAAGGACCAGGCATGGAAATCTGCGGAAGTGCGAAAAACCCTAAGTTAATATCCGGGTGTAGTTCAGTTGATTAGAACGCGTGATTTGGGATCACGAGGCCGTGAGTTTGAGTCTCACCACTCGGACCACTCGCTCTTAGGGAGCGAGGATATGTATCACTCCTTTCCTATATATATAGACTCAATACAGCAAATATATGCAAATATACTTGTATAAAAAGATTTTACTAAATAAATCTTATTTAGAAAGCTAAGAAGCATTTTCTTTTTGAAGGGAAGCCAAGAAAATGTTGAGCATATGGGGCAAGCCCTTTTGAGTCTAGTCTTTAGAAACTTTTGAAAATATTAAAAATAAATGATATAATATTTATAGAAAGTTGAGAAAGGAAGTCTTAAATATGAAGAATAACTTTGTTGCTATGGGTTGCTTTTATCGAGCTAATCCTTATGGTCTTGTTAAGACTATTTGTCGTGGTTTCGATGCTGACTCTGGAGATGTTATGATTGCTTATGTTCAAGTCGGCAAAGGTGGTTGCGCGAGCGAAGTTTTCTTTATGCTTGAGAACGAATTTAAAAATATCTTTCTGAGTTAAATGCCCGGTTAGCTCAGCTGGGAGAGCATCGCGTTTACACCGCGGAGGTCGGCGGTTCGAGCCCGTCACCGGGTACCACTTAAAGTCTAGAAGAAAATTATGAATTTTGTTGTTGGAGTTCTTAGTTTCTTTGAAAATGAAATTAAGTTAGAGAAGATTACTGCTGAATCAGAAAAAGAAGCTCTAAAGAAACATTCTCTTTTGAATGGATATACCATTGATGAAGATGCTTCTTTAGAGAAGATTTATGACGATTTGTTCAACTGCGATATAGCAGCGAGTGTAATTAAAATATAAGTAAAATAAAGACGCATACAGCAAATTCTTCTTAATAGAAGATGCAGGTTCGAATCCTGTGGATCGCGCTTAGCGATTTTGGCGGAATGGTTTACGCAACTGTCTGATAAACAGTCTTTTCTTTAATGCGTCTTGATTTATAGCGGATTGGTGTAATGGTAACACGCGGGACTTTGACTCCCTTGTTAGAGGTTCGACCCCTCTATCCGCTGCCATATACCGCTTTAGTGTAGCGGTCTGCACGCTTGGCTCTGAACCAAGAAGTTTTCGTTCAACACGAAGAAGCGGTGCCAGTAATAGAAGCAATACGCACAGAAATCGTAAATAAGACTTCTATTGTCAGGATGTAGGATTGAAAGCGTCCACCATTTAAAGAGTGGCGAGTAAACCTGCAGGGCTCGCCTTTGGCGTAGTAGCACACTGACGAGGTTCTCGATTAACCTTATCCAAAATCGTTTATATGGGGAGTTAGCTCAGTTGGTAGAGCGCGTTATAGTTTGGTCTTGTTAAAGACCGTAACAGCAATCTTTAACTTGCTTTGGGTGCACGATGTCGCAGGTTCGAGTCCTGCACTCCCCGCCGAATACACCGGAGATACTTTCATCCGCCGGGGAAGAAGAAGAGAAAGGTGAGAAGCACAACTCAGCATAAAAATGTGCAATATCCCGGAGTGGTGGAATTGGCAGACACAGGGGACTTAAAATCCCCTGAGAGCAATCTCGTACGGGTTCGAGTCCCGTCTCCGGGACCAAACAATTCTTTTATATATGGGTCAGTAAAGTGCTAAAGTAGACACCCCGGTCTGTAAAACCGGTGCTTTCGAGCTCGAGTGGGTGCGATTCCCTCCTGGCCCACCACATCTAATAATAGGAAAGGAAGTAAATAGATGAATATTATCCATACAGGAAATCGTTTTTAGGTATATGGTGACGATGTAAAAACTTATAAAGAGTTACCAATCGGAACTTATACAATCGGTTTCCATCCCCAAATGGGAATTTGGCTTTCTGTTCATAATAATTTGCAGATTGGCGAAGAAAAAGTTTATGGCTCGCATGGTCATAAGGTAGAGAAAGTTTTCAACTCTTTCGATAAGTCCGAGCGAAACTTTGGTATAATTCTTTCTGGTAAGAAAGGTATTGGCAAATCTCTTTTTGCAAGAATGATCGCGGATGCCGCAATCAAGCGAGAAATGCCAGTGATTGTAGTTGATTCTCCTATTCCCGGAATTAGTAATTTCCTCAGTTCCATTGAACAAGAAGTTGTTATTATCTTTGACGAGTTTGAAAAGACTTTTGCCAGGAATGATGACGGCGATCCGCAGGTAGGACTTTTAAGTCTATTTGATGGGATTGATAATGGAAAGAAACTTTTTGTTATCACTTGTAACGATACAAGAAAATTGAACGAATTTCTTATCAATCGCCCTGGTCGTTTTCACTATCATTTTGAGATTGGCTGTCCTACCGCAGATGAAGTACGGGCATATATGATGGATGCGCTTGGAAGCGGCAAGGAAGAGGAAATTGAAAAGGTTGTTAAGTTATCGCAGGTCGCAGACATCACTTATGATGCCCTAAGGGCTATTGCTTTTGATTTGAAACAGGGTTATCCTTTGGAGGAAACCTTAATGGATTTGAATATTAACTATGAGAGAGGTGTTCTCTTTGATGTTAATGTTCGTTTGACTAATGGTTGGGTTATGACTGCATATAATTATAATCTCGATCTTTATGCCAAAGAGGTTCAGTGTCTTCGGTTTAAAAAAGATAAGAATGATTTCTACCTTTCTTTTGATCCAGGAAAGATTAAATCTATGGATGGTACTCTCGTACTTATGGGCGTAGATGCTAATTTCTATTGTGATTTTGATGCTTTCGATTATGATTATCCCACTGAGGAAGAGAGTGCAAAGGCTAGAAAGGAATTTAACGAAAAAGTAAGGGTTGAAAATGCAACCTTTACTAAGGTTTCAATTTATGGAGTCAATAAGTATATTGACCTTTAATATAAAGACCTAAGCAAGTCTTAAAACTGCTTTATATATTGCGGGTAGGACAAGTGGTTAAGTCGCAGCCCTCATAAGGCTTGAGGAATGAGTTCGATTCTCATACCCGCAACCATCCATCGTTGCAGCGGTGTTTATATATATTTCATTTATAAATGCAATATGTATGATTGAGGTTCTGCAAAACCTTGATTACCCTAGAGGGGCTAGCCATAAGCTAGCCCCTCTTTTCTGTTGTCCTCGTTCTGCTCTGAGTTTCCGTTCGCGCAGGCTCACCAAATTTTTCTTTCAAAAATGGGGTTTGGACAATTTATGTGAAATCTCTTGTCAATATTGTTATATAGTATAAAGAGAGATAATTTTCTCTACTTCTTTAAGAAAGGAGAATAAGTATGATTACTGTTGGTAAAAATACAGCCAATAAAATTATATATGGCGCGATTCATTTTTTATGTGATTACCAAAGTGATGTTGCTAATCTCCCTACAAACCGAAAGCCAGGCAGTTCGGCATATGTAATTGAAAATGGAAATAAATATATTCTCAATTCTGATCATGAATGGGTGTTGTAGCCCTCTGGTGGAGGCGGAGATTAGCCTCTTCCTCCAGAAGATACAACTATTATTTATGATGGCGGACTAATTGGCTAAAGGAGGGAGTGACTTTGACTGAAGTTGTTTATAAAACAATATTTTAGTTCAAGCGAGGAACATCAGAGAAGTGGACCGAATTAAATCCAATTCTTCGTCAAGGTGAGCCGGGATTTGAAATAGATACTGGAAAGTTAAAAATTGGAGATGGAGCCACCGAGTGGAAATAGTTAAAATATATAAATAGTAGTTTGGTAAATGTTGATGTAGACAATCAATCTATTGTTATTGATGGAATTGGACAGATTTCATTAAAAGGATTTGCAGAAGCATCAACAGGGCAATCTATTAGAAAAAGAGAAGATGGCACATTAGAGTGGTATACTCCAATATCTTAGGATAAAGTAATAGAAACTATCTCTATCGGAAACAAAGATTTGCCGGTTGAAGATAATAAAGTTACTATTCCGGCGGGAACAGAAGAAAATCTTGGTTTAATTAAAGGGAGTAGTTAGAATAACTAGATAAAAATACTTTCAGATGGAACCGGAGAAATTAATTCTGTAGGACTTGATAAAATAGTGGATGTTGAAGGTTTCACTTTAATATTAAACTGTGGGACAGCGGTAAACTAAAATAAGGAGGCATTTTAAAGATGGCCAATGAATTAAAAACTAGAATCCAACTTAGACATGATACTGAGGAAAATTGGACTTCAGTTAAGGACTCCTTTATTCCTCTCGTTGGAGAGGCTTGTCTTACCACTGATGGCGAGAATAAAGGAAAAGTAAAATATGGTGATGGAACAAGCACTTGGGGTTAGTTAGAATATTCTGGTGGAAAAGATATTGTAGAAGTTGATTCATCTATTGTAAAATTTGATGATGATTTTACATTTACCTATACTTTTGGTAAATATACTCCTGGAGGAGATGGATCTGTTAATATTCCCGCGACTGGAAAAACATTAGATCAATTACTGCTAGATGCTTTTGCGGAAGAAAAAAATCCTACTATCACACAACCTTCTGTTAGTATTTCCTCCAGCCAAATGAAAGCATATGAAGCGGGCACTAATGTAACTCCAACTTATACTGCAACTTTAAATAAAGGATCTTATCAATATGGCCCCGACACTGGAATTACAGCAACCGGTTGGAGCGTTCAATTTGATGAAGAAACAAAAACAGAAGCTACTGGAACTTTCTCTGAAATTCAAGTTGAAGATGCTACTAATTTAAAGATTACAGCAACAGCTAATTATGGGAATGGAGCTATTCCTGTTACAAATCTTGGTTCTGAATATGCAGAAGGACAAATTAAAGCTGGATCTAAGTCTAATAGCACAGGAGCTATTACTGGATATCGCTAGATTTTTTATGGAGTTAATAATTCTACAGATCCTTTAACTAGCGCGATTATTCGTTCTTTAACAGCAAGCAATAAAGCGGCAGCCGCAATGACTATTAATAGCATTAAAGCAAAAAGTGATACTAAGAGAATTATTATCGCAGTTCCTCAATCTTCTGGGCTTAAAGTTACCGCAGCTAATATTACTTCTAGTTTGAACGCAGATGTAACTTCTAGCTATGTAAAGCAAGAACCAGTGCAAGTAGAAGGAGCAAATGGATTTACCGCGGTTCCTTATGATGTATTCGTTTATCAACCTGCTTCCATTGATCCAACTGAGGATCATAAGGTTGTAATTGGAAAGTAAGGAAGGAGGAACAAATAATGGCAGTAATTAACAAAGATATTGCATATATGGCGTTACCTCTGAGTATTCGTAGAGGAAATCCTTTCCCTATTGATGAATATTCAGTATGGTATGATATGGAAGAATTAACAACATATGCTCAATCTAGTCCTGTAGCATATGTTGGTTAGGTAGTTACCTTAGTTAATGAAGAAGAAAATACAGTTGAAGCGTATATGATTCAAAATGCTGCTGGCAATTTAATGAAATTGGCTTCAACTACTGCTTCTGGTGATTTAACGGAAGATGTTTTAGAGCTTCAAGGAAAAGTTTCCGCATTAGAAACCTCTGTTGGTACCAAAGAAGAAGAAAGTTCAATAACAGCTTCTAATCTTTGGGCAGCCATTGAGGAAGTTAAAGCAGCTTATGAAGCAGCTGATAGTTCTATTAATGGAAAATTTAATGATTATTATAATAAAACAGAAGCAGATTCTAAGATTGACCAAAAAATTGCTACTGCAATAAGTTCAACTTATAAACCTGCTGGTTCCATTATGTTTAGTTTCCTTCCTACACTTGGAGCTGATCAAGAGGGAAAAGTATATAATATTATAGATGCTTTCACCACTACTGAAGACTTCGTTGAAGGAGCCGATAATAAATATCCAGCTGGAACTAATGTAGTATGTATTGACACTGATAATGCTGGAACTTACAAATGGGATGTTCTCGCGGGATTTGTAGATTTAAGTGGATACGAAACTACAAGTAGTGTAGATACTAAGTTAGCTAATAAAGTCGACAAAGTAGAAGGATCATCTTTAGTTCAAGATACTCTAATTGCTAAATTATAGGGTTTAGCAGAAATCAAAGGAGTTAGTGATGAATTAGAAATTGATCCTGATAATAAAACTCTTGGCGTAAAAGCGATTGCATAGGAGAAAATTACTGGCCTTCCCGCGGCTTTAGCAGAGAAGATTAAGAGTATAACCGTAGGAACTACTCCTCTTTAGGTTAGCGATGGCGCAGTTACTATTCCTATTGCTACAGCAGAGGCTCTTGGTGTAGTAAAAAGCACCACTAGTGAAAACGGCGTTTCTATTACAGGCGATGGAACTATGATTGTCAATAACATAAATATAAAAAAAATTACTTAGACTCCTGGTACAGAGCTTATCTTAAATGGTGGAGATGCTACTGTTAGTGAATAAAAATCAACTTGGAGGAAGATAAATAATGGCTACAACTTTTAATACAAGAATCCAATTAAAATATGATACTTATAAAAATTGGGATACCAATAACCCCGTTCTTCTAAAAGGAGAAATGGCGGTTGTTGAAGTTCCTGTTGAAACTGGAGTTGCTCAAAATGAGCCTACCTATTTGTTAAAAATCGGTAACGGTGAATCAGATTTTAAAACTTTAAAATGGGTAAGCGGGACGGCCGCAGATGTTTATACTTGGGCTAAAGCGGCAAGTAAACCAACTTATGCAGCGACTGAAATTACCGGACTTGAAGATTTTATTGGAGAAAAAATTCAAGATACCGATACACAATATTAGATTGTTAAAAATGGAGATATGGGCTTTAAGCTTCAATCTAGACCAAAAACTGGCGGATCTTGGACAGATGTAAGCACTATTGCTCTGACCGCTCCCACTTATAATTTAGTCGAAGGGACTACTAATGGTACTGTAAAATTTGGAGTTACTGGTTCTGAAAAAGAAGTAAAAGTTCATGGACTTGGATCAGCAGCTTATACTGAATCTGGTGCTTATGACGCAGCTGGTAGTGCAGATACAGCAAAAAGCGAAGCTATCAAGGAAGCTGCTAATGCCACCGATGAAAAAATTGCAGCTCTAAAAATCAATGAATATGCAAAAACCACAGAAGTAGATTCTAAAATTGGGGCAGCAAAAACAGAGTTAATTGGTGAAGGAAGTGGTTCTTCCACTACTATTAAAGGTGCTTATGATGAAGCTAAAACCTATACTGATTAGCAAATTGCTGCTAGAATTTCCTCTACTTATAAAGCCGGAGGATCTATTGCATTCGCTTCTCTACCAGAACTAACTGCAACAGAAGAAGGAAAGGTTTATAACATTCTTGATAAATTCACTACTACAGACGATTTCGTAGAAGGTTCCGGGAAGAGTTATCCTGCTGGTACTAATATTGTTTGTATAGATGTGGGAGAAGAAGAATTTAAATGGGATGTTTTAGCTGGAATGGTAGATCTTTCAGCGTATGATACAGCAGAGATAACTCAGGGAAAAATTGATTCCGCTAAGCAAGAGGCCAAAAGCTATGCAGATTCTAAAGTTAACACTTTAGATAAAGAAGATTCAGCCGTAGAAAATCAATTTGTAACTGCGGTGTCTGAGACTGATGGTATCATTAGCGTAACTCGTGCTCAACCTACCATGGAGAATATCAACGGGTTACCTGCGGCTCTTACTAAAAAAGCTAATGATGCAGACTTAGCATCTGTTGCTAAAAGTGGAAAGATTGATGATCTAACTCAGACCGCTACAATTATTTTTAATTGTGGAAGTTCTAGCACAGTAATATAAAATTTTAGATAAAGCCCATATTTATTAAATAAATATGGGCTTTATCTTTTTATTAAGGGAGGTCATAATAATGACTTTTGATACTAGAATCTCTCATAAGATAGATACAGAAGAAAATTGGAAAACAAATAATCCAATTTTATTAAAGGGAGAATTAATTATAGTAATTGATGAATCTAATACAGTTCATCTTAAAATTGGAAATGGAACAAGTCATTATTCAGAATTACCATTTATTGAAAATGAAATTGTCTGGGGTACTTTCTAATTTGCAAAAAAATAAAAAATATAATATAATATATACATAAAGTTAAGGAAATAAAAACTTAAAATTATTAAAGGAGATTTAGATTATGTATCCTATTGAGAAGTATCGCTATTATACTAACGGTCGGCGAGTAATCGCCGTGTCTACTTATGCTGGAAAGACTGTCCGCGGTGTAGCTACCTGTGATCCCGGTGATGAATTTTCTATGAAAAAGGGTAAGGCACTTGCGGCCGCTCGATGCGCGTTGAAGATTGCTGGTAAGCGCTATGATCGTGCCACTCGTAAGACAAAGGAAGCTAATGAAGCTTGTCATGTGGCTGAGCGTCATCTTGAAAAGATGTGTGAGTATCTTACTGATTCTGAGCGGATGTTGATCCAGGCTGAGGATAATCTCGAGGATATTCTGAACGCTCTTTGATACCTGGGGCTTTATGCCCCTTTATGCCGGCGTGGTAGAGTGGTTTAATACAGCGGTCTTGAAAACCGCCGATCCGCAAGGGTCCGTAGGTTCGAATCCTACCGCCGGCGCCATCTATAATTAAGGGAGAAATATAATGCGCTGGTTAGTGAATTATATTCGACAAATATTTTGTAAACACGATTTTGTTTTTGATGAAGGTTGGGCAGAAAAAACAAGTGATTCAGGATCTTTTCGCAAAGGGATAAAAGTTTCTTGCTATTGTAAGAAATGTTCTTATCATAAATCTTGGTGGAAGTATTGACAATAAAAAATTTTTTTGATATAATATTTATAGAAAGTTGAAAGATATGAAAAACTGTTTGGATTGTAATAAATGTTGGGTTGTAAAAGACCCCGATCCAAAAGACGATACTTGTTTAGCTGCTTTCTGTAGCAAGTCTAAAACAAGAGGCATGAAATGCAATGAAATTTCATACCTAATGCCTTTAGGATATAATTTTGCGTTTGCAGAAAGTCCTCTTCCTGATGACCCATGGATTACTGTTGCGGAACATTGGGGCACTCTTAGAGAAAAATGCACCGTTCCAGATTGGTGTCCGGGAATGGAAGAGAATGGAGAATATAGTTTGTTCACAGATAAAACATCGGTTGATATTATGAAAGAGCGACAATAACTAAAAGACGCTTTCAGCAATTTATTTTAAGAATATAAAAAAGTTTGATTTTTAATTTCTTGCCATGATTTTGCGTCTTGAGAATATATTGCGGAGTAGCGTAATGGTTTAGCGCAGGGGTCTCTAAAACCTCGGGAGTGGGTTCGAATCCCACCTCCGCTGCCATATTATAAGGAGGTATTCGTATGAGTAGATCAAGAAAGAAAACTCCGTACAATACAGATACTTCCCAGAAATTCTTGAAGAAAGTCGCAAATAAGAGAGTTAGAAGGCTTCTAAAAAATCCTGATAATAGTTTACCTTATAGTTCATATAAGAAAGCCTTTCAATCATGGGATATTTGTGACTATAAAAATTACGGGCATAGCTTTGAAGAGTTCTATAAAGAAGAGGTCGCTCTGTGGAGACATTAGAGAACTCTTCCTTATTGGAAGAATGAACCAAAACCAACAAGGGAAGAATGTTGGTTAGATTACCTCAAACAGTATTTGCGAAAATAAGAAATTTTTGCAATAACTTAAAAAATATTTTATAATATAAGTGTAAATCTTCCTTTCAAATATATAAATAAGGCCCATACAGCAAAATTTTATTGCCGAATATTCGGCTCCTTGGATGAATCAAATGTATGATATACCCTAAGTATGATGCGATATTGCGAGCCTTGCAATTAAAACAATAAAGTGTTAAAACGGGGCATCGCGCGGAAGAGCCATTATATAATGGACATAGGGCCATTCTTCCGCGCATTTTCTTTATCGGGGAGTTGGCAATTTATGTGGCAAAATAATATTGAATTTTTAGATGTACTTACAATGATTTCTTTTATTCTTCAGGTATAGAACTCAGAAGGTTGTAAACTAGATGAAGTAAATAAAAAGTTGGATGTTTTAATTGCTGAGGTTGCTAAATTAAATGCTCGAGTGGGCTAATTGGTATAGCCGTCAAGCTCAAACCTTGATGTTTGTGAGTTCGAGTCTCACCTCGAGTACCAAAAGCCTCAGAATCGTGTAGATTCATGCCTCTTTTTTTATTATAGCTAAAAAAATGCAAACCTAATTGGGCTATAACCAATTAGCTAAAGAGTTAGGGGGTTTTCTTTAGGGTAGAGCCACCGCCTTAGATCGTGGCATTATATGTGAACGTAGCCAAGTGGATTAAGGCCCCGGTCTGCAAAACCGCGTGACCCAAAAGGGCGTGGGTTCGAATCCCACCGTTCACTCCAATGAAAAGGAAGGTAATGATAGTAATGCATCAAGATTTTATTCGAGGAAAAAAGTTGCTTCTTATCTTTAATAATGGACACCAAGAATTTGGAAAGTTTAGGAAAAGTGAACGTGGAGTTCTCTATTTTTATGATATAGAACCAGTTAAAATGAATAAAATCAAAAGTGCAAGCTATTATAAATCTATTCATGAATCTCTCTTGTCTAAGGGAGATAACTAAACTTTAAAGGAGATTGATACTATGAATACTTTACTCAATGCTATGAAGCAGGTTGATAATGTTACCCTTACAGAAAATGGTGGCGTTACCTATAAGTCTACAATGAATGGACTTATGGATTTGTTTGCTTTAGGTGGAGCCTATCGCAAGCGATCTGATGAAGATATTATCTTCCTGTTCAAGAGAGCCTTTGAGGAAGATATGACTTACGCTCTCAGATGTCTATTCTATTTGCGCGATGTTCGCGGTGGTCAAGGTGAGCGTCGATTTTTCCGGGTTATTACAAAGTGGTTGGCTAAGAACCATACCGAGGCAATGCGCCGCAACCTCAAGTATGTGCCGGAATTTGGCCGTTGGGATGACCTTTATGTTTTCGTAGATACCCCTCTGGAAAAGGACGCATTTGATCTTATGTATCATCAGTTAGCTCTTGATGTGAGTTGTAAGACTCCTTCTTTGCTGGCAAAGTGGTTAAAGTCTGAAAATACCAGCTCTGCGAAGAGTCGTGCGCTGGGAGCAAAGACTCGAAAGGCTTTCTGCGTGACGCCTCGTCAGTACCGTAAGACACTTTCTGTTTTGAGAAACCGAATTAAGGTTGTCGAGCGTTTGATGTCCGAGAATCGTTGGGACAAAATTGAGTTCGATAAGATTCCCTCTAAGGCAGGTTTGATTTATCGTAATGCCTTTGCACGTCATGATATTATGCGTGAGAAGGCCGATAAGCAGACTTATGCGGAATTTGCCAAGAGTTCTGAGACTAAGGTAAATGCTAAGACTCTGAATCCTTGCGAAGTTGTAAGTGAGGCAACTCGTATCTTCCGCACTCCTCTCGAAGACACAGACCGTTTGATGGTAAATAAGTATTGGGATAATCTTGAAGATTATTTCAAGAACGCTGTCTTTAACGGGGTTGCAGTTGTAGATACTTCCGGGTCTATGACTGGGAGCTACGGAAAGATTAACCCTATTGATGTAGCCATTTCTCTTGGTATGTATTGTGCTGAAAAGTGCAATAAGAACTCTCCTTGGTATGGCCATTACATCACCTTCTCTCGTCAGGCGCGCCTAATTCCTGTCGAAGGCGTTGACTTTGTCGATAAGGTAAAGCGTATTTATCAAAAGAATCTCTGCGAAAACACCAATATCAAGAGCGTATTCGACCTAATTCTCAATCTGGCTATCCAGAATAATGTGAAGCAGGAGGATATGCCCGAAAATATTATTGTAATCTCTGATATGGAGTTTGACTACTGTGCCAGTTTTGACAATAATACAAATCGGTGGGGCAGAAAGGCTGTTGATTCTCGGTCTGAGATGGAAAAGATCGCTAAGATTTGGGAAGCCCATGGTTATAAGATGCCTCATCTTATTTTTTGGAATGTTGAAGCTCGACAGGATAACATTCCAATGAAGGACAATGGGCGAGTAACTTTTGTCTCTGGATATTCTCCTGTAATTTACGAAATGATTATGACTGGTAAGACCGGTCTTGATCTTGTAATGGAGAAGCTCAATAGCGAGAGATACGCAGTAATTAGCTGAGTATCTACGGGGAAATGGCAAGAAAATTGCCATTTCCCCAGTTAATTGCATTTATAGACTTATTTATAATAATATTGTATAATATTATTATAAATAAAGAAAAGGAATATAATATGTTTACAAAACATGAATTTGTAGAATATGCAAATACAATTCGAGATTATTCTAATGCAATGACAGAAGCGGGAGAACTGCTTCATATCGAATTTCTTGAATCTCGATTTGCTGACCCTCTCGATAAAATGGCTGAGATGCTCTTTATTGGAGTTAATCGCAACCTAAACAATGAAGTCTATGATGTTCTAATGGAAGAGTTCTGGCATATTGTTTTATTTGACGATATTGATAACTCTGATTGGGAAGAGCTTTATGATAAAATTAAATCCTATAAATAATTAAGGAGAAACATTATGGCAGAACTTCAAAAAGATCTAGTTTTATCCCCTAATGAATATAGTTATGTCCTTGATGAAACAAAAGGTAATGTTGCCTGTAATGTAGGCCCTCATAAGATGAGCCTATCTCAGAGTGATACTCTTGTTTGCTTTGATACAAAGACAAAAAAGTTTATTCCTTGTAATAGATACGAAGATGCTATTCAACTTGTTACCACAGCCCCGGAGGGATGGTATATTGCTCTAAAGAATCCTGCTCCCGGTAATAAACATCCTCAACCTGGAACAAGCAATTCTATTCCAGAGAATATGGAAATTGGTAAGAAGATTAACATCCCAGGGCCAATAAGTTTTGCACTTTATCCAGGACAAATGGCACAGGTTATTCAGGGACATACTCTCCGCAGTAATCAATATCTTGTCGCTAAAGTTTATGACGCAGATAGTTTGAATACAACAAAAGAAGATAGAGATGCCAGTGAAAACGAACCTTACTTTGTAAACGGTCAAGTTTTAATTATTAAGGGTACTGAGATCTCTTTCTATATTCCTCCCACCGGAATTGAAGTAAAAGCAATTAATAATGACCCAAGTAAAGGGTATGTGCGGGATGCTGTAACTCTTGAGCGTTTAGAGTATTGTATCTTAAAAGATGAAGATGGTAACAAGCGATATGTACATGGGCCTACGGTGGTTTTCCCTGAACCCACAGAGAGCTTTATTAAAGATGGCGGAGGTCATATTAAACGTAATGCTATTGAACTTTCTGATATTTCCGGTGTTTATGTAAAAGTTGTTGCAGATTATAAGGATGATAATGGTAAAGAGCATAAGACTGGCGAAGAACTCTTTATCACGGGTAAAGACCAAATGATTTATTATCCTCGCCCTGAACATACTTTTATTACTTATAATGGTAAAGTAATGCACCATGCTATTGCTATCCCAAAGGGTGAAGGCAGATATATCATGAATCGTATGACAGGGGAAATTAAAACTGTCAGAGGTCCTGCAATGTATTTACCTGATCCTAGAATTGAAGTCGCGATCAAAAGGACTTTAAGTCGTTCACAATGCGAACTTTGGTACCCCGGAAATGTAGAAGTTCTTGAAGCAAATGGTCATCCCATTAATTTAGTTTGTAATGATGAATTTGAAGGAGTAAAGACTGCCTTTAATAATTTTTCTAATGTAATTGGTACATTTGCAGATCCTACTATGACTATTACTGCATCTACTAATTATAATGGAACCCCAACTAAGACAGAAACCAATAAAATCAATAGAACTAACACTTTCACTCCTCCTAGAACCATTTCTCTTGATTCTAGCAAATATGAAGGAGCGGTTGCTGTTGATATTTGGACTGGTTATGCAGTTAATGTAATTTCTAAAGATGGAACTCGCGAAGTTATTGTTGGCCCTCAAACTATCTTGCTTGATTATGACCAAACTTTAGAAGCTCTTGAATTGTCTACTGGAAAGCCTAAGACAACAGATAGGCTTGAGAAAGTTGTATTCCTTCGTTGTGAAAATAATAGAGTAAGTGATGTTATCAATGTTGAAACTTCTGATTTTGTTCAGGCTCAAATCAAAGTTTCTTATCTTGTCGATTTTGATAAGAATATGAAAGACCGTTGGTTCTCTGTTGACAACTATGTAAAACATATGTGTGATTGGTGTCGGTCTGCTATTAAGAGGGCGGCAAAGGAATTCTCAATTAGAGAACTTCATGACAATTACCATGATATTGTTGTTGAAGCAATTACAACAGATGAAAATACAGAATATCTCCACAAGTTCATGGAGAATGGCATGCAAATCTCTGATGTAGAGGTTCTTTCTATCAACATTGAATCCAACATTCAGGCTTTAATGGATAGACATCAAGAGGAAGTTGTTTCTCGTTCCCTGGAGCTTGCGGCAGCCCAAGCATCTGCGGAAACTGAACGAGAGATTATTGCTCTTAATCGTGAGAAAGTAGAGCTTGCTGAACAGTATGCTCAATATAAGGCTCAACTTGAAGCTGATACTAAAGCTAAGCAGTTTGAACTCATTATTGCCGCACAAAAAGCCAGGGATGAGGAAGATAAACGCAAGTATCAAATCGAACAGGATATTCAGGTTATTAAGGATGCAATTTTCGAAGCAGAGCGTGCAAGAAAGGAAAAGGATAATGATCTTGAGCTTGCTCATAAGAAGCAGATGCTTGAGCTTGAAGCAACTCGAGAAGCGGCAGCCGCGGAAGCTATGAAAACTGTTCTCACGGCATTGGGCCCTGATCTCGCGGCAGCGCTTAAAACCTCTGGTAATCAGGCTGTTGTTGAATCTATTGCAGGAGCTATTGCCCCTTATGCTATTGCTGAAGGTAAGCCTGTTAGTCGCGCGGTTTCTGAACTACTACGCGGAACCACTCTTGAAAGTGTTTTTGAGGACTTCGCAAAGAAAAATGACTAATCTTAATAAAGGAGAACGAGTTAATCGTTCTCCTTTATTTTTTTATTTTTATATGATATAATATATATATAAAATAAAGGAAGGGAAGTTGGCAGATGGTAATTACGAAGCATAGTAAGCAGAGAATTGTTGAAAGAACTAATGGAGTTAGCACTTTCGCTGAGGCGAAACGTTTAGCTAAGCAAGCCCGCATTTCTGGAAAGACTCTCAATAATTTTCAGAAGTATCCTAAATTCTTTTCTTATCTTCAAAATAAGAAAAATCAAACAAATGACTGTTCAATTAGAATTTACAGAGGGTGTATTTATATATGGAGAGGAAAAACTAAAACCCTTGTAACTGCACATCCTATTCCTGATAGGTATATTGAAGAAATGGAGGCTATTGATAATGGCTTGGATAATTGAAGATAATAGGAAAAAATATAAAGTAAGATGTCCTAATTGTGGTAGTATTGTTGGTTTTACCTCAGTAGATGAAATGGCTAACGGCAGAGAATATTTTGGAGAATATCACAATTATTCAACGGTTAGATGTCCAGCCTGTAAAAAACACATCATTGTTAGCTCTGATGGAGAAAGATTGGATGTGGAACCTCTATGATATTGTTAAAAATATTGTTCTTATTTGGAATTATCGGTGGGTTTAGCTTTCTTTTTATCTGGTGGTTATGCTTTAATTATCAAGGAGAAACAAAATTAAAGCTAAAGTTGTTTCGTCAGATATACAACATCAATCCTTCAAGATGGAACTATATTGAAAGACACTGGGATGATTATATAAAACATTTATACTATGGCAGTCACAGAATTAAATTAACTTTTATTACTTTCTGCTATTTCCAATTAAACAGAATCTTTTCTAAAATTAGCGAGAAAGAAAAAGGAAAATGAGATACTTTAATTTGGATATTAGAAGATTGTCAAGCAGATATTAAATATTTAAAAGAGCAAGCCGATAGAGAAGTCAAACGTGCTTTAAAAGAACAAAAGAAAATTTTCAATAATTGGAATTAAGGAGGAGTAAAGGTGTTATCTACTATGCAAAGAGTGCAAGAACATCTTGACGAAGCTCTTACTCACTTTCATAAAGATCAAATTGTAGGTATCTTTCTACAGGGTAGTCAAAACTACGGACTTGATACTCCACTATCAGATGTAGATACGAAACTTATTGTAGTTCCTAGCTTTAAAGATATTGCTATGAACCGCAAGCCAGTTAGTACAACTCATGTAAGAGCTAATGAAGAGCATACTGACTGGAAAGACATTCGCCTCTACATTCAAACATTCCGTAAGCAAAACTTAAATTTCCTTGAAATTCTTTATACAGAGTTTGCTATTGTAAACCCCATCTATGAAAAACAGTGGAATCGCTTGTTAGAATCAAGAGAGGCAATTACTCATTTTAATCCTTATCGTTCTGTTCAAAGTATGAAAGGGATTGCTCTTGAAAAATATCATGCGATGGAACATGAATACCCAAGTAAAATAGAAATTTTGAAGAAGTATGGTTACGACCCTAAACAACTTCATCATCTTGTTCGGGTAGAAGATTATCTTAGTAGATATATCGCTGGGGAAAGCTATGGAAGTTGTTTAGACCCCGGTCCCATGAAACAAGAGCTAATCGAAATCAAGATGGGAAAATATTCACTGGCGGAAGCTAGAGCTATGGCGGATAAAACTAAGGCTCATGTGGAAGAAATGGCGGAATATGCCTATTCTATCTATCCTAATAAGGAAGATCCAGAAGTAAATGCACTTCTTGATGACGTGCAGTATGAAATTATGAAAACTGCCGTGGAAAAGGAGTTGAGTGAAGATGATTAAGAATTGGTTGGTTACTGGTGATACCCACGGTAGAGTAATGGAACGATTATTTCATATAGAAAATTGTTATGTTCCAGAGGAGACAGCAATTATTATTCTTGGTGATGCAGGCATAAATTTTTATCTCAATAAGACGGATGCAAAGAATAAGCAGATAATTAATAAGACTGGCTATTTTATCTATTGCGTAAGAGGAAATCATGAAGAGCGACCAGAGAATATTCCTACTATGTATCAGATATATGATGAAAACGTAGAAGGTACAGTTTACTACGAGTCAGAATATCCTAATATTAGATACTTAATGGATGGTCATGCTTATCTCATTAATATGCACCCTACTCTTGTAATTGGTGGTGCATATAGTGTAGATAAGTGGTATCGTTTATCTCATTTTCCGCAAGGTGCTAAGTGGACTGGATGGTTTAAAGACGAACAGCTAACTCCAGAGGAAATGGCTGATATTACAGAAAGGTTTAAGGGCAAACATTTTGATTTTATTCTTGCTCATACTTGTCCATATTCTTGGCAGCCATTTGACCTATTTCTTCAAGGGTTGGATCAAAATACCGTAGACAATACTATGGAACTTTGGCTTGATAAATTTAAAGATATGATTTCTTTTAATACATATCTTTTTGGCCACTTTCATGATGATAGAGTAGTTCAACCCGGCGTACAAATGCTATACTATAACATAGAAAACTTAGAAGATATCTACAATCGTTGGACTAAAGAAGATGATAACTAACCATTATCATCTTCTTTATTTTTTTATTTTTATATGATATAATATATATAGAAAGTTAAGAAAGGAAGTAATTTATATGATGCCTTATGTATGTGAAGGAACAATCGTGAAGACTCTTAGCGGTCGTGATGGTAAGATTGTTGGCGTTGACCGCGAGAATAAGATTGTAGTTATCTATAATGGCAGGACTTCCTATACTGAAAAACTTGAAAATATTAGGGTTATTTCCTATAAGGAGGTACAGTAATATGCCAGGTCGCAGAACTTCAAAATATACAAAAGATCAGAACGCCTTGTTTCAAGGAGAAGTAATGGTAATTCTTGCTGATAGTGAAGAAGCTCTTACTATTGAACAAATTCAGCAAAGATCAATTACATTAACGGGGCTAAGCCCTCAGAAGATGGCTCGTATTCTTTCTCATTTAATTGAAATGGGAAATGTAACAAAAGCAAAAAGTAAGAGCATGGGTAAAATGGTATATAAATCATTGGCTGTAATGAGAAGGCAGGGGTATGATGTTTATTAATGTCATGAATGAAGATATTTTTAATGTTACTTTTAGTATCTATTCAGATAATCAAATTATTCGACAATGGAGGATGCAGGCACCGAGACCATTCATAGAGATTAAATTTATTCAAACTGTTCAACAAATTGCTTCTCAATCACAGCCTATGAAGGTAATAGTGTCAAGAGAAGAAGTAATTTGGGATCAATTTGAGCAGAAACACAAGGTTCTTCCTGTAACAATGGAGTTTCAAAATTATTAAGAGAGGAGATTGTTAGTAATGAAATATTTTATCGACTTTGAGGCTACACAATTTTCGCAAGAAATTATTTCTATCGGATGTATTAGAGAGGATGGTCAGACTTTTTATGCACTCGTAGCCCCAAAGAAAGGTAAAATTACTCCTTTCATTACTAATCTTACTGGTATCACAGCAGAGATGATTGATAGTGCTATGTCTGCCGATGCCGTATTCTCTAAGTTCTATGATTGGTTGTTTGAAAATCTAGATGATGCACCAGAATTTTTTGTATGGGGAAATCTGATGGAGATTTTATTCGACATACTTCTCGTCACGCAACTGCGCTTAAAGCAAAAATGGCGTTGGGATATATTTGTGGCAATTATCGAGACTATGCCAAGATGTGCAAAAAAGAGCTGAAATGGGAATGTAATCACAGTCTTTTGAATACTCTCAGAAGATTTAATCCTTCTGCTGAACAAAATCATAACTCCTTAGATGATGCAGTTCTATTAAAGGAAGTATATGATTTTATGAGTAATACATCAAGAGAGACACTTGATGAAATGTTTGCTGATTGGAAGAGAAAAGCAACTAATAAAGAAAGTGTTTTTACTCCTAAATGGAATAAGGCTGGTTATTCTGCTGGAACTATTTGTATTGTTAATTCTAAGAAGCGAGCTACAAATACTTTTACTAGTGTTGAAGCTGCTGCACTGTGGCTTAAAGAGAATAAATGCGAGTCTGACACCTATGAGCATTTCAATCTTGAAAATACGATAAAAAACATCGAGAAAGCTATCAAGGGTGGTAACCACTACTACGGAATGGGTTGGAGGAGAGTAAATGGCTAAATATAATTTATACGCAGGCCTGGGCGGAGGATTTGGTGGGTATCAATATCATTGCACAGAAGATTATGACTCCAGAGAAGACGCTGAGGAAGCCGCTCGAGAGCTAGCGATTGAAGAGTACCAATCTTATGAGGGTATGCACGGAATTTTGTCTGAGGGAGACATTCGAGAGCAGTATTGCGAAGAAAATGAACTAACCGAGGATGAACTGACTCAAGAAGATGAAGATGAAATCTCTGGTATGTATCAAGAGGAAATTGAAGGTTGGCTTTCCTATTTAGTAACTACTGTTGAGGAAGATCCCAACCATGATAGATATTATAAATGGTAAGAAAGGAAAGTGATATAGAATGGCATATTTTGGTCTTGTAACTAAGTTGCAAAATGTGCGGAAGGACGAGAATAGTGACCGCCTTTATCTTGCCGATTGTTTCAATGAGGGCGTAATTGTCGGCCCTGATATGCAAACCGGCCAGTTGGTTCTTTATCTTCCTACTGATGGCGAGATTGAGAGATGGTTCGGGAATGAATTCTACCTTTTCCGCAAGAACGAGGATGGAACTCCTCAGGGTGGCTATATCGAGAATAATGGACATATCAGGGCTATTAAACTTCGCGGCAATCAGAGTTCTGGTGTTGTAATTGCTCTTGATAAAGTTTATGAGAAATTCGGAAATCAGAACTGGAAAGATGGAGATAAGGTAAACACTATCAACGACAAAGAGTTTTGCCGTAAGTACATTCCTAAGCGTAAGACTCCTACTGGTCAGGTTAAGACTTCTTATAAAGGTCGTAAAGCTGAGGGAATTACATATCCTGAGTTCTCTATGCACACTGATACTGAACAGTTGGCATATAATCTTGATAAGTTCCGCCCCGGTGATATTCTCAATATGACCCTTAAAATGCACGGAACTTCTCAGCGCTCTATGAATACTTATGCTGAGCTTCCTAACGGTTTCTTCCGTCGCCTCTTCCATATGAAAAAGCGAACTAAGCAGGCTTATGTTCTTGGAACTCGTCGTTGCGTAGTTACCGAGAACTCTCAGGGATTTTATGGAAATGATCAGTTCCGAATGCCTCATCACGAAGCGTTGAAACCTTACCTTGAGCCAGGAATGGAAGTTTTCTACGAAGTAGTGGGTTATTACGGCCCTAATGAAGAGAACACCATTATGCCTATCGGAGATAATACCAAAGTCAATGATAAGGCTTTTGTAAAGCAGTTTGGTAAGCGTTCTATTTTCTCTTATGGATGTGAACCTGGCCAGAGCAAGATGTATATTTATCGTATTACCTCTGAAAATGGAGAGAGAGAGTGGACTCCTGACGAGATTACTGAATGGTGTAATTCTCATGGTTTTAATCGAGTTCCTGTGATCGAAGATTTTGAGTTTACTACTGTTGATGACCTTCAGAATCGCATTAATAAATATTTTGAAGATCTTGCAGATCCGATCGGCCGCACCCACGTAAAAGAAGGCGTTGTTATCCGAATTGTAAATCGTCGTACTTTTACAGCTTTTAAGTCTAAGACTTATGAGTTTAAAGTCATCGAGGGCATTATCAAGGAAAACGAAACCGCCCCAGATATGGAAGAGGCTCAGGAGGAAGAGATTTAATGTTAGGAATTATTTTTGGAGCGGCGGGTATGGTCTTTGTTTATTATACGGTTCAAACCATTTTTGGTCCAGTTGATGAAGAGTTTTATCTTGGATATTATACTGGTATTGGAGCTACATTTCTTTGCGTACTAATAAACGCAATTCTATAACCAATTAAATTTTAAATTAAAGGAGAGTATATTCTCTCCTTTAATTTTATAATAAAATATTATATAATATTTATATAAAAGAAAGGAGTTATGATATGTATAGACTTCTTGTGATTGTAGATGCGCAGAATGATTTTATTACTGGCTCTCTGGGATCTAAGACAGCGGATGCCGCGGTTCCTAATATCGTTGATCTAATTAAACGATTCTGTTGGGAGGAAATTATTTGTACCATGGATACCCATGACAATGATTACTTTGATACTTTGGAAGGAAAAAGACTTCCCATTAAACATTGTATCAAAGCAAGTGTGGGCTGGTGTATGGATTCCAGAATTGTTGTTGCGTTGAATAACAAATTTAACTATTATGAAAAAGATACCTTCGGTAGTACTGATATGGTCAATGAAGTATACGATTCTCTAAAAATGAAGAATCCAGAGGAAGTAGAAATTCATATCTGTGGATTTTGTACCGATATTTGCGTTATGGCTAATGCAGTTATGCTTCGTGCGGCGATGCCAAATACTAGAATTATCGTCCATTCTAGCGCGTGTGCAGGAGTAACTCCAGAATCGCATGAAGCAGCGCTAACTATTTTCAAAGCCCAGCAGATTGATGTGGAGGATTAAAAAAATGATTAGTCTAATTAATACACGCAGTCATTGGACAGACGTAATTGAACAAAATCATTTTCCAGATGGTACGCTGCACATTAACATGCCTCCCAACTACTTCGATTATGATACGATTGTTTGGGAGTACGAGAATGATGCAGAATTATTTACTCTCATTTGTGTTAAGGGACATTTCGAAGATTTCCCTGTAAACCTAGATATGCCATATATTCCTCATGCGAGGATGGATCGAGTTCAAGAACTTGAAGATGTATTTACTCTAAAATACTTCTGTCAAGTAATTAATAGCCTTCATTTTGATAAAGTTATTGTGCGCGATGCTCATTCTAATGTATCGTTAGCTCTACTTGATAGAGTTATTGATCTTAGTCCAGTTGGAGAAATCAAAGAGGCTATTAAGAGAACTGAGGAATATGAAGGAGAAATTCCTATCCTATTTTTCCCAGATGAAGGAGCTATGAAGAGATATTCTGCTCCACCCATTAATTTTCCTTACGCTTTTGGAATTAAGAAAAGGGATTGGTCTACTGGAAAAATTCTTGGTTTGCAGTTAATGAATGAGGAAATCATTAAAGAGAGAAATGTCTTAATTGTAGACGATATTTGTTCTCGCGGTGGAACTTTTTATCACGCAGCAAACGCCCTTAAAGAAGCTGGCGCAAAGAATATTTATCTGTATGTAACTCATGCAGAGCATACCATGATTGAGGGCGATATGTATAATCAAGATATTGTGAAGAAAATCTTCACTTCTGATAGCATCTTCAAGACAGAGTGGGATATTAGAGGAAAGGTAGAGATTGTAAGATGACTATTGAGAAACTTCAAGAGTTAAAGATTATGGCTCTTAAAAATGGAAATACAAATACAAAGAGGGTACTTTCTGACATGATTGATGCGTGTCAGAAAGCAGCCATTACTCCAAAAGGAAGAGTTGAATTAACTGAGCAGCTAGTTGATGAAACCCTTATCAAATACCAAAAGACAGTACAAGAAATGATTGATACCTGTCCTGCTAGTTATCCTGAAAAATTACATCAGTATCAAGAGGATATGAGGGTCGTAAAGATGTGTGCCCCTCAACTTATTACTGATAAGGTAGAAATTGAAACAAAAGTAAGAGAGATCGCTGGAACCGCAGGTATTGATCTCCTCAAAGCAAACCGTGGTGTGCTTATGAAGTCTGTTTCTATGGAGCTTAAAGGTAAGGCAGATATGAAGATTGTAAGTGCTGTTGTTGGAGGGTTGTTAAAGTGAATCTATCTTTAGAGCAGACTCTCGCATCTATTCTTCAGTCGCTCGCAGATTTTTTTGGAGTAACAACTCAAACTATTATGGAAAACGCTCCCATGTGGTTGGCCAAATATGGTTGGTATGTAACTATTAAAGATTTAGGATCAACTATCTTTATGGGAGGATTTATTAGTATTGCTCTTATTGGTGGATTATTTTTTATATTTTATATAATGCTTGATGCAGATTATAAAAAATGGCACTCAGCTATGTTTGTAACGATAGCAATACTTGCAATTATTATAACAATTTTTATTCCAATTATTACTTGTATCATCGCTCCAGAGTATGTTGGAATTGAAGCACTACTTAGATTGCTTCAAAGTTGATAAAAGCCCTCATAAAGAGGGTTTTTTATTTTTATAAAAATATATGATATAATATATTTAAGAAATAAGGAAAGGAAGATTTTATGAGTTTCTTTGATGTAGCTCCAATGTTTGCCGCTGACTATTACAAAGTTGGTCATGCTATTAAGATGCAGCCGAAGTCTGCTTCTATGGTTTATTCTACTTGGACAGCTCGCAGTTATAAGCATCATCCAAATTGCCCTAAGACAGTGGTCTTTGGTCATCAATATACCATCCAGAAACTACTTGAATTTTGGCAGACAGAGTTCTTTGATCAGTCAGTTGAACTTCTTGAACAGGAGTGGAATCATGTAATTAAAAGCACTTTCCATCCTGATTATGCGGATTTTACCAAGTTTAAAGAATTGCATAAACTTGGTTATTTACCTATTTCTATCATGGGAGTTCCAGAGGGTACGCTTCTTCCCGTCGGGATTCCAGATCATGTAATTTTTTCTGCGGCGACCCAGATGCTATACCCGGTTCTCCTGAGTTTATAGGAACTTTAAATCTTCTAAAAGAAACTTTTGGTGGTGAATTGAATACTAAAGGATATTTTATTCTTCCTTCTTATATTCGTATGATTTATGGAGATGCCATTACTCCAGAGATTACTGAAAAAGTTTGCTCTTGGTGTGTTAGAAATAATATCTCAGTATCCAATCTATGTTTTGGAATTGGAGCTTATACTTATCAGTATGTAACTCGTGATACTAGAGGCTATGCTATTAAAGCTACAGATTGTATCCTCGGCAATGATGAAATTCAGATTTATAAAATGCCTAAAACCGACCCTGGGAAAAAGTCTCCTCGTGGATGTGTTGCAATTTTTAAAGAGGAGAATGGCAATTATTCTTTAGTAGAAAATCTTACTCTTGAAGAATCCATTGGATATAAGAACAATGTAATGAAATTTAAAGTCAAGAATGGAAGTTTCTGTACGGAGAGCATAGAGACTATCGAAACTATTAAAGAGAGATTGATGGGAGAAGTTCTATGACTAATACGGTTACTAAAATTATAGATTGGATTAAAGAGTATTTCATAAAAAACGGGCCGGAGTGTAAAGCTGTTATCGGGATTTCTGGCGGCAAAGATTCTACAGTGGCTGCGGCTCTTCTTTGTAAGGCTCTTGGCCCGAATCGAGTAATTGCCGTACAAATGCCACAGGGATTCCAATATGATATTGATGTTTCTAATGAGGTAATTGATTACCTCGAAATTACAGAGCATTACAACATCAATATTGGTTCAGCTTGTCAGGAGATTTTCTTGTCTTTGCCCAATGATATTAGAATTCAGCCGCAAGTTACAAGTAATGTTCCAGCAAGAGTAAGAATGAATATCCTTTATGCAATCGCCGCGAGCCGTCATGGAAGAGTTGTGAATACTTGCAATAGAAGTGAAGACTATGTAGGCTATTCTACTAAATTTGGAGATGCAGCAGGAGATTTTTCTATTCTCTCTAATTATACTGCCACGGAAGTTAAAGAAATTGGTATTGAGCTTGGATTGCCAAAGAACTTCATTGAAAAGCCTCCAGAGGATGGATTAAGCGGTTTAATAGATGAGGAAAATTTAGGATTTTCTTATGATGTCCTAGATAATTTCCTACTTAATGGTATTACTCCTCCATATGAGATATATAAAAACATTGAACAAAGACATAAGAGAAATTTACATAAGATTTCCCCTATGCCAACTTGTCCATTCTTTTCTTAAAGAGAGCTTTACAGCTTTCTTTATTTTTTATAATATTTATGATATAATATTTATATAATATAAGAAAAGGAGTTTTATTTATGAGCGTATACGCAGTTAGCGATCTTCATGGTATGTATGAGCTATATCAAAAAATTAGTGACTTTCTAAAGCCAGAAGATAAAGTTTATTGTCTAGGAGATTGCGGCGATCGAGGTCCGCGGTCTTGGGAAACTATTAAAGCGGTCGCGTCGGATCCGCGTTTTATCTATATTAAAGGTAATCACGAAGATATGCTTGTTAAAGCTATGAAAGATTATATTAAATATGAAACATATGGAGGAGGTTCATTTTGATCTTCTCTGTTGGAATGGAGGAGCTTCTACTTTTAATGGATGGATTAATGATGGAGCTAAGTCTGGATGGTATCACTATCTAAGAAAATTGCCCCTATATCTTGAATATAAGAATAAAAATGGAATAACCATTATGCTTTGTCATGCAGGTTTTACTCCTGCAAAAGAACCATTCCCAGCAAACGAGGATTTGCTATGGGATAGAGAGCATATCTATGATACTGCCGAAGGCGAAGGAATTTGCGTTCATGGCCATACTCCAATTTCAGAATACTTAATTCTAAGATTAGATAATGCAAATAATTTTCTACCGCCGGATAGACAGTTCTCTTACTCATATAATGGTGGAGCTTTATGGTATTGTGATAATCATAAAGTTGATATTGACTGTTGCAGTTATATGTCTGGAAAAACTGTTCTTCTAAACTTGGATACTTTCGACGAACACAACTTTACTGTTGATAAGGAGGATGAATAATATGAATGACCAGCTAGGCGTTCGCATGAAAGAGTTCTATGAGCAAATTCCAAAAACTCGACTTATGCGTAGAACACCTGTAGCAATTAGAATTGATGGAAAAGCATTTCATACCTTTACTAAAGGCTTTAGAAAACCATTTGATGCGGTATTGACTTCGGCTATGCAAGAAACAATGAAATATTTATGTAAAAATATCCAAGGATGTGTTCTTGGATATACTCAAAGCGATGAAATAACTCTAATTCTTGTTGACTATAAAAAATTAAATAGCGACGCATGGTTTGATTATGAAGTTCAAAAAATGTGTTCTGTAGCAGCGTCCATGGCAACAATGATTTTTAATAAGGTGTTTCGTTCAACTATTGAAAGATACGATATTGGTTGGAAAAATTCTTTAACTCCTCAGAGCGTAGAAATTCAACTTGAACATCAAGAATATATGAGAACTTTACGGATAGCAAACGCAAGAGGGGCTATGTTTGATGCTCGTGTTTTCAATATTCCGAAAGAAGAAGTAACAAATCTAATTTATTGGCGCCAATTAGATGCTATTAGAAATTCTATTCAAATGGTTGGACAAGCGAATTTTTCTCATAGTGAACTTCAAGGTAAATGTAGTAGCGAAATTTTAGAAATGCTTATTTCTCAAAAAGGAATAGATTGGAATGAATTGCCCGTCTATTTACAAAGAGGTTCTTGTTGCATAAAAGACTGCGAAGAGACCGAAAGAGAGGATGGTTCAATCCATTTTAAACATTATTGGTTCGTCGATCTCAATATTCCTATTTTTAAGGAAGAAGGTAGACTTTATATCGAAGACCTCATTCAACCAGTCGAATTTTGAGACGCATAGAATCTTTTGAAATTATTATAAAAATATAATATAATATATATAGAAAGTTAAGGAATGGAGGAAAGCAGTATGACTATTGAAGTAAAAGTCATGGTTGGTATCCCTGGTAGTGGGAAGTCAACTTGGGCTAATAAAGAAGCCGAACTTCTTGAAATGGATGGCTTTCATACCGCTATTATTTCTCGCGATGTGATAAGAGAAAGTTTCATTGGAGATAAGGATTATTTCTCGCGAGAAAATGAAGTATTTGAAGAGTTCGTTCGACAAATTAACGAGTGCCTTGAAATTGAGATTGACTACATCTTTGTTGATGCTACTCATATCTCTCAAGGATCAAGAGCCAAGTTATTAGGAAGGTTGCGGCCGGACGGGAAGACTGGACTTAGTTTTGAAGTTTGTGATTGCGGGATTGATACTTGTATAGCCCGCAATAACTTGAGAAAGGGATTTTCCAAAGTACCCGATTCCGCGATTAGAAAGATGGCTAGAGGTTTTAGACCTCCCACTCCCGCAGAATTTGAACTCTACAAGTATGGCTTTAAGGATGTAAAAATCAATCATCATAACATGGAGGAGGGAGATAAATGATTTTCGTAACCTCGGATTGGCACTTCTCACATGACCGTGAGTTTGTCTATAAGCCTCGTGGATTCAACTCCGTTGAAGAGATGAATATTGCTCTTGTTGAGAGGCATAACTCTATTGTCACTCCAGAAGATGATGTATATGTTCTTGGAGATCTCTGTCTCGGTGGAACAGATAGTCTTGAGAGAAACAAGGAGTTTATTTCCTCTATGAATGGAAAACTCCACATTGCTTTTGGAAACCACTGTACGGATAGCCGTAAGAAAATGTACGCCGAGCTTCCTAATGTGGTAGAAACTGCTTGGGCTATTGCTCTTAAGTACAGGAAATATCATTTCTATATGTCTCATTTCCCCACTTTGACTGGAAATCTTGAGAAAGAAAGTCTCAAGCAGATGATCATTAATCTATATGGTCATACGCATCAGCAGACTAATTTCTTTGAAGATAGACCTTATATGTATCATGTAGGAGTTGATTCTCATGACTGTTATCCAGTATCTTTGGATAAGGTCATTGAAGATATGAACTTGAAGGTAAAGGAGTGTATCGAGATGCTATGAATCCTATTTTCTGGATTTTAGTTGTACTTGCTCTTGTTGCAATATGGTTCTTGCTAAATTTCACATTTAGGAAGATGCTGAAATTCAGGTTGAGCAGGCTTTGATTAAGGCGCAGGCTGAGGCTGATGCTCTTGAGATTGCTGCCCAGGCGGAAGCAGAAGCTAACTCCAAAATCGCTGCTTCTCTTACTCCCGAGTTGATTGAAAAGATTAAGTATGAACAGTGGAATGGCCAGATGCCTTCTACTATGACAGGAACAGATTCTTCTATTCTGATTACCCCTTAATTTTAACCCTCCAGGTTTTTAACCTGGAGGGTTTTCTTTTGCCACTAGCCTCGTTTTGCTCCGAGTTTCCGTTCGCGCAGGCTCACCAAATTTTTCTTTCAAAATCCTTAAAATTGGATTTTTCTATAAATAAATGATATAATTTTAATATAAAGATTTAAAAGATTAGGAGAAAACAATAATGAGTGTTATTAGTGCTATATATAAAGCTCCAACAATTACATAGCTAGTTAATGAAAAATCTGGCATATGTATTGTTGGAATTAATTATAATGGAAAAATCTTTAGCGGACGAGCCAAGTTAGCGGAAAGCGATAAAGATTTTTTTTCTGAAAAGGTAGGTAAAACTATCGCTTTATCAAAAGCAAGAATAAATGCTATGCAATATGAAATGAAAAAAACTCGCAAAGAATTACAATATAGATATGACTATTATCAAGAGGCAACAAAATATGAGCGATTAAGTCCTGCGGAAGTTGACCCTACTGGAAACTTTTATTATGCAATTGGACGCTGCTCAGCTCGAATTTCCGCACTTGAAAAAGCATTAAAAACAGAAGAAACTAACTTAAAAACTTACATTAAAAATCAAACTAAGGCGCTCTCGATAGTTAGAAAATTTCGTCAGGGCAATAATAATTAAATCTCCTTCTTTTTTTGTTATATATAAAGAAGAAGGTGGTACATTTTGTTATATTTACTTATAGGTATTCTTATTGGATCGTTGGGTATTCCAATCATTTTGGACTTGAAAGAGCTTATTTCTGTCTTTGTAGAACTCTTAAAAGCGAGATTAAGTATAAAAATAGTAGAGTGTAATGCTAAAATAGATAAATTAAATAACTCTATAAATAAGAGTGTAAAAGTTATAGGATTTACTACTACTACATCAGAAGAGGAAGAGGAAAATTATGAATAAAGATATTCGGTTCTATGATACTTGTTCACTATTGATATGCGGAGAAGGCTTATTCAATAATGATGAAAAATTTATTGTATCATCAATTACTTTTCAGGAATTGGAAAGAATTAAAACCGCTAACAATAAAGATTCAGATATAAAATATTCAGCTAGATTATTGCTACATTTATTTGAAACGCACCCTGATATGTATGAAGTAGTAATCCATCAAACAGATTTTGAAGACTATATTAAAGAAATGTGTCTTGACGTAACGGATGATACAAGGATACTGTCTGATGCAATTTGGTATAATAATAATAAAAGAGTGGATGAAGTCATCTTTGTAACAAATGATTTAAGCCTAAAGCATATTGCAAATCTATTCTTCGGGTCTGACATGATAGAAAGTATTCCAGAAGAAACTGATAATTATAGTGGATATAAAGAAATTTCTGCTAGTGATGAGAATCTTACAGAATTTTATCAAAAACCAGAGCTGAATCATTTTAATCTTCATGTTGGAGAATATCTCATTATAAGAGATATGGATGATAAAGTGGTAGATTTGAGAGTATGGACTGGAAACGACCATAGATATCTAAATTATAATGACTTTAATTCAAATTGGTTTGGAAAAGTAAAGCCATATCAAAATGATATTTACCAAAAATTACTTTTTGATAGCTTATCTAATAATAAAATTACCTTGATTAAAGGGCCTGCGGGATCTGGTAAAACATTTATTAGCTTAGCCTATTTAATGTCTAAGCTAGAAAAAGGCGAACTTGATCATATTATTGTATTTTGCAATACCGTTGCCACAGCCAATAGTGCAAGATTAGGATTTCTACCTGGAACAAGAGATGAAAAACTATTAGACTCTCAAATCGGCAATCTCTTAATATCTAAATTCAGCGGTAGAACGGGAGTAGAACATCTTATGAGCGAAGAAAAATTAATTTTACTACCAATGTCGGATATTAGAGGATATGATACCAATGGTTCAAGAGCAGGTATATACATTTCTGAAGCTCAGAATTTAGATCGTACACTTATTAAGTTGGCTCTTCAAAGAATTGGAGAGGATTGCATTTGTATCATTGACGGCGATGAAAAAACTCAAGTTGATGATATTCATTTTGCTGGCATAAACAATGGAATGAAACGAGTTTCTAAAGTTTATAGAGGACAAGATATATACGGTGAAGTAGAACTCCGTAATATTTATAGATCTAGAATCGCGCAAATAGCTGAATATATTTGATTTAAACCCAATCTCTTTAGAGATTGGGTTTTATTATTGAAAGGAGATAAAGTATGGGATATAGTATCAAAAAACATAGTCTCTATCCTTATGTTCAAATTGTAACAATTCCCTTCACAGACATTGAAAAAATTGACTTTGCCTTATGCAATCAACCGACGGAAACTCCAGATGCTTATTATAAAAGACAGGCTACTAAACCAGATATTATTACTAATGGAGGTTTCTTTGCCATGAATAATGGCAACACTTGCTTTAGTTATAAAGACGAAGGAACTGTTATTTAGTCTGATTTTCGTCATGGAGTTGCAATTAGCGGCAATAAAACACTTATATATACAACATTAAAAGATTATGAAACCGCTAGAGATTTTATCGCAGCTTATCCTGCATTAATTGTAGATAGCAAAAAAGTAGTTATAACAGATGGAAAAGAATTAGATTATAAAGCCCGCAGGACTTGTATTGGATGGAATAAAAATAATTATTATATTGTAACCGTAGATTCTCCAAGTCTTGTTTATGCTGCCCTATAGCAAATTTTTCTTGAATTGAAAGTAGAATATGCTATTAATTTAGATGGAGGCGGATCTACTAGATTACTAATAGATGGGAAAAGAAAAACTTCTCAAATTTATGCAAGACCAGTTGATAATGTAATGTGTGTATATCTTAAGAAAGAACAAGAGGTAGTTCTTTACAGAGTTCAAGTAGGAGCATTTCTATCTAAAACCAATGCAGAGAATATGTTAAAGGAATTGGAAGAGAAAGGATTTAGCGGGTATGTCAAGAAAGTAGGAATTTTTTATAAAGTTCAATTAGGTGCTTTCTCTGTGAAATTAAATGCAGAAAGACTAAAAGATAAATTAAAATCTGCTGGATATAGCTCTTTCATTACAAAAAAATAAAAATGACTAATGCTCAAATTATTTGGAAATACTTTAAAGGCAAAGGTTTTAGTGATTGCGGAATTGCCGGTTTAATGGGTAATCTTTATGCCGAAAGTGGTCTTAATTCTATTAACTTATAGAACACCTATGAAAAAAAATTAAAAATGACCGACGCAGGATATACCTCTGCAGTTGATGATGGAAGGTATAAAAACTTTGTAAAAGATGGGGCGGGATATGGATTGGCTCAATGGACATTTTGGAGCAGAAAACAAAATTTGCTTTAGTTCTGTCAAAGTCGAGGTAAATCCATTGGAGATTTAAATACTCAATTAGATTTTTTATATTAGGAGTTAATTACAAGTTTTTCTAGTTTAGTTAAAATTTTGATTTCTGCCACTTCTGTCACAGAAGCCTCTACCGCAGTATTACTCTAGTTTGAAAGACCTTCAGACTAGAGTTTTTCTATGCAACAAAAGAGAGCTAATTATGGTCAATAGTATTATAATAAATTTGCTAACATTTCAAATGTAATTGAAGGAGGTAATAAAATGAAATATAGCGATAGCAATAAACCACTTCAATGTATGATGACAAATAGCACTTGCTATAAACAAACACGCACCATGCAAGTTAAAGGAATCTTATGGCATAGTACTGGTGCAAATAATCCTAATTTAAAAAGATATGTATAGCCAAGCGATAATGATCCTAACTACACCAGTTTAATAAATAAATTAGGAAAAAATACTAGCAAGAATGACTGGAATCATATATCTGTTCAAGCTGGATTAAACTGTTGGATTGGTAAATTGGCTGATGGAACAGTAACAACAGTATAGACAATGCCATGGAATTATCGTCCTTGGGGATGCGGTTCTGGGTCTAAAGGTTCTTGTAATAATGGATGGATTCAGTTTGAAATTTGCGAAGATGGATTAAATGATGCAAATTATTTTAACAAAATTTATGAAGAGGCTTGTCAAATTACTGCTTATTTATGTAAAATGTATAACATAAATCCATTGGGAACCACTACTTTAAATGGTATCACCGTTCCGACTATTTTATGTCATGCTGATAGTCACAAGCTAGGATTAGGATCTAATCATGCAGATGTAAACCATTGGTTTCCAAAATTTGGGAAAAGCATAGAAACCGCAAGAACAGATGTTTATAATTTAATGTCAAATATCTAGGAGGATGATGAAGATATGACTGACGAGAAATTCGCTGAACTTATGAATACTTGGCTTACTAATAAAGCTAATGAAAAAGAAACTTGGGGCACCGATAATCTTGAATGGGCTAAAGCGAATGGGATTATGGCTGGAGACAGTGCTGGAAGAATGATGCCAAATAAATTCTGCACTAGATTAGAAACTGTAACTATGTTAAGAAGATTGGCTGAAAAGCTGGGTTTAAAATGAAAAAATTAGAATTTTCCAAAAAACTTATAAATGATATTCGTATGTTATTATGGGTCGTGACTGTGTCAGGTATCCTTTTGGCATTTATGTGTGTTTATATGGGATATTTAGGAACCCTTCCATGGATTAGTGCTCTTGTTGGTCTACCATGGAGCGCCCACGGAGTAGTTTGTTCTTTTTATTTAGCAATGGCTAAATCAGATCACAAAAAGGGCGGCATTACTTATGACCTAGCTTTAAAAGAAACTGAATTCAATTCTGCATATAACATCCCCGCAGAAGATTTTTCAGCCTCTAATGATATTCCCATTGATCTCGATGGTCCTATTTAATATAAAGGCTTAATGAGTTAAATACTCATTAAGCCTTTATTTGTTTGTAGTTTGATTTTTCTTAAAATATATGATATTATATATTAAGAAAATAAAAAGAATAAAAATAAAGGAGCATTTGTATTTATGACTATATATACTGATGGTTCTTGCTTAGGAAATCCCGGCCCAGGAGGTTTTGGGGTTATAGTAGTTGATGATAATGGTATCGTTATAGCTGCTTATGCAGAGCGTGAACCTAAAACTACTAATAATAGGATGGAAATGTCTGCTATAATTTATGCTCTTGAAAACTATGGAGCTAAAGATGGAGATTTCTTTGCCCCTATTGTTTATAGCGATTCCGCTTATTGTGTAAATAGTTTTACTTCATGGATTAAAGGATGGAAAGCTAATGGTTGGACAAGAGCTGGAGGTAAAAAGCTAGAAAATCTTGATTTAATTAAGACCTATGATATGTTAAGCAAAGACTATAGAATTGATTTAAGAAAAATCAAAGGTCATGACGGAGAGCTTTATAATGAACTAGCTGATGCATTAGCTACTGGAAGAATGACCTCAGAAGAAATTTTAAGAGAGTATGGTGAATAAATGTCAGATAAGTTATATAATGAAAAAAGTATTGAGTCATTAAGTCCTCTAGAATTTACTCGTTTAAGACCTGGGGTATATTGCGGAGATACATCAACTTCTACTCAATTAGTAGTAGAGATTGTATCAAACTCGGTAGATGAATTTAGATTGGGTCACGGTAATGAAATAGACGTACAAATTAATGGTGCCAGAGTGTCTGTCAGCGATCATGGTCAAGGATTTATTCCTAATTCTTTTAGAGAAGATGGGAAAACAATTTTGGAAGCCGCATTTAGTGTATTAAATACCAGTGGTAAATATAGAGAAGATGGAACTTATGAGGGAACTTCTCTTGGTAGTTTTGGTATTGGTAGCAAACTTGCAACTTATCTTAGTCATGAATTAACTGTGTGGACATATAGAGATGGAGAAGGAGAACAAGTAAGATTCAAAGAGGGCATTTTTGAATCTAGAGATTCTTGTAAGGTTGATAAAAATGTTCATGGAACTTCTGTTTTCTGGATTGCAAGTGAAGAGTTTTTTACTGATCCAAAGCCAGACGCAAAAGCATTAAACTCCTTATTTAAAACTATTGTATGTCTTTGTCCGGGGCTAACTATCAAACTAGATGATAATGGAAAAAAGACAGAGTTCTTCTCTAAGAATGGTCTTATGGATTTGTTAGATGAAGGCGTTAAGGGAAAAGAGATTCTGAAAAATCGTTTCTCAATTAATTTTTCCGAAGGTAAAAATAAGTTGGATTTAGCTCTAACTTACACAAATAACTACTCTTCTACGATTGTTCCATATGTAAATACTGGTTTAACAGAAGCAGGTCCGCATATTACGCAAATTAAAACCCTTTTAACAAGAGAATTTAATAAATTCTTCCGAGAAAAAGGGTGGCTAAAAGATAAGGATGAAAATCTCTCTGGAGATGATTGCCAAGAAGGAATGTATCTTGTTTTTAATATTACAGCACCAAATATTGGATATGATGCTCAAGTAAAATCTCGTGTCACAAAACTAGATATGAAACCTTTTACACAAGCAATAGCAGAAGAGCTGCAATATTGGTTCACAACAAATGAAAAAGAAATTAAAAGTATCGCGGATAAAGCATTAAATGCTAGAAAAGCAAGAGAGGCAGCTCGTAAAGCAAGAGAGGCAGCAAGAGGAATAAAGACAAAGAAAGAAACCGGATTAAAGGCAAAAATGAAACTTAGTAATAAGTTTATTGATTGCGGAAATCGTAGTCCTAAAGATCGTAATCTCTTGCTTGTTGAGGGACTATCAGCAGGAGCTTCCGCAGTAGAAGCACGAAATCCTAAAACTGATTGCATTTATATGTTGCGAGGAAAGATTATCAGCCCATTAAAGACTGCTATTGATAAGCTGCTTTCTAACCAAGAAATGTCTGATATTATTAGGATCCTTGGTGGAGGTTTTGGTAAAGATTTTGATATTAGTAAATTGACCGTTGATAAAGTTGTAATCACGGCCGATGCAGATAGTGATGGTGCAGATATTGAATTAATGCTTATTACTTTCTTCTATACATATATGCGTCCTCTTATTGAAGCTGGTAAGTTATATAGAGCTGTAACTCCATTATATATTATTCGACAAAAAGGAAAAGAGTATTACTGTTATAGTGACAATGAACTTGAAGAGTGGAAAAAGAATCATAGCGGCAGTTATGATTTACTTAGAGCTAAGGGATTGGGAGAATTAAATCCAGAGGATCTGCAAAAAGTATGTTTTATGAATGAAAGATATAAACGCATTACTATTAGTGATGCCAAAGCTACCACAGAATTGCTCGAAATTTTGATGGGAAGCGCAGTTGAACCCCGCAAGCAATATATCTATGATAATGCAGAAGAATTAGGATTTAATTTTGAATGAGGAAGTGTATAAATGAGTAGTTTAATTACAGAAGTAGATATTCTTGATGAAGCAAAAAACACATTCTTAACATATGCAGAAGAGGTTTTAACTGATAGAGCCATTCCTGCGGCGGAGGATGGGCTGTTAAGCGCGCAAAGAAAAATCATTTGGACTATGGAAGATTATTTAAAGATGAATAATAAGAGTAAGACCAAAAAGTGTAATGCTATTGTTGGTTCTACTCTAGCCACCTCTTACTTTCATGGCGATATTGCTTGCTATGGTGTTCTTCGAAAGATGGCGCAACCATTTTTAATGCGTTATCCTCTTATTACAGGACAAGGACAATTAGGAACTCAAGAAAATAATGATATGTTTTCTTCTTCTCGTTATACAGAGGCAAAACCTTCACTATTTGCTGATATAATGATGAATGATTACAAGAAAAATGTAGTTCCAATTAAAGAAACGTATAATGGAGAATTTATGGAGCCAGTGATTTTACCAGCCCTTTTTCCAAATGCTATTTGCAATGGAAGACAAGCCATTGGTATTTCCATGGCCCATAATAGCGCTCCACATAATTTAACAGAAGTATGTAATGCAGCAATTGCTCTAATTCAAAAAGGCTCGCTCACTATTGATGAATTACTAACCTATATTCCTGGCCCAGATTTCCCTCTTGGCGGAACTGTTCTAAATATCAAGGATGTAAAGAGCGCGTTTAAAACGGGAAAATCCACAATCTCTTTGAAAATTCAAGGCGACTATGAGATTGATGGGCAAAAAATTATCTTTACAAGTATTCCTTATAGAACCTATCGAAATAAAATAAAAGAGCAAATAGAGAAGAATATTGAAACATTAAGTGAGATTATTGAAGATTTTGATGATGAATCAAATATCGGTAATAATAGGCTTGTATTTTATGTAAAAGATGGTGTTTCTGTATCTAAAGCATTAAATCAATTATTTGTATTAACTGACTTACAATCTTCTATTTCTTATAATATGAATTATATTGTAAATGGAACTCCTAGACTTTGCTCAATGATAGATTTATTACAGATTTATGTCAGCCATCAGGAAGATGTATTAATTAAAGCAACTCAGTTTGATAAGGAAAAAGCTGAGGCCCGCAAACATATTCTTGAGGGATTGATCGCTGCTGTTGATAAGATTGATGAAGTTATCAAAATTATTAAAAGTGCAAATAACACTAATGAAGCAAAGAAAGAACTAATTGCTTTCTTAGATGTAGATGATATTCAAGCTAAAGCTATTTTAGATATGAAACTTGGCAAATTAACTCGCATTGATAAACAAGAGTTAGTTGACGAGCTAAACGAAAAAATAGAATTTATAGCTAAGTGTAATGAGGTGTTAAATAATAAAGAAGTAAGGAATAATAAGTTAATTAAACTTATTACCGAACTTAAAGATACATATGGAGATGCTCGCCGCACAAAACTTATTAATACAGAAATCCCTAAACAAGAGAAAGAACAAGTAGTTATAGAGCCAGAAGATTGCGTTGTTATTATTTCTAGTAAAGGCACAGTAAAAAGAATTGCGAAAAAAGCCTTTAAACCTCAAAAAAGAAATACTACTGGAATGAAAATTAATGACATTATAGCATTTTCTTCTGCTACAAATACACAAGATACTTTGATGATATTTTCATCAAAAGGAAAGATGTATAGACTGCTCGTGGATAATATTCCAGAAGGAAATAACAATTCTATCGGCGTACCCTTATCTACTTTGATTACTTTTGAAGATAATGAAACTCCTATGGCATATACTACTTTAACAAGAGATACAAATAAGAAGTTTATATTCTTTGCTACTAAAAAAGGAATAGTCAAAAAAGTTCCTCTGGAAGAATATGACGCAATGAAGAGAACTGGAATTGTATCAATTAAGTTAAAAGATGGTGATGAACTCGCCGCAGTAACTTTTATAAATCAAGAGGAAATGATACTTGTTACTAAAAATGGAATGACTATAAGATTTAATACTGCGGAAATGCCAATTTCTTCTAGAACCGCGCAAGGAGTAAAAGGAATGAATATATCCGATGATGATAGTATTATCGCTGCATTACCAATAAGCAATAATGCAGATTACCTTGCTATTATTTCAGAAGATGGTCTTGGAAAGAAAATTGAGCTAAAAGAGTTTAATAAACAAAACCGCGGTGGCAAAGGAGTATCATGTTACAAAGGAACAGTTGTCGGAGCAGAATTGGTGTCTGATGATAATGATATTTTAATTTCTGGTAATAAGAGTTCTATTGTCGTTAGTGTAAAAGATTTTCCCAAGCTATCAAGAATTTCTATGGGAAATATAATGATAAAAAATAATGATAAGATTATTTCAGTAGCCAAGATTTAAAGATAAGAGTGGTAAAACCACTCTTATCTTTAGTTGATTTTTCTTTTTTATTATTATAATATATTTATATAAAGAGAAAAATGAGGTTTTATATGATTGATAAATTAAAAAATTCTACTCTTATTAAATTCATACTAGTTGACATTCTTCTTGTCTTCGTTTTAGCTATGACAATATTTTTACCAATCATCTTATGTTTTACTGTTAGTCCTTGGTTTTTATTTTTATATGCCATTCCTATAGGAATTTACTTTGGATATAAAGAATATAAGGAGTTTGATAAATAATGTATCCTGAAGCTAAAATGATAGATGCTATGAAGGTGTGGAAATTACCTGCTGGCAAAGAATCTATGCTTTCTGAAATGTGCCAATCTGGAGATTATTTTCTCGAAGAAAAAATTGATGGATATTGGTATGAGTTTGAAAAGACAGATAACTACAGTTATCTATTTTCTCGTAATACAAGTACAACAACTGGATTACTCTCTGAAAAAGGTGCAAATGTGCCTCATATTATTGAAGCCTTAAATTGTATGCCATCAAATACAATTTTAATTGGCGAGATTTATTATCCTGGAGGGACATCTAAAACAGTAACAAGCATAATGGGATGCCTACCAGATTTAGCTATCAAAAGGCAAAAAGATAATCCTATTCATTATTATATACATGATATAATTGAATATGATAATATTAATTTAGTAAATGTCGGTGCAGAAGATAGATATAAAATCCTTGCGGCAGTATGGGAAAAACATAATTTATCACAATATAGTTTCTTGCGGCTAGCAGTAAAAGTAGACACTAATCTTGAAGAAGAAATCTCTCGAATCTTGAAAAGTGGCGGCGAAGGCGCGGTTTTAAAGAAAAGGGATTATCCTTATACTCCTGGAAAACGTCCCGCTTGGTCTACAATTAAAATTAAACAGATGGATTCTATTGATTTAATCTGCATAGGTTTTTGTCCTCCAACAAAAGAATATACAGGAAAAGAGATAGATACATGGGAGTATTGGGCTATTGAAAAACAAGGCGAGAATGGAGTATGGGTAGAACAAGAAAAAATAAATTCCTATAAAGCAATTAGGTCTCCCGATTATAGAACAATCCCTATTAGTAGATACTATTTCTATGGATGGAATACAGCAATTAAAGTTGGCGCTTATGATAATCAAGGCGAACTAATAGAATTAGGTACGGTTAGTTCTGGTCTAACTGATGACATGAAGCGCGATATGACTGAAAATCCGCAGAACTATCTTAATAAAGTTGTTTCTCTTGATTGCATGTCTATTGATAAAAAAGAACATACATTAAGACACCCAGTATTAAAGTTGTGGAGAGAAGATAAAGACACAAAAGATTGTATTATAGATGAAATTTTCTCATAAAATCTAACTTTGCTGAGATATTTACCTAAAATTCTTGACTTAAAAAAATATTTTAGATATAATATATATGTAATTCAGGGATAAAGGATAGAAATTATATGACCCGAAAATAGATGAAAAAGCTCGCTCAAGAACTTTATAAATGTGAGCAAATTCACCAAAATGAAACTTCCTCAAAGGAAGAAAAATCCCGAGCCGATAATCGAATTATGCAGATTACCAATCAAATTATGTCATTAAGCGACGGGATAAATATTATGCTAGAAATTGACACTATGGTTCAAGATTTAGCAACAAATTAAATTAAAATAAATTTATTATTAAAGGAGAATGTCTACTATGGCAGCTATGAAAGAAAATACTCGTAAGGTTTTAGATTATTTAAAGGAGCATAATGGTGAAAATTTAACAGCGGCAGATGTTGCTGAAGCTCTTGGACTTGAGAAGCGTCAAGTTGATGGTATTTTTACTTCTGCTTTCCAACGCAAGGGACTTGGAGAGCGTGTTCCTGATGAGGTAACTCTTGAAGATGGTTCTCATCAGAAGGTAAAGTATCTCCATTTAACTCAAAGCGGGCTAGATCTCGACCCAGACGCTCAAGAGTAATTTTGTTCGGGGAGAGTTAACCTCTCCCCGAATTTTTTAAATATGATTATAGGGTTATTATTAATTACTATAATCGGGTTAATAATTTATATCTATTATCTCAAGAAACAAGAGCATCAAATAATTGAAGTTAATATAGATAATTAGAGGAAAAACTCAGAGATAGAATAGGAAATAAAACATAATAGAGAAGTATTATCTAATATAAAAGAAAATATATACTCTGAAAATGAAATTCTTTCTTCTCTAGTAAAATCTTAGGAAGAAATGCGGGAAAATGCACAAAAGCAAGCTGATGAGGCATACTAGATTCGCATTTCCGCACTTTTAAAATCCTATGAAGAAAAAGAAAATGAGCTTACTATGACTTTTGATGCTAAAAGTCAAGATTTATCAAATAAAATTTCTATCGAATCCAGTAAATTAGCGGATTTACAAGCTAAACAACTTGCTTATATTTAGGCTCAACAAAGATAGGAAGAGATTGACTCTAATCAAGATTACTATCGTTTAGCTCTTGATGAAATTGATATAAATGATATTACATTATTGCGTGAGTTGCAACCTAGATTTGTCAAAAAAGAAAGCATAGATAAGTTAATATGGGAAGTGTATTATAAACCAGCTTATGATATATTAACAGCTCGGTTATTCCCAAAAGCAATTAAATATTGTGGGATTTATAGGATAACTGATTTGACCACTGGGAAATCCTATATAGGATAGTCAGTTGATATAAAAGAACGTTTTAGACAACATATTAAATCTGCTTTAACTTACGGAAAAGCAACCAATAAACTATATTCTACCATGTAGAAATCTGGAGTTCATAATTTTACCTTTGAGATTTTAGAAGAAGTTTTAAGGGAAAATTTAAATGAGAGAGAAACTTATTGGATTGAGTTTTATAAAACGAAAGATTTTGGTTTAAATACTACTCGCGGAGGGTCTTAATGTTTAGAATTATTGGTAACAGATGTACTGGAAAAACCTATCAACTAATGCAATATGCTAAAGATAATGATGCTATTTTTGTATGTAGCAATCCACGCTCAATGAGAATTAAAGCAGAACAATATGGAATTATTGGACTAAATTGTATTAGTTATTCTGAATTTCTAAAAAGTAGAGATTTGAAGGAAAAATTCGTAATTGATGAAGTAGAGATATTATTGCGATTAATAAATCCTTGTATGGAACTTATTGGATATAATTTAAGTGAGGAATAATATGAAAATTATTAAGCCAGATGTTGAACTGATTACACCTATTGACGGTGAAATAATTCTTAAACGAATTGAACAGTGCGGTAGAGTTTGTTATAAATCTGAAGATAAGATTACAGAAGATAGTGCTGTAAAATTTGTTTAGAATATTATTAAAAGAGGACATGAAGCAGTCCTCGAGCATTGCTCTTTTACTCTTAAATTTATTTGCGATAGAGGTGTTAGCCATGAAATTGTTCGTCATAGATTGGCTGCCTATTGTCAAGAATCTACAAGATATTGCAATTATTCGAAAGACGGGTTCGGAAATGAAATTACTGTTATTGAACCCTGTTTCTTAATCAAGAGCAATCCAGCTTACGATCATTGGTATAATGCCTGCCAAAATGCGGAAGAGGAATATTTTAATATGCTCTCTACTGGATGCACACCCCAAGAAGCAAGAGCAGTTCTACCTAATAGTTTAAAAACAGAAGTAGTTATGACTGCGGATTTGCGGGAATGGCGGCATTTCTTCAAGCTTCGCTGCTCTCCAGCCGCCCATCCACAAATGAGAGAAGTAGCAATTATTGCACTTAATAAAGTCAAGGAAAAAATCCCTGTAATCTTTGATGATATTGCTCTTGATTGACAATCTTTATTTTATATGTTATTATATTTATATAAAATAAAGAGGAAAATGATATGAACAAATGTGAGACTTTTTTAAATTATTTTGATTGGCTTATAGCTAATTGTAAAGAACCTGTTATTATCCCGGATGAAGTAAAAGAATTTTATGATATTCTTCGTTCACAACAAGACAAGCATATTGATAAACCTCTTTTTACTGAAACTGGATTTCAAATCCTTGAGTATCTTCAAAATAGTAATGCTAAATCTTTAAAAGCAAAAGATATAGCTGATGGGATGGAGATTTCTTCCAGAAAAGTTTCTGGTTCTATTAGAAAGTTAGTTTCTGATGGTTTTGTTGAGAAGTTTAGTTCTAATCCTGTGGTTTATACCCTGACCGAAAAAGGTAAAAATTTTGATATTGAAAAGTATAGAGGAGAGTTAAATAATGAAAAAGAAAATGATTAATGCTACTCATATTGAAGGGTATGTCTATGAGCATAAGCTCGAAAAGAAAGTTTCTGGAGAAAATTCTAAAAATCCTGGAACAGAGTTTATTAACGGTATTTTAAGAATTGCAACCGATGATGAAATGCTAAATGTAGTTGATGTTCATTTTAGTTATGTAACTGAGACTACTAAAAACGGAAAAGCAAATTCTACCTATGGAGTTCTTTTGAATATTATTGAGGGAAAGATTGGCTCTGTAATGGAGCATGGTAAAGAAAACGCAGGAAAGCTCCGTATTGATTCTGCTATTGGTCTAAATGAGTGGTATGATAATAATACTACTGGTCACCCTCTTGTAAGTGTAAAAAGAAATGAGGGTGGGTTTGTCCATGTGACTCAGGAGCTCGCGGAAGAAAAGAATCGTGCAACATTTGATACTGATATGGTTATTACTAATGTAATTCGTACAGAAGCTGATGAAGAGCGCGATTTACCTGAAAAGGTAACTGTAAAAGGGTGCATTTTTGATTTCCGTGGATCTCTACTTCCTGTTGAATTTAATGTATATACTCCTTATGCACCAGAAAAGGCTCTTGATTATTTTGAGAATCTTGGAGCAACTTCTAGTTCTCCAGTATTTACTAGAGTACAAGGTGTTCAAATTTCTAAGACAGTAATTCGCAAAATTGAAGAAGAAAGTGCTTTTGGTGATACAAAGGTAAAAGAGGTTCGTAACTCTCAGCGAGATTTTGTAATTAACTGGGCACAACCTGAAACTTATGCGTGGGATAGCGAAGAGACTCTTCTTGTTTCTGAACTTAATGAAAAGATGGCTGCTCGCGAAGTTACTCTTGCAGAAATTAAAAAGCGTCAAGACGAGTATCAGGCTACAAAGGGTAACGCACTTAGCGGTACTTCTACTTCCGCTCCTGCAAAGGGAGAATATAAATTCTAAGAAAGGGAGATTTTCTCCCTTTCTTTCCCAATTAATTTTAGAAGGAGCGATTAATAAATGAGTTTATTAGATATTAAACCACATGAAGTATCAAGAGATTTAAGAGGTTATTCAGTATTTTTCTATGGGGATCCAAAGTCTGGCAAAACAACTATTGCTAGTAAGTTTCCAAAAGCGCTACTACTTGCTTTTGAGAAAGGTTATAATGCCTTGCCAGGAGTATATGCTCAACCAATCAATAGTTGGGGTGAATTTAAGAAACTTTTTAGTGAATTAAAAACTCCAGAAGTTCAAGAAAAATTCCAAACTATTGTAATTGATACAGCAGACATTGCATATGGCTATTGTGAGAAATTTATTTGCGGACGCGAGGCTGTTGATACTATTGGTGATATTCCTTATGGAAAGGGATACGCACTTGTTAGTACAGAATTTGATGAAGCAATTCGTAAAATTCTACAACTTAATTATGGTCTTATTTTGATTTCTCATGCCAAAGTAAAGACAGAAAAAAATGCAAAAGGAGAAGATGTCGCTTCTCAAATTGTACCAACTCTTGACAATAGAGGTAGATTAATTTGTGAGAGAACTTGTGATATTATTGGTTATTCTCGTTCTGTAACCAATGAATCTGGAGGCACAGAAACTCGTCTCTTTATGCGCGGAACTCCGCAATATGTTGCCGGTTCAAGATTTAAATATGTTCCAGAATCTATTGAATTTACATATGATAATCTTGTAAAAGCAATTTCTGATGCTATTGATAAGCAAGCAGAAGAAACTGGTGGCAAGTATATTACAGATGAGGCAACACAAGTTGTCACAGAAGATGTTACTTATGATTTTGATTATCTAATGACAAGATTTAATGATTTAGTTGGAAATCTTATGTCAGAAAATCAATCCAATGCAGTTAAAATTACTGCTATTGTTGATAAATTTTTAGGCAAAGGGAAAAAAGTTGGAGACTGCACTCCCGAACAGTCTGAACAATTGGATCTAATTATTCATGAATTAGAAGACTTAATTAAGACCTAAATAAAAGGAAGGAGAGTATCAAGGATATTTCTCCTTCCTTGATTTTTTATCTAAAATATGATATTATATTTATATAAGGTTATAAAGAAAGGAGCGTAATGTATGGCGAAACACATGGTAAAATGTTTTTACTGTGGAGAAGTATTTGATGCATCAACCACCCCATACGTTAAACCAAACTCAAGACGTTACGCTCATAAAACTTGTGCGCAAACGGCAGAAGAAAATAAAACTCAAGAAGAAAAAGATAAAGAATTATTAGAAAAATATATAAAGGATTTATTTGGAATTAATTGTATCTCCCCAAAAATTAAAAAACAAATAGAAACCTTTAAAAAAGATAGAAATTATTCATATACAGGAATATATAAAACATTAAAATATTTTTTTGAGATAAAAGGAAATTCTATTGAAAAGGCCAATGGTGGAATTGGTATTGTTCCTTTTGTTTATGATGAAGCATATCTATATTGGAGAGCATTGTGGGAAGCAAGAGAAAGAAATGAGCGGGTAGATATAAAAGAATTTATTTTGCCTGTAAGAGAAGTTCATATAGAGCCTCCTCAGCGACAACCAATGAAACATATACGAAAGCTATTTACTTTCTTAAATGAGGAGGAAACACATGAAGAGTAACTATGTAGATACAGCAGCAATTACTCAAATAATTGGGTGTGTATTTAATAATGCCTCTATTCTCGATGATGCAGATAAATATATAATTCACGAAGACGATTTTCAAGAGGATTTTCACAAAATTATCTTTGGGAGTATCTACAATATTCATCTAACAGGTAGTCAAGTCAATATTGATGCAATTATAGATTATTTAGCGAATAGACCCAAATTTGATGCTATATTTAAACAAAATAAAGGTGTAGATTATCTTCTTGAAGCATCACAAAACGCTCGATAGGATACTTTTAATTACTACTATAATAGATTAAAAAAATTTACCCTATTAAGGGCATATAATAACTTTGGCCTTGATGTAACCTATCTTTACGATCCAAATAATATTCTTGATACTAAAAAGAGACAAATGCAAGAAGATTGGTTAGATAATACAAGTTTAACTGAAATAGCTCATGTTATTGACGTAAAAATAGATGAAATTAAGAGTAAATATATTGAAGATGATTTAGGATTAGGGTATCAAGCCGGAGACGGAATCGACGATTTAATCAGTGATTTAGAACAACATCCAGAAGTTGGTATTCCTTTATATGGTCCATTGATTAATACAGTAACAAGAGGCGCAAGATTGCGAAAATTTTATTTGCGGTCAGCTGCTACAGGAACTGGAAAAACTAGATCAATGATTGCAGATGCTTGTAATTTTGCGTGTAATGAGATCTATCATGATCAATTTGGCTGGATTAAAAACGGAACTTCTCAACCAACTTTGTTTATCGCGACAGAGCAAGATAAAGGAGAGGTGCAAACTATGATGTTAGCATTTCTTTCTGATGTAAATGAAGAACATATCTTGAATGGCCAATATTTTGATGGAGAAAAGGATCGAGTTCTCAAAGCCGCGGAAATTATTAAAAGAAGTCCGATTTGGATTGAAGAATTGCCGGATTTTTCTTTGCAAGATGTAGAAAATAAGATAAAAAAGAATATCCGTGAACACGAAGTTAAGTATGTTTTATTCGATTATTTACAAACATCTCTTAAGATTCTTGAAGAAATTAGTAAGAAATCTGGCGGAGTTAAATTAAGAGAAGATAATATCTTATTCATGCTTTCCGCAAGATTAAAAGATTTAGCAAATAAATATGGTATATTTATTATGTCTGCAACTCAATTAAATGCAGATTATTAGAATAGTGAAACACCAGACCAAAATTTGTTGCGTGGAGCTAAAAGTATTGCAGATAGAATTGATGTTGGCATGATTCTTCTTGGAGTTACAGATGAAGATTTGGTAAAACTTGATCCAATACTTGATAGCAATAAAAATCTTCTTCGTCCTAATTTAAAATTATCTATTTATAAGAATAGACGAGGATCATATAAAGGAGTTTATCTATGGTGTTCAGCAAATTTAGGTACTTGTCGTATATTACCACAATTCTGTACTAATTGGAGACATGAAATGATTAGTATTGAAGATATTAGAGTAATTGTAGATGAAGGTCCCGCGGCATGGGAAAAATAATTTTGGAGGAATTAATATGAAAAACAATCAATCTTTAGAGTATCGTATGAGTAAAAAAATGTTTAATGCTATGCTTGCCGATAGAAGCGAGACGGAGAAGAAACAAAATCCTAAAGATTATATTGCAAAAGTAATTAATGAGCAATTTGGTCTTAAAGGAACTGTAACAAATGTTTCCGTATATGATGCTTAATTATGTCACGCTATTATGATAAAGATGAACTAAAAGGAAAATTAGAGTTAGAACAAATTTATGATTTAATTGAAGCATGGGGCGGTGAGCCTGAATATGTAGATGGTGGGCTCATCTCCCAAACTATATGTCATAATCTTCCAGGAGAGGGATCAAGAAAGTTATATTATTACGAAAATACAAAACTTTTTAGATGTTATACTGGATGTATAGATCCTACTTTTGATATATTTGATTTATGTATAAAGGTTAAAAAAAAGCAAGAAGGTAAAAAGTGGGAACTATATAATGCTATGGATTATATAGCTGGATATTTTGGTTTTGATGGAATAGAACTAGAAGATGAAGAAAAAGAATTAGAAGATTGGGATATCTTTAAAAGACATAATATTCAGTTACCAAAACCTAAACAGCCTATTTGCTTGAAGGAATATAATCCGATTATTCTTACTCGATTTTCTTATCCTAGAATTGCTGGATGGGAAGCAGAAGGAATCTTACCCGAGGTTAGTAAAAGAAATTTTATTGGGTATTATCCGGGAGGAGGACAAATAACAATTCCTCACTTTGATATTAATAATAGATTAGTAGGAATTAGGGGAAGAACATTATCTTCTGAAGATGCAGAAAGATATGGAAAATATAGACCTCTTATGGTGAACAGACAATTATATAATCATCCTTTAAGTATGAATTTATATAATTTAAACCATAGCAAAGAGAATATAAGAAAAGTAAAAGCTGCAATTATATTTGAATCTGAAAAGAGTTGTCTTATGTATCAGTCTTACTATGGGTACGATAATGATATATCTGTAGCTTGTTGTGGAAGTAGTATATCTAGTTATCATATAGATTTACTTAAATCTTTAGGAGTTAATGAAATCATAGTTGCTTTTGATAGACAATTTGTCGAAATTAGCGATGATGAATTTAAGAGATTGAAAGCAAAGTTAATTCATATATATAACAAATATAGTAAGAATGTACGCATATCTGCTATCTTTGACAAACGAATGATTTTGCCATATAAAGCAAGTCCTATAGACAAGGGACCGCAGATTTTTGAAGAGTTACTAAATGAAAGGATAATTCCTTATGAGTAAAGAGATTTTAAATCTAGTACCTGCTATTAGAGCAATAGAAAAAGAAATAGGAAAATTAGCAGATGATTATAATAAGAGAATACAACCCTATTTTGACAGTTTAGAGAAACTTAGAGAAATTAATCAAGCATGTGAGTACTGTAACGGAACTGGTCATGTTTTAAGATCTAGATCTTGCGCGGAAGATGATAGGCCAGATCCAAACGATCTTAATGACTATATAAAATGTAGAGCTTGCAAAGGAACTGGATTATCACATAATAAGGAGAGTGATTAAAGATTGGAATATTCATTAATTAACCCAAGAAATTAGGATTATAGTGCTTTAGAATAGGTATTAGTTAACAGAGGTATTAAATATGGTGATATATAGCATTATTTAACAGTATCAGAAAAAGATAATTTATCTCCCTTACTTCTTAATAATATTGAAAGCGCTGCTAAGCTAATTATTAAGCACATTTTAAAAGACGACTCTTATATTTATGTCTAGGTAGATAGCGACTGCGATGGTTACACCTCTTCTGCATTATTGCTAAATTATCTTCATGCGCAGTTTCCCTCTGCAATTAACAAGTTTGTTTATAACTTCCATTCTGGTAAAATTCATGGAATAAAACCAGAATTAATCCCCGATAATATTTCTCTTGTTATTGCACCGGATTCAAGCTCTAACGACTATCAAGAGCATGAAGAATTGGCTAATCGCGGAATTGATGTATTAGTTATAGACCATCACTTAGCTGATAAAATATCTGAATACGCCTGTGTTGTTAATAATCAGTTATGCGATTATCCAACAAAATCGTTATCTGGTGTAGGAGTAGTTTATAAATTGTGTTAGTATATGGATAGTATTTGCGGAACTGCCTATGCGGACAATTACCTTGATATTGTAGCCACCGGTCTTGTAGGAGATATGATGGATATTAGAAATTTTGAAACTCATTATCTTATTCAATAGGGGCTACAGAGGTCAAGTCTCCGCAATCCTTTTATTAAAGGTATGGCTGATAAAAATGCTTACTAGTTAGGCAGAGGAGATTTATCTCCTATTGGAGTAGCGTTTTATATTGTTCCTCTTGTTAATGCCATTACTCGTATGGGTACTCAAGATGAAAAGTAGATTTTATTTGAAAGTATGCTTGAATGGAAAGCATATGATCTTATTCCTTCTACTAAACGAGGATGTAAAGGGCAAGAGGAAACTAGATTAGAGCAAGCATTAAGAGTTTGCACTAATGTTAAGAATCGTTAGACTAGAACTAGAGATGCCGAAGTTGAACAAATAGAGAATATTATTCAAGAAAAAAATCTATTATAGCATAAACTTTTAGTAATTAAACTAGAAGATATGTAGGTTGATAGAGGTATTACTGGTTTAATTGCTAATGAATTAATGAGTAAGTATAAGCGCCCCGTTATTCTCCTATCAAAGACTGTAAACAATGGACAAGATGCTTGGGAAGGATCAGCTAGAGGATACGAAAAGTCTAAATTAAATGATTTTAGACAATTTGTAAGAGATTCAAATTTAGTCTTTTTAGCTGAGGGGCACGCAAATGCTTTTGGCTTTGGCATTTATGAAAAAGATTTTGAAGATTTTATTATATGGTCAGACAATCAATTAAAAGATATAGAATTTTCACCAAGCTATAAGGTAGATTTTATTTACTCTATGTCAGATATTAATTCTAAAGATATATTAGAACTAGGTAATTCTAAGTATCTTTGGGGATAGAATATCGACGAACCGTTAATTGCGGTAGAAAATGTTGCAGTAACAAATGACATGATTAGTCTTATGTCACGAGACAAGAATCCTACTTTGAAGATTCAATTACCAAATGGAGTTACTTGCATCAAGTTTAAATCAAGCGAAGAGGAGCTAGAAGATTTATCTAGCGAATTAGGTTGCGTGAGTATAAATTTGATTGGTAAACCAGAAGTAAATAGATACTTCGGTAGTGTGACACCACAAATTATTATTACAGATTATGAAATTATAAGTAGATAGAAGTATTACTTTTAATGATTGCGCAACCTCTTACTAAAGGAGGAAACAATCACAATGAGACGTTTTATGAGTATTATACTAAGTTTAATCATTTTATTATCTATAATGTGTAGTTGCAATAGCCCATTTATTTCTGTTGCATCAGCATATTCAGTTCAGTATAACAGCAATACAAGTTATACCTATAATGATTTAGATACATTGATTGAGCTTATTGCGGAACAAATTTCTAACATGAATGCCGCACATCAAATGGCTGATGCCGCTAGGCAATTAGGTTATTCTGAAAACCATGATGTTATTGAGTTAGCCGTAAATGAATATGATAAAGCTAATGAATTAAGACAATCCTATCAAAACGTATATGATAACCTCATGGAACACTGGCATCAAAAGGAGAAAGAGTACCCGGTAGCAACATATATATGGAGCTATTTCAAAGACCTAGGTTATAATAATCAAGTTTGTGCTGGAATACTTGGTAATATAATGACTGAAGTTGGTGGTAATACCTTGAACATTCAATATGAATTAGGTAATTCTTCATATTATGGAATGTGTCAATGGAATAAGGCGTATTCTGAGGTTTGGGGAGCCTCATTAGAAGAGCAATGCAATTATTTGGAAAATACTATTGAATATGAGTTTAATACATTCGGTCATGCCTATAAGAGAGGGTTTGATTACGAAGATTTTCTAAATATGACAAGTATAACTGATGCTGCTTTAGCGTTCGCGAAATGCTATGAAAGATGCGGTTCTGGAAGTTATACAGTACGACAAAATAATGCGATAATCGCATATAATTATTTTGTAAGTTAAAATAAAATATCTGCGGGCTGGCCGGAACCTAGACGACCGTCCGCAGAAACTAAAATTGGTTTTACTATTTTTTGAGGTAAAATATGGAAGAATTAAAACAAACTATAAAATTTTTAGATTCTATTCAAATAGATAAGTATATAATAGGTTATATGGATATACACGATATTATGGATAGAATAGAAGATGATTATGGTGCATTTTTAGAAGATCATCCTATTTTTGAAGGATATGTTTTTAATTGGATGACTTCTGATGAATTTGCTGATTATTTAAGGAAAAAGGGTTATAGAGTTCAAGAAAATATTAGTTATGAGGTTTGGAAAAATGGAATTAACTCGTAAACAAGAGGAAGGATTGCGCATTGCAATAGATAGATATAATCACAACGAGCCCTATACTGTAATAGCGGGTTACGCAGGTACTGGAAAAAGTACCTTGATTAATTTTATTATAGCAGCTCTTGAGGTAGATCCAGAAGAAGAAGTTGCATATATTACTTTTACAGGAAAAGCCTCAGAGGTATTGCGAGAAAAAGGTTGCCATAATGCTATGACCGCGCATAAATTGTTATATTATAGTAAGCAAATGCCAAATGGTAAATTTTTCTATAAACCAAGGACTGTTCTTGAAAAGCCTTATAGAGTAATTGTTGTAGATGAAGTAAGTATGCTTCCTAAAGATATGTGGGATTTGCTTTTAAGTCATAATATCTATGTAATAGCTTGCGGAGATCCTTTTCAGATTCCTCCAATAGATAAGAAACAAGATAATCATATTTTGGATAATCCGCATATTTTTCTTGATGAAGTAATGCGTCAAGCAAAAGAAAGTGATATTATTTGCCTTAGCATGGATATTAGAGAAGGAAAGAGATTATCTCCTTTTAGCGGTCATGACGCTCAAGTTTTTAAGAAAAATGATCTGTGCGATGGAATGTATTTTTGGGCAGACTAGATTCTTGTATCTACCAATAAAAGTAGGCATGATATTAATTCTTATATTAGAGATGATTTAGGTAGAGGATTTGAGCCAGAAATAGATGATAAGATTATTTGTTTGAGGAACTGTTGGGATACTTGCTCTGAAAAACATGAAAATCCACTCATAAATGGCTCTGTTGGATATATTAAAACTAAAAGAATGGAATCTATTGATTATATCCTCGCTGGAAAGTTAGTGTCTGCTCCTGTTTTATTTGCAGATATTGAAACAACAAATGATACATATAGAGAAGTTGGTATTGACTATACCGCTTTAACTACTGGAGAAAAGTTTTTTACTCCTCAACAAGAATATTTAATTAGGAGAAATAAAGAAAATCCAGATCTTCCTATTGAGTTTAATTTTGGTTATGCAATTACTGGACATAGAGCGCAAGGTTCACAATGGGATAAGGTTTTAGTATTAGAAGAATCATTTCCATTTGATAAAATTGAACACGCTAGATGGATATATACTACAGTTACAAGGGCCATTGAAAAACTTACATTGATATTAAAGAATTAATATGCTATAATGTAAGTATAAAGAAAATAAGAGAGGTATAATTATGGGTATGTACTTTAACAATCATGCGCATACGGAGTTTAGTAACTTGCGTTTGCTAGATTGTATAAATAAACCTGAGGCACTGATTGATAAAGCTATTGAAGTCGGATTGACGGGAATTGCTATCACAGACCACGAAAGCCTTTCGGCGCATATGAGAGTAAATAAATATGCAAAGAAAATTAGGGAGCAAAATCCCGATTTTACGATTGCATTAGGAAATGAGATTTATTTAACTGATACAAGAGATTTAGGACAAAAGTATTATCACTTTATCCTAATCGCAAAAGATAAAGAAGGATATAGAGGACTAAAGGAGTTGTCCTCTATTGCTTGGATGAATGGATATTATGACCGTAGAATGGAACGCGTTCCTTTGCTTAAATCTGAGCTTAAAGATGTAATGCAGAGATTTAAGGGTCATATTATTGGGACTACTGCTTGTATTGGTGGAGAACTTGGTAGTTCCATTTTAAATCTTCATAATTGTGAAGAGATTAAAGATGAAATTAACGCACAGAGATACCATAATCAAATTGTTGATTTTATGACATTCTGCATTGATGTATTTGGTAAAGATGATTTTTACATTGAATGTGCTCCCGCTTCTTATCCAGATCAAATTATCGCAAATAAAAGAATGTTAAGTATCTCTGAGGCTTTTAATATAAATATGTGTATTGGAACAGATGCGCATTACTTAACAAAAGAAGATAGATATGTTCATAAAGCGTATCTTAATTCTAAAGGTGGAGAACGAGAGGTTGATAGTTTCTATGAGTTTACTCATTTGATGGATGAACAAGAAACTAGAGAACTTCTTAGATTGAGCTATGACGAAGGCATAATTGATTGGATTTTTAAATGCTCAAACGAAATGAAAGATAAAATTGAATTTTATTCTCTTGAACGTCATCAATCAATTCCAGAAGTAGAAGTAACAGATTATAAAAAAGGGTTTGTACCATATCAGTGGGAAGATAAATATCCTGTTCTATCTAGTTTGATTTGGAGCGATAATATTCAAGAAAGATATTGGGTAAATGAATGTATTATTGCTTTGCAGAAAAAAGGTTTATTTAATGATCCTAGATATCTTGAAAGATTAGAAGAAGAAGCAAGAGTAAAGAGAGTGATTGGAGAAAAACTAGGAACTTGTATGTTCGCATATCCAAATACTCTAAAACACTATGTAGATTTGTTCTGGAATTGCGGAAGTACCGTAGGCGCGGGGCGAGGATCAGCTTGTGCTGCTTTGAACCATTATCTTCTTGGAATCACTCAACTAGATCCGATTGAATGGGATCTTCCTTTCTGGCGCTATATTAACGATGAAAGAACTGAACTTGGTGATATTGACCTAGATTTGGCACCATCAAAGATTCAAAAGATTTTCGCGGAGATTAGAAAAGAACGAGGAGAACTTGGCTTAGTACAAGTTTGTACTTTTGGCACAGAAGGAACTAAATCTGCGATTTTAACAGCCTGTCGAGGCTATCGTTCAGAAGATTATCCTGACGGGATTGATGTAGATATGGCTCAATATATGAGTTCTCTTATTCCACAAGAAAGAGGTTTTCTATGGCCCATTGAGGATGTGGTTAATGGTAATCCAGAAAAAGGTCGCAAATCTGTTTCAGTTTTTGTGAATACTGTGAATCAGTATCCTGGATTACTAGATATTATTACTAGAATTCAAGGACTAGTAAATAAACGTTCGAGTCACGCTTCTGGGGTAATCTTATTTGATCAAAATATTTTTGATACAGCCGCGGTAATGAGAACTCCAAAAGGAGCATTAATTACTCAATGGGATCTTCATGATCAAGAAGCCGCTGGATCTGTCAAGTACGATTTCTTGCTTACAGCAGTACAGGATATTATTATTCAAACTATTGAGCTATTGCAAAAAGATGGCGCTATTGAAAAAGATTTAACATTGCGTGAAGTCTATAATAAATACCTTCATCCATCTGTCCTCCCGCAAGACGATAAAAAAATGTGGGATGCTCTTGCCAATGGAGATGTTCTTGGCTGTTTCCAATTTGATTCTAGTGTTGGCGCTCAAGCAGCAAAAAAGATTAAGCCTCAAAATCCGCACGAAATGGCGGACGCTAATGGATTGATGAGACTAATGACTGCGGAAAAGGGTGCAGAAACTCCAATGGAGAAGTATGTTCGTTTTAAAAATAATATTTCTCTTTGGTATAAAGAAATGGATCAGCAGGGTTTAACAAAAGAAGAACAAAAAATTCTTGAACCTCATTTCTTACGTTCTTATGGTGTGCCTCCCAGCCAAGAACAAATGATGACTATGCTTCAAGACCCAAATATTTGCGGATTTACGTTAGCTGAAGCTAATACTGCAAGAAAAATAGTTGGTAAGAAACAAATGAACAAAATTCCAGAATTAAGAGAAAAAGTTTTAAATTCTGCAAAGTCTCCAGCATTAGGACAATATGTATGGAATTATGGCATCGGCCCGCAAATGGGCTATAGTTTCTCCATTATCCATGCTCTTGCTTATAGCTTTATTGGTATGCAAACTCTCTATCTTGCTACCCATTTTAACCCAGTATATTGGAATACAGCATATCTTATCGTCAATAGCGGTGCCATTAATGAAGAAGAAGGAGAACAATCAGATTATACCAAGATTGCTAAAGCCATTGGAGAAATTCGTAATGCTGGTATAAAAGTGTCTTTGGTTGACATTAACTATTCTGATTTTGGTTTTAAACCAGATGTTGAACATAATCAAATCTTGTTTGGTTTAAAAGGGTTATCTAACGTAAACAATGATTTAATTAAAACTATTGTTGATAATCGCCCCTATGTATCTTTAATTGACTTCCTTAATAAAGTACATCCAAATAAACAAGCAATGATTTCCTTAATTAAGGGCGGAGGATTTGATCAATTCCATCCTAGAATGGAAGCGATGATTCAGTATATATGGATTACCTGTGACAAGAAAAAAAGGATTACTTTACAAAATCTGCCTGGATTAATGAGATATAATCTCATTCCTGATGAAGAAAGATTTATAATGCCAAAAAGAGTTTATGAGTTTAATAGATATTTAAAAGCAGAATGTAAAGACTAGTATAATGCAGATAAGTATAAGCTAGATGAAAGAGCAATAACCTTCTTAGTTGAAATTGATTGTGAGAAGCTGCTTGAAACAGATAATTTAATTTGGTATATTGATATAAAATCTTGGGATAAAGTTTATCAAAGTTACATGGATGTATTTAGAGCATGGATTGCAGAAAACAAAGAAAAGATTTTAGATGATTTAAATACTGCAATCTTTATGGAAGATTGGAAGAAATATGCTTCTGGTAATATTTCTTCTTGGGAAATGGAATCTTTGTGCTTTTATTATCATGGCCATGAATTATCCAATATCAACAATAGTAAGTATGGTTTTGTAGACTTCTTTAGTTTACCAGAAGAACCTCAAGTAGATAAGGTATTTAAAAAAGGTGCTTCATTAATTCCTATCTATAAGCTGTATAAGATTTGCGGAACTTGTATTGCAAAAAATAAAGTAAAAAGCACGGTATATCTTCTTACCGCTACTGGAATTGTAGCAGTTAAGTTTAGACAAGAATACTTCGCGTTGTTTGATAAGCAAACTTTCCAAAGAAACAAAGATGGCACAAAAAAGGTCATAGAAAAATCATGGTTTAATAGAGGTAATATGATTGTTGTTCAGGGAATTAGACGCGGAGATGAATTTGTAACAAAGAAATATGCAAGTTCTGGAGGTCATCAACTTTATCACATTGATGAAATTGTCAATGGTACAGACTTAATTTTAAGAAGTGAAAGAAAACAAGGAGAAGAAAAGGATGAAGATAGTAGCGTTAATGGGTGAAGCAGGAAGTGGGAAGGATACTATTCTCCATAGTATTATGGAGAAATATCCTTCTTATTTCAATGAAATTATCAGTTGTACTACACGCCCTCCGCGAGAAGGAGAAAAAGAAGGAGTTAATTATTATTTTCTATCTATTGATGAATTTACAAAAAAAGTTCTTAATGGAGATATGCTAGAAGCAACAGAATTTAATGATTGGCATTATGGTACAGATAGAGAAAGTCTAACAATAGACAAAATAAATATAGGGGTCTTTAACCCTGAAGGAGTAAGATGTCTACAAGAAGATGACAATATTGAGCTTTATGTATTTTATGTGCGGGCCGCAGGTAAATAGAGATTATTAAGATAGTTAAATAGAGAAGAAAATCCTGACGTAAATGAAATTATTAGAAGATACAAAGCAGATGCGGAGGACTTTTATTTCCTTGATGATATAAAATATAAAACTCTTAAAAACGACACCTTAGAAGATATTGATGTCGCCGTTGATACTATATTTGGACAATTTTATTAAACAATTATATCTTAAATCACAATATATAGTGTTCAACTAAAAATTTTATACAAGGAGTTGTTATATATGCTTCAAGTAAGAAAGAGAAGTGGTATTTTAGTACCTTTTGATAAAGAGCGTATTATTAATGCCATAAATAAGGCATTTATAGAGGTAGATGGAAAATTATATGAAAACGATACTGCGGAAGATATTGCAGATGAAATTAAATATACAGCAAAGACTTCTGATGATATAATTTCTGTCGAAAAAATTCAGGATATGGTTGAAGATTATCTTATGAAATCTGAACGTAGAGATGTAGCTAAAGAATATATTAGATATAGATATAAAAGAGAAATTGCAAGAAATGGATAGGATGATTTTATTAAAGCCTTTTCTGCAAAATTGCAAGGTTCTGATATTGAAAATCAAAATGCAAACGTCGATGAAATGTCATTTGGTGGACGAGTTGGGGCAGCCTCAGATTTACAGATGAAAAAATATGCTCTTGATTACTTAGTTTCTAGTAAATCTAGAGCTAATCATGAAAATAATGAGATTTACATTCATGATTTAAATGCTTATGCCGTAGGTATGCACAACTGTCTTTCTATTCCTTTCGATGATTTACTTGCAAAAGGATTTAATACTAGACAAACTGATGTACGCCCAGCTGGTTCTGTAAATACCGCTTTCCAACTCGTTGCAGTTATTTTCCAACTACAAAGTTTACAACAATTTGGTGGAGTATCTGCTACTCACTTAGATTGGACTATGGTTCCATATGTACGAAAGAGTTTCTATAAACATTATATAGATGGATTAACATATGTTGAACAAGTCATTAGCATGGATGATAGATTAAGTAATCAATTATCCATTGAAGATTCTATTTATAAGGAATTTAAAAACGCATATTCATATGCTATTGCCATGACAGAAAAAGAAGTTCATCAAGCGGTTGAGGGTATGTATCATAATCTAAATACTCTTCAATCTCGTTCTGGTAATCAACTTCCATTTACTTCTATTAATTATGGAACTTGTACTCTTCCAGAAGGAAGAATGGTGACTAAAGCTCTTCTTGAAGTTTCTATTGAAGGACTTGGCAGACTTCATAAAACTTCAATTTTCCCTTGTGGAATTTTCCAGTGTATGAAAGGCGTAAACAGAAAACCGGGAGACCCCAATTATGATTTGTTTAGATTGGCATTAAAGTCTACCGCTACTAGATTATATCCTAACTATGCTAATGTAGATTGGTCTGGTAATGCTGGTTATGATGTAAATGATCCAAGTACATATTTCTCTACAATGGGATGTAGAACTGCTAACGGGTTTGATATTAATGGCTTAAAGCAATAGAAAGATGGTAGAGGAAATATTTGTCCTGTTACTATTATAATGCCAACAATAGCTATGGAAGCTGTCACTTTAGATAACAATGATAATTGGAATGAAATTAAAAATTTGTCTCAAGAAGAAAGAACCCAAATTGGTATTGAAAGATTTATGAAACTTTTAAATATTAAAATTGAAGAAGCAAAAGATATGCTTCTTGAAAGATTTGAATACATTTGCGCGCAACCTGCGGATTCAGCAAAATTCATGTATGAGAATGGCTTAATGGCTGGATATGATGGAATTTCTACTCGAAGCGCTTTACAACATGGTACGTTGAGTCTTGGACAAATTGGATTAGCAGAAACTTTACAAATTCTTATTGGGTGTGACCATACCGAACCAGAGGGTATGAAATTAGCAAAAAGAATAGAGCAGTTATTCAAAGATAGATGCGCAGAGTATAAAGAAAAATATAGGCTTAATTTTGGAGTATATTATACTCCAGCCGAGAATCTTTGCTATACCTCTCTTAAAAAATTCCGTGATAAGTATGGTATTATTCCTAATGTAAGCGATAGAGAATTCTTTACTAACTCTATGCACGTACCAGTATGGCATCAAATCTCTCCATTTGATAAAATTGATATTGAAAGTCAATTAACTGGATATTCTTCTGCTGGTTGTATTACTTATGTTGAACTGGATACTGGTATGGAGAAGAATATTGATGCTATGGAAACATTAGTAAATTATGCTATGGACAAAGATATTCCATACTTTGCAATAAATGTTCCATGTGACACCTGTCTGAATTGTGGATATACTGGCGAATTTAATGATAAATGTCCTCAATGTGGTAGTAAGGAGATTCAGCAGTTAAGAAGGGTAACGGGTTATTTAACTGGCAACTATAAGACTGCTTTTAATAAAGGAAAACAAGATGAAGTAAATAATAGAGTTAAACACGTGGGGTATATGGAATGAAATACGCAGGTATTATAAAGAATGATTTCGCCGCTGCTCCTGGAGTATCCTTGAGTTTCTTTACTCAAGGATGCCCCCATAAATGTAAAGGGTGTCATAATCAAGAGACTTGGGATTTTGATGGTGGAAAAGAATTTACTCATGAAATTCTTAATTCAATCTTAGAAGGACTCACTGCGAATGGAGTTAAAAGAACTTTATGCGTTATGGGTGGCGAGCCACTATGTCCAGAAAATACATTTCTAACCCATCTAGTAATACAAACCGCAAAAGAAACAATTCCTGATTTAAAAGTTTATTTATGGACTGGATATTTATATGAAAATTTAAAAAATTCAACAGATACAGTTATTTAGAATATACTTCAATTAGTTGATGTGCTAATTGATGGGCCGTATATTGAACATGAAAGAGATATTACGGAACCGCTTAGAGGGAGTCGTAATCAAAAAATAATCTACCTAAAATGAACTTTATAAAAAGTATTTTTGGAGGAATAATGATAGCAATAGCTAGCTATATCTACTTATCTGTTGGAGGTATAGTTGGAGCTATTATGTTTTCCATTGGCCTACTAACTATATTAAATATGTAGTTTAAATTATTTACGGGTTCGGTTGGTTATATCAAGAGCAAAGATGATATAAAAGATAATCTTATTATTTTAATAGGAAATATTATTGGAGCGTGCGGGATCTTAGCCTTTCCGCACGCAGCCGCTCTATCTCTAGTCTCTGCTAAGATCGCAATCCCACTATATTTAGTTTTCTTAAAGGGGATGGTTTGTGGTATATTTATATATTCGGCAGTATCCTCGTTTAAAAGAAATAAAGATTATATGGTGCCAGTCTGCGTAACAGGTTTTATATTATTCGGCGGAGAACACTGTATTGCAGATCTTTGTTACACTTTGGCCGCAGGTGTGCTTTCTATTGATGTAATATTATTTTTAATAGTAGTTACAATAGGCAATGCTATTGGTGCAATTATTGTTGACAGAATAAAATAATTATGATATTATATTAAAAGAAATGGAGGACTAGATATGACTTTATACGAGCTAAATCAAGCGGGATATGCCTCCCTTCCAAAAATGACAAAGGCTGAATTAGAGAAAGCTAAAAGAAATATTATCACATTCTTAGATTCCAATAATTCTAGATATTATATGATGCTTAATCACGATAATAAATATTTTACTTTATTTACCTATGAAAACGATGTAAATAAAAATAAAATGGCAAGCGAGATTATTTCTGTTTCTAAGACACTTGGAGAAATCAAGGCAATAGAGATAAATGGAAATATTGTAGAAATTTGGATTTTACATGGAGAGAAATGTGATATGTATGCGTTCTTTGATTATACAAAAGGGGTGATATAGGTATGACAAATGCTATTATTGTAAATTATGATCCATTTGCTATGGAATCTGCTGTATATGTTGTTGATGATGGACTACAAAAACAAATGAAAGTATGCTCTGATATTAATGGATTAGCTGAAGCCCTTGTAGGAATTGCTTATGGAAACGGAATATATAGTATACAAGTTCATGCTCCTTTTGCAATAACAGGAGAAATCAATAAACTTGTAAATGATTTGGAAAAAAATATGTATTCAAATAGTAAAATTACAGTTGAGGGAATTTAATATGTTTTATAATTTAAAGTCTACAAATACTTATAGGGTGCCTACTGTAGAAGATGCTCTTAGATTGCGCAAATGGTTAGAAAAAACCTCGGTAGGAGAATTAACTTCATTTAAATACACTACTAAATATATTAAGCAAAAAGGTGAAATAGTTGAAGAGTATCAACTCGTCACCGCTACTATTACTATTGACAACGAGAAAGAACCAGAAGGCATTATGCCAATTACCATTACGGAGGAATAATATGAGTGTATATTTTGAGAAAGTAAGTCGCTTTAGTGACATTGATCTACCTATTCCAACCCGCGCAACCGCCAATTCCGCAGGTTATGATTTCGTAGTCGCAGAGGATACAGTTCTACCTCCAATGAATTTTTTAACTTCTAAAATTCAAGACCATATTTTTGAAAAAGATAGTGACAAGGATTTTTATGGATTTGTGAGCCCTTTTACTCTTGATGATATGGCTAATCTTACTAAAGAATTAAAGTCTAAGATTACTCTTGTATCAACAGGAATGAAATGTCATTTAAATCCTGGTCAATATCTTGAATTAAGTGTTCGTAGTTCCACTCCTCTTAAACATTGGATTATTTGCGGAAATAGCGTTGGTATTATTGATGCCGATTATTGTGATAATCCAGATAATGAAGGAGAGATCTTTTTCCAGCTTGTTAATTTATCTCCTTTTGCTATTCAGTTAAAGCGTGGAGATAAAATTGGACAAGGAATTATTAAGAGTTATCAAATTACTGATGACGATAATGCAACTGGAGAAAGACTTGGTGGATTCGGAAGCACATCTAAATGAGTAATCTATTATCACTCGATTAGAGTTCGAAGATTACCGGGTATGCGGTCTTTGAAGATAATAAGTTAAAAACTTTTGGTAAATTTGCTGTTGAAGATAATAATATAGATACTAGATTAGTAAAAATAAGATAGAAGATTAAAGATCTTATTGAATAGTATCATATAGATGAAGTAGTTTTTGAAGATATATAGTAGTAGAATAATATTTCTAATAATGTTTAGACTTTTAAGATTTTAGCAGAAGTATATGGGGTAGTTTCTGAATTACTAGAACAAGAAAAAATTCCCCATTCTTCTATTTTAGCAGTAACATGGAAATCTTTATTGGGTATAAAAGGAAAAACTCGACCAGAGTAGAAAAAAAATGCTCAGAATTATGTTTTTTATAATTATGGGAAAAAACCCACACAGGATGAAAGTGACGCTGTTTGTATCGGCCTTGCGCATATTAAATAGCATCAATGTGCTTGGTAATATTGGTCTAAATAAAAAAATCCTCCTTTCTTAACTTTAAAATAATTTGAGAAGTTAAGAAAGGAGGATTTTATGTTTGCTTTTATTACAGAACATATAGTAGAAATTCTTTTTGGTCTAATTTCCGCCGGAGCGTTGGCTTTTTGTAGATACTTATATAAATAGTTAATGGCATATAAAAAAATGTTATAGGAAAAAGAAAATAATGATATAGTAGAACTTATTGACGAAAAATTAAAACCAATAGTAGAAGATATTGAAGAATTAAGAGCATATATACGGAAAATAGAAGGTAAAGAAAGACAAGATTTAACATTAATTATAGCTTCATATAGATTCAGACTTGTTTAGCTATGTAAAATATATATAAAGCAAGGATATATGACTCAAGATTAGTATGATCAACTAACAGAATTTTACAAACTATATCATTCTTTAGGTGGTAATGGACAAGCTAAAGAATATTATGAGAAAACCATGGAGTTAGAAATTAGATCAGAATAAAAAAAATGGGGAACTCAAGTGAGTTCCCCATCCTTCTTTAAGCGATTAAAAATAGAATTAGTCATATTTATTATTTCCTAGCCATATGTAGCAATTAAATCAGCTAGTAATTCTTCTTGTTCGATAGACAATTCTATTCCATAACTAAACATTGCAGCGTGCGTTAACTCATGACATAAAACTTTTTTCATCATTAATGGAGATAATTCTCCATTAATATAAATACCTTTAGTTTCATTATCACAAGCTCCTATCGTTAACTGTCCATCGCTTCTAATTAACATAGGATGAATTGGAGAAGTTAAAAATAATTTCCATCCTTCTCCATTAATATTAAACATGGTTTAAAGAAGATATTTTTGTAGCAAGAGCAGAAATTTTCTTTTCTAATAACTGTCTTTCTTCTGGGCTTGCGTCATCAATCATTTCAACTAAATCTTCGCTTAATTCTTTCATGTATTTATCTAATTCTTTCATCTTTATTTCTTTATCTTTATGAAGCTCTTTTGATTCCATATACATCCGACGCATCATAGGACTACGACCTTCGCGAGAATCTCTTAAATCCATTGGAAATTCTTTCTCGTTATAATATATTGGTCTATCTCCATAGTTTCTGCGGCTATCCTGCATATCTCCTCTATCTGATTCAGTATATCTCCCTTGAGAATCTCTTGAACGAGGATAGTACATTCTACCCCATTCATTTCTGTCCATATCTCTATCGGGTAAATAATATGGAGGAGTGATTGGAATGTAATACTTTCTATGTTCTTCATCTTTCTCTTCCATTGCTTTTACAATAGAACAGTAGTACATTGCCTGCTCTAAATCTTTTATCATATCAATAGCTTCGCCTAATTCATGAGTGTCTACATTATGAATATCACTTAGCTATGATTGAACACACCCAATAAGAGTTTCTTTCATATGTTTAAGTCTTTCCATAATTAAGCCACCCTTTCAATAATTAAATTTGCATTTTGGACGTCAATAGTCTGAGTAGAAACATTTTTTACTGCAATTTCAAAGCAACATCCTCTTGGCACATCAATAAATATAGAACTTGCTACATTATTATAATCTCCTACCGCCGCTGGAGTAGAAATCATAGTAGTAGAAGCTACACCTTCTCCATTGATAGCAATAGCTAAAGAAATTGGGCCTGCTGTTCCACCTGCGGCGATTGCAATATTACCGCTAAAATGAGCTTTATATCTAGCTCTGCATTGAGTAGATGTATTACCTTTTAGTGTTACTAGTCCACTTCCAACGCGATGTAGTAGGCTGTTGGAACAGCCTACTACCGCATCGGTAAAAAGGACATTTTGATTAGCTTGTACTGTTTGTACGGCATTCGCAATAATTTCCATTGAACCAAATCTCTCCTTTTAATTTAAATCAGCATCCGCAACTATTCATGCTATAGCAACAGTTGGGGTTTGGTACTACGTAAGCGGGAATTGGATTATCACGTCCTAATCTACGGATAAGCTCCGCAGTTTGAGCTTCTTGGTTAGCTGTAATAAAGTTATTTTGAGCCTGTTGAGAAGCAGCGAGACGAAGAGCTTGATTCTCGTTTTGCAAATCAGAGATTTTCTCCTGGCAGAGATAATCAAGAATTGCACGAGTTCCAGCATTTTGGCTATCAATAATATCACGAGTATTATTGGCCATAGAAGTCTGAAGCGCATTAGTATTAGTCGCTAGATTGTAGTTAACGTCGGCAAAACCTCTCTCAATCTGACGACCAGTCTCGCAGCAGCAATCTGCAATTTGGCGAGAAATAGCATTTTGATTTGTGAGATTATCAAAACTTGCTTGCTGAATTGCAGATTTTGTATCACAGCAACAGTTAGAAAGCTGTGTAGCTAAAGCATTTTGACCCTGCATTAAAGCTACATTAGTGCTATTGAAACCTTGCTGTGTCTGATATCCAAGATTGCATACTGCGTTGTCTACTCCATGGAAACCATTTGTTAAAGCATTATTTAAAGCATATGTGCTATCGCAGATTCCCTACTGGATAGAATTAATTCCAGACTGTAGATTTTGGAAAGCAAAACCTTCATTAATGTCCGCGCGGGTTGCCCAACCTTGACCAGAAGGAGAACCCAAACCATTACTGTTGGTTCCATATCCACCAAAACCGCCAAATCCATTTCCCCATCCAGAGAAGCAGAATAAGAATAGAATTATAATCCACCAAGCTCCTCCGTCGTTCCAAATTCCGCCATTGTTACGATCATTGCCACCTGTAGCAGCGGCAATATCAGCTAAAGAGTATCCATTGTTAGAATTGAACATTTAAGTTCCTCCTTTAAGAAAATTATTAAAGGCCGAGCATTTTCTTAAAGTCAGCAAACTCCTTGTCATAATTTAATCCTCTTTGGGATAAAAGATTTCTAGCTATTTGTTCAATCTCTTCGGTTTTATTCTATTTGGCAAGATCTAACAAATTAGCTCCAAACGGATTATTCCCCATCTAACTTTCTAATATATTTAGAGTTAGCTATTGAGGATTCTATCCATTCCTAATCATTTGAATTAACTACATTGGATTCATTTTATCGGCTCCTTAAAAATCTAATTTTGGCTTTGATTCCTGCTATTGCGCTGTAGGCTATTTATTTGCCTATGGCGCAATTTTTTCTTTTAATTGAGCAAGTACGGTTTCAAATTCTTCTCTAGTAACAAACTAAGAAGGATTGACAACTGTTTCAATCGGAATATTTTTTAATTCATAAACATTAAGTGTTGAAGTTCCATCTAAATTTATCTATTTTGTATATATTTTTTTATTAGCTAAATCAGGAAAGAAAAATACAGAACCATCAAAGTCAATGCTAGTTGCCTTTACTTCTTCTATTGAAGAAACTGGGCGACCTTTAATTCCAATCTAGGGCTATTCCACATAAGGCATTCTTTGTTGCGGAGCATAAGGGATTGCCGCATACTAAGGCTGCTATTGTTGTGGTATATAGTATGGATAATTAACTGCCATAGTTTTACCTCCTTTAAAATATTCCCTTGGCCTTTCATTATTATATAAAATTTTGGCAAATATAATTTTACTATTTTGCCAAAATTTTTGCCAATTTTAGTATAAAAATATAATGGGGCATAGTAACCCCATTATATCATGATGCTCTATTTTCATTAACCGCGGCTTCAATGAGATTAGTTAGGTAAGTATTTAAGTCGCCAGTTGTCTCAATAATATATTGTTTTGCATCAGATGATAAGATCTCTAATACAGATTCCATAGTCTTATCAAATGCAATTTTTTGAGCCTCAGCATCAAAAGCACCTTGTTCCTTTAAGCTATTAACATAAGTCTGATTTGTAGCTATTACACATTTGGTAATAGTATCAAATATCATAGTGGTGTATTTCTAAGCTGTTTCATTCTCTGTCTTAGAATTTAACTCATCTCGTTTAGCAGAGAGGAAGTCTACGAGATATTTTGTTAAAATACCAAGCAGAGGAAGAATACAAAGCTAGAATATTTGAATAACAATTTCAGGCATATTTATATTCCTCCTTTATATTATATATAAAACAATAGGAAGATAGTTTAACTTTATTTGACCTGCGGGTTTCCGTTTAACCGATCTTTTTGCTAACGCTCATAAATTCTTAGTCTAAGAGTGCTTTCAGATATGTCTTGACATTCTTTCGCTAATCTAGTAATTGGTTCATTATGTAGATAGCGTTCATATAATTCATCGAAATTATCTGGAAGATTTTTTCTTGGCCTACCAAATTTTATTCCTTTCTATTTAGCTGCCGCAATTCCTTCAGCTTGTCGTTGTTTTATATAGGTTCTCTCTTGTTCAGCCTAGAAAGATAAAATTTGTAAGACTAGATCTGATATAAAAGTACCCATAATATCTTTGCAATATGATGTATCTAATAATGGCATATCCAAAACTTTTATATCTACATTTTTTGTCTTTGTTATTAAACTCCATTGTTCAAGAATTTCAGAATAATTACGTCCTAATCTGTCAATGGACTTCAGGAGAATCATATCTCCTGAAGTCACAGTATCCATCATTTTCTAATAGGATGGTCTATTAAAATCTTTGCCCGACTGTTTATCTATGAAGATATTTTCTTCTTTAACCCCAGCTTCAGTTAAAGCAAGAATTTGGCGGTCAATATTTTGGTCACGTGAACTAACTCGTGCGTATCCGTATAACACCTTTATCACCTCATAGATATATAAAAAATTGGCAATTTTATATAACAAAAATTGCCCAAAATTTTGGCAATTCGGCGTTTTGATTTATATAAAATTTTATTATATAATATATATAAGATTACCAAGGATAATCTCTAGCAATCAAAACATCGCCTTCTGGCATTATAAATTTATATCTACCATCTGAATAAACATCATCAATAGAGCTTCCATCTTTTATTAAATATACATTATCTGATATTCCTGCACTCATAGGACTGCTGTAAACAATTTCTCCAGGGGTTGCTCTTACTGGATAGCCATATTGAAGGCTTGTTTTATCTATTATTGAATACTTTTCCGTCTGAAAAGTTTGGTTAATAATCATGTTCGCACCTCCTACAAAATTATATATATCTATATATCATTTTCTGGAATTTTTTGGGCTTTAAAAGTTAAACTATTTTCTTGTTGATTTATACACTAAATGCCTGAATTATTATATATATCTATATCTTTTATTGTTGGAGTTGGACAAATTATCTATTTGCCCTCATCGCTCAATACTCCAATTATATTTACTGTTTGAGTATTATTAGACCAAGCTGATGAATATAGAGTTATCAATTTAATAATAGGTTTAAGTGCAGAATTTGCTAATATAGTATTGAACTCCTTTTCAGTTCCAGTAAACCCTCCTTCTTTAGCTGTTTCATAAGCAGATTTACCGTTTAATCCAGGCTACCCTATTCCAGCAACCTTTTTCCCATTTACTTTTATCATAGTATAATACTACCTCCTAAATTTAATTAATATTACCTCCAGTAGAAGTAATTGTAGCGGGACCAATAATTTTATATGCTATAACTTGATAATTATTATTTATTAATATAGCTCCCAAACTTTCATATGCAGACTGAGGAGTAATTTTAAGTCCTGAAGAAGAACCGGCATTTATAGTTATAATACTATTTTTTATCACTTTATAATTATTTTTCTACACTACCCATACTGACATTGGCGCATTTTCATATTCTATTATTACAGTACATCCACTTATACCACTCAATGATTCAAATATAATATCCACCGTTTCTATAGGGGTTTCTGTTGTAATCTATCCTATCTTATCTGCCATAGTTGAAAAACTATCGGTCGCCGCAGTTTCTACTCCTTTGTCAGTGACTGCGGTCGCTATTAGGGTTTTGCCCTCACTGACATCGGTAAAAAGTTCATCAATAGCAGATTGAACATTAGTGGCAGTCATGTTTGAAGTTTTATTATCATATTCTATTGATAATGCAGCTAGATTTTCATTATCTTCTTCATCAAATTCAATAGTATAAGGCCCTGATCCTAATGTTTCTCCCATTTCCGCGCTACCGCCTCCTGGCACGGTAATAGCATTTTGGTTTTTAACCTATCCAGTTAAAATACATTCCATAGATATTTTCTCCTTTCATCTAAAACCTTTAAAAAAGTACACTTTACTGAACTTGGTCAACTATATATAATTTATCTACTCTTTCTTTCATATATATTTGAAAAGAGTAAGATACTCACTTTTGGGAAAAGGGTTTCTTACCCTTTTCCCAATTTTTTGTTATCTAGACAGAAGAAGTATTTTTCCTGTTAAAAAGTGTACTTTTTCTCGGAAATTGTTAATGACTTTCTAAAAGACTGGAGCGAAGATCGCTTCCATCCTCGACCTTCTATCTAGTAATTTAGATTTGTTTATAGCAATAGCTAGATAGAAGGAGGTAAACAATTTGCCTAAATGTATTTTAGCTGAGTAGGGTGGAAAAGGTGGAGGCTCTCTTTCTCTTGTAAAAATTGAAGTAACCACTCCCCCTAATAAAACAAGCTATCTTGCTGGTGACACATTTAATCCTGCTGGAATGGTAGTTACCGCATCTTACGGCATGTATGGTGTTATTGTAACAACAGCAGAAGTAACTGGATATCAAGTTACTCCAAATCCTTTAACAGATGAGGTTACTGAAGTAACTATTACTTATTCAGAACTCGGTGAAACTTGTCAAACTACCTAGAAGGTAACTGTTATTCATAAACTTCTTAGTATTCAGGTTACTACTAACCCAACTAAGATGACCTATGAATATGGTGACACCCTTCAAACAACAGGAATGGTAGTTACAGCGAGTTACTCTGATAATAAAAGCGCGGCTGTTACAGGTTATACGTGCTCACCAACATCCTTAACTACAGTTGGCAGCTAGCAAATTACTGTTTCTTATACAGAGAATGAAGTAACTCAATCTGCGAAATTTACGGTAACTGTTGAGCGTAAATCTGTCGCTAAACCAACCTGGAAAAGTAATCTTACCTATACAGGTAATAGTCAATCAGTAAGTGGAACTTCTTATTGGAATAATTTCAATACCACTTATATGACGATTGGCGGAACTACTTCCGCTACTAATGCAGGAACTTATACAGCTACATTTACTCTAAAGAGCAATTATAGATGGGCTGATAAGACAACCGATAACCTTGATGTAAACTGGATTATTAATAAAGCCGCGGGTAGTTTAACTGTAAATCCAACTTCTGTTGCTCTTGATGGAGATAATTATAGTGCTGGCGTTAAAGTTACTATTACTCGCGCGGGAGATGGAGCTATTAGCTATACTCCAACTAGTGTTACCGGTCTTACCCTCTCTTTAAGTGGTAATATTCTTACTATTAAAGGTGATGGCAGTACGGCTATTTCTTCTACTACGATTACTATTAAAGTTGCGGCCGGAACTAACCATACTGCTCCAGGTAACAAGACTGTTACAGTAACAGCAAGCTATTGGGAGTGGGGTTCTGAAACTGCTACTGGTGATGCTAAGTGGTGGGCTGAATTAAAGACCTGGGCAGCTAAGGCTTCTTCCAGTGAAAGAAAGAAATGCGTAGGTAAAAAGAAACTCGTAAGTCTTTCTAGTGCGGTACTTGGCGCTAATGCTGCTACAATGATTTGTATTGGTGCTGATTAGGATGGAACTGGAACTTTAACTTTCCAGACTGCGGGTACTTTACCCAATGCTCTTTAGTTTGGTGACGATGCGATTTGGATTGGATCAGATGCTAGAGCCCAATGCCAAAATTTCTATAATTATTGTAGTGCTAAAGCATCTATTAAAACAGTAAGTAAAGGTACTTGTCCTAGCACTAATGGTTCTAGAAATGGTTCTGTAACTTATAATAATGAAACAGTATGGCTACCTTCTGAAAGAGAAATGGGATTAGATTCTTATTCTTCTATTTCTACTACTAACAGTACAACTTCTAAGGCTGAGTGTACATAGGGATATAATGCTCCATATAGTTACTACACAAGCAACTCTACTAGAGTTAAATACTATATGAACGCCAATGGTTCGTTGACGAGTAACACGAATTTGTATTGGGAACGCTCCCGTTACTACAACTACTCGACCTACGTTTGCCGTGTCCACACCGATGGATCTGCGAGCAGCAACAACTACAACAACAGCTACGGTCTGGCGCCGGCTTTCGTCATTGGATAATACAGCAAAATAACAATTCGGGACAGTTAAGGTTAAATTGTCCAATAAAAAAATTATATATTCAAGTGAGGGAAATTTTAAATGTCTGTAAAAGTAAAGGATAGACACCTATCAAAACAAGACTGTCTTTATAAAGCCCGTGAATTGGTTGGCTACATTTTAGTCTTAACTCGTCCTAGAGAATTTGATAAGGATGGAAAACAAATCTGCAAACCTGGACTGCTTGGAGAGGGTCAACCTCTTCAAGCGTTCGGGTACGATATAATTAAACGCGGAAAGGGTATACACGCTTGCTGCTATGAGGCGTGTAAGATAAACTTAAAAGATAAAGAAACCCTTACAAAAAGAAATGAATATCACAATAAAGCGATTGAATATTGTGATAGTATATTTCGACAAATCGACCTATGTATTTATTAGTATGCTCAAAACAGCAAAAAGAAAAGAAGATCTTTTGAACATCTAGCTAGATTGACTAAGAAAGTAAAAGAATCAATCCAAGATAGAAAAAATAGAGATAAACTTATAGTCGAGCATAGATATTCGGCTCCTAAAACCCATAGGAGAGGTCGATAATATTTTTCTGCGGTTAAGTTCTGTATCTTTCGGTCCCGTAACTACAACAACTCGAACAACGTTTGCAATGTCAACAACGATGGATCTGCGAACAACAACAACTACAACAACAGCAACGGTCTGGCGCCGGATTAGATGGAGCTATCATGTTGCGAGTTAAACTGCGGAGCAGCGCAAACGAGCAACGCCTAAATAGTACCCCGGAGTATATTATTATCCATCTAATTAAGGTTTACTCTGGATTGCACCCACTATGTGGGGAAGAGATTGAGAGACCGTTAAAGAGCTTTGCTCTACAACTATCGAATAATATACTATAGGTAGATCTGCCTTTTCATCTAAGGAGAACTTAACCATTTCACTGAAAAAGTGGATAAAGTAAGACTGTAGACGTGGAGCTCGAGTAGCTACCACTATAGCTACATGATAAGGAGAAAGTATGTCTGAAATAAACCAAGATACTGCTTTCGAGCGTTTTTGTAGTTTTGACGCTATGTATGATGCGTCTTATAAGGTATGCCGAAACGTTCGATGGAAAGATAGTACAATTAATTTTGAAGAGAATAGGATAGAAACAATTTTAAAAACAGAAGCTGATCTGCGAGCGTGTGAATACGAATAGCTTGTGTTTAGTTGTTTTTCGATAATCGAACGAGGCAAACCAAGAGATATAAGAGCGTGTCATATCAACGACAGACTGGTACAAAATGCGTTATGTGAACAAGTTTTATTACCAGAATTAACTCCTAGATTTATCTACGATAATTGTGCGACTTTAAGAGGAAAAGGAATAGACTTTGCTTTAAAAAGAGTAAAGAAACACCTTCAACAAGCTCATAGAGAATATGGATTAGGAAAAGATTTTTATGGGTTAAGAATTGATATTCAAAAATATTTTGATTCTATTGACCATAAATCTTTAAAGAAAGCGGCTAAACGTTTGATAAAAGATAAAAGAATTTATCAGCTATGCTGTTATTTAATAGATACATTTTCTTTTAAGCTAACAAAAGATTCCTCTCCCATACCAGGAAAAGATTATTATATTAGTAAACGGCACAAATACACAAGAATTAGTACCACTAATTTTAAGCCTGGCCGCAAATACTATGAATATGATAATAAAAGTCTTGGATTAGGAAGTCAAACATCACAATTATTCGCATTGCTAGCATTGAACGAAATTGACCACTTCATCAAAGAAGAGTTACATATAAAGTATTATGGTCGTTATATGGATGATTTATATTTATTCCACAATGACAGTCAATACTTAGCCGAATGTGAAAAGAGAATAGAAGTTCGCTTAAATAAGCAAGGATTAAAGATGAATAAGAAAAAGACTACTATTACTAGAATCTCTCCTATTCACGCGGACGGCAAACGTCACGCTCCATTAAAATACTTAAAGTGGAACTTTTATCTCACAGACACTAATCATATAATACAAATTCCTTTTAAAAAGAAAGTGGCTCATTAGCGCAGAAAGTTGAAGAAAATGCAAGCGCTATGGCTAGAGGGTAAAATTTCAACAGATGAAATTTAGAAATCCTATCAAGGTTGGAGGGCACATATTTCTAAAGGAACTTGTTTTTGTATAATTCAAGATATGGACAATTATTTTCGTTCATTATTTAAAGGAGTTGAAATAAAGTAATGTATATTCTATTAAATAGAGAGAATGTAGTAGTTGATATTCTTTCAGAAGCACGTTACATTAAACTGCAATCCTCAAATGGTATTGTCGTTGCCTGCGAGGAAGAAGAGGGAACTGGGGTTATCGGCTCAAATGGAGATACACATTATACTCTAATTAAAGCCGATGTATTAAATCAATCTAATGCTGTAAAAGTATTAGAGATAGAAACAATTCCATCAGATGTTACTCCTAATTATTCAATATATAATCAAGAAGATGGAACATTCACTTCTGATTTAGATTAGGCAAAGTATGACAAACAAGAGGAAAACAAGAAACTATTCGCAGAGTATCTTGCTACCCACCCACTAACTTGGGTTGATGGAAAAGAATATGGAATTACGTAGGAGGACCAGTCTGAGATTAGCTTAAATCTCAATCAATATCAAGTCGCTCTCGCGGCTGAAGTAGAAAATCCTACGCTTGAGTGGCACGCTCGACACGAAGAATGTGTGCCATGGAGTTTAGAGCAATTATCCGCTCTAAGTTTAGCTATTTCAAATGCGGTATATCCCAAATATCATTTAATGCAAGAATATAAAACTTAGATATTCGAAGCTGATTCAATAGATAAATTAAAAGCTATTGAATTAAACTATGAAGATACCGACAGTGAGTAAAAATATAATTCTATTTGCAGTTGGAGGAACTCTATATTACGGTATAGAGTTCCTCTATAAAACTTTTATCAGCTTTGGAACTTGTCATTGGTCTATGTTCTTATTGGGCGGCTTATGCTTTTTATTAATAGGACTAATGAATGAGAACGTTCTTTGGGAAGAATCTATTCTTACTCAAGGAGTAAAAGGCTCTTTAATCATAACTGCTTTAGAATTAATCTTTGGTCTAGTATTAAATGTAAAACTAGGCTTAGGTATTTGGGATTATTCTCATGTTCCATTGAATTTTATGGGGTAGATTTGTTTACCATTCTCTATCGCCTGGTTCTTTTTAAGCCTTTTGGCAATAGTATTAGACGACTACCTAAGATGGAAATGGTTTGGAGAAGAAAAACCGCATTATCATTTATATAGTAAACCTCCTTGCGAGAAATAAAAAATGGGGAGAACCTTGAAATTAAGGTTCTCCCCATTTTTTTTATTTTACATCAATGATAATAATAGCAATATCATTTGTTGGTTTTTCTTTTGTATAAAAGGTAATTCCAACCCCAACTGATGCATCAGCGTGATCAATTTTACTATACTCTTCAAGATTAGAAGTATAACTAATAATAGGTGGCACATTACCTGCTTTTCCGCAAGTTAAAGAAGTATTGGAATAAGTATATGTATACATATCTTCATTTAATACCCAACCTGATGCAGAAAGAGTTGCTGGATAAGCTGCCGTAGTACTTCCACTAATCTAGTTATCTGTTTCCAATTTGCTATACACATCTAAATTAGTTCTCGCCCCTGCTGCATTAATTGCCCCGGTTCCACCAACTGAAATTGGAAGCGTTCCAAATTGCGGAGCGCCAGCTGTAGCGGCAAATAAAGCGCCAGTTCCTTGCAATCCTGTTACACCATTCTCGCTATTTCCGATAACAACCTAACCAGCCGCAATTTCAACCATCTTTACCGCATTAGTTCCATTACCAATTAATAAAGCATTTACAGTTAGACTATTATGTCCAGTTCCGCCCTGAGCTACAGTGGCAGTCATATTTTTAAGAAAAATATCATCAATATCAATCTCAGTAATATCATTCTTTAGAACTTGAGCAGCATAGGCATTTACCTGCAAACGCCCACCTTCTTCATTACTAATATCAATAAAGAGATTTCCTTTATCTTCTGTGAAATAAGCGTATCCTTCATGAAGAGGTACACTATTCAAATTATCTTCTGGTCCTCGAAAAATCTTAAATAAAGCCATTTTAGGCCCTCCTTTATACTCTCTAAATATAAATTAAGGTATTAAATCACTAAAACTTCCCCAAGATAACAACTCTTCTATCTATTCGGCAGAATATGTCTATCTATCTTTATTTGTAATAGCTCCACCGATTAAAGTGTTGATATAATGAACGCTATAAGTTTTATTTGTTACCTCTCCACCATCTTCATTATTATAATCATTATCAATAAGGTTAGCAATACCTCCGGTTAGTTGAACTCTTCCCCATACTCCATCGGCTGCTTTATAATACCAATAAGAAGTTTCCTAATTAGTCTCATATTCAACCCAAGTAATAGAGAAAATATCCTCTGCGCTGATTTCTCCATCGTAATTTTCTTCGATGTAATTTACGCCATTCTATAAAGAATCCTTAATTGTTTCAGTTTCGTTAATAGTGTAACTTTTAACTATTTTAAGAGCTTCTCCAACAGGACCTTTTAAGTTTCCTTTATTCTTAACCCATGTTCCATTAGAGCTTAATGAATAAATATCTCCTGTATCAGTATTTAAATACAAATCTCCTGTTTTAGCTCCATCAACAGTAACATTTAAAGATGTATCAGAAACAGCTAATCCAGCAAATAATTTAGATCCTCTTGGAATCTAGAAATCAAGATTTACTGTATCAGAAGAAATAATCTTACTAGAGACAGATCCCTCTTCATCAATTCCTATAAAATCAAAAGAAACTCCATATTTAACCGCGGATGGAAGCCCAAAGACAAGTTTCCAAGCGGTTTCTTCCGTATTAGTAAATTCTCTTACTACAGTAGGTGCAGTTGGTTCATACCCGCTACCACCATTTGTATAAGGGTCTAATTTTGTTACTTCTATTTCAGGTAATGGAGACTAAATACAAGCAACATATTGGAAAGTGCAAGTTGTACCCGACTTCTTTGTTACCTTGTAAATAAAACCGGTCGGTGCATTAATATAATAATCACCAATATTATAATCTGCAAAAGCTTCATTCGTTTCTTCATAAGTTCCAGCAGTTCTTTCTCCTAATAATTCACCATAATAAAACTTAATAGATTCTGGTAAACTAAATTTTAATACCGGAGAATTAATATTAGCATTATCTATCTAAACTGATGGGTTTTCCTCTGGACCTACAATAATAGTCTCTGGATTTCCCATTACCTAGCTTTGAGGTAAAAAGAAATTAATAACTGGATTATTTATATCATCAAAATTTATCTCAAAATATGGTGTTTCATTAGAATCAAGAACTGTTGTAGTTCCTTCCTATAATGATTGAGATACAGGTAATTGGAATTTAATTGCCGGTCTATTTATAGAATAAGAACCAGACGTTTCTAAGGATACTGTAGGTTCCTCTCCAACATTTAATAATTCAACTAGCGCCGTTTCAATAACTTGTGATTGTGGCAAAGATAATTTTAAACTTGGATTATTTATATCTGTTGTATCTAATTTCACACTAGGATTTTTATTGCAATCTAGAACGGTTGTTTCACCTAATTGAATATTTTGACTCTAAGGTAACTAAAAAGTTAGCCACAATCTATCTAAATCTGTATTATCCCAAACTACATTTGGATCTTTATCGGCATCAAGAACTTCCGTATCATGTAGGCTAATTCTTGGTGTATTTCCTGTCATGGAAGCCTGCATCTCATAGCTTAGGCCGCCCGCAGACCCACTTCCATCTTTATCATTAAAAACTTTTTTCCAAAGGGTAGAGTTATAACTTTTACCATAATTCTATAAATCTTCATTCTTATAAATATCATAATTTGCATCACTTGGCAAACCATACGATACAATAACGAAATCTCCAGGGAAAATAGAAGATGTCCAACCCTTTGTTAAATCTCTATCCATCTAATATTTACTAGTAAAGATTTGCTTAATTTCAAAATCTATACCTTTAGGTCCTCCATAGAAACTCTCCATAGTTTGACACCTCCTTATACATAAATAAAGTCAATAATGACATTATATAAATCCTAATAATTTTCTGGAGCATCAACATTATCAGGATTTGGTAGTACATAAATGCCATTTACCCCCTGATTATATAAGCTTAATGCTGTCTAATAAGCCTCTATATAAGCAGTCTGAATATTATTATATGCGTCCCAATAAGCCTTATACCCTTCTGGATCGGTATCTTGATCTGGTATATCTGGATTTTCTTTATAAAATCTCTCCAAATCTTCACTCCTTTTTTTATCTGCGGCTTGCATTCCCGCAGTTCCTTGTTCAATAGCCTACTGAGATGCTTCTTCGTCTTTTTCATACTTTCTAGGTCTAATAAAATACATATTAGTAATAGCTATGTCATCATCTAGTTCATATATTCCAGTTCTACCAACCATAATAGTTTTTGATTCATTCATAACTATCTTGGTCCCAGCAGGAGCCTATACTCCAACTTTATTAAATTGAGAGGCCCCCACTTGGACAACAATATCACTGAATATATTCTACCCACTAGAAACATAACTACCACTGTTGTTATCTATTACATTATAATATATTTGACCAACAGTTGGCATTATCTCCTACTCCTCCTTATACTCTTGTTAATACTTCCGTGGCTGTAATACTCATAGTTCCATTATATGAAAGAGGTAAAGTGAATTGAGTTATCTAATAATTTCCACTAAGTCCACTGTCTTTATCTTCAACATAAAGAATATTATTTGGTTCCATATAATATTTTGGTAAACAAGTAATGGATATAGTTGTATTATAATTTAAATTCTAATACAACATTTCTCTAATTTTATCAAAACAACTCGCATTTGTGGAGCTTATTGAAAATAAATTATAATACTCAGAAGTAAGAACAAAAAATCTCTAACCAATTCCTCTATATTCTGCTATCAAATCCTGGTCTAATCCTTCAATAAATATAATATCAGGAGCTTCTATATTATATACGGAAGTTATATCAGAACTATTAATTACTTTAGTCCTTCTACCTATCTCATTTATTGAATATTTTCCAATTTCTGAACCGGTATCTATAAAATCTAGCCAATAGTTTAAATTTCCTGGATTATTAAATACATCTGGATTCCAATGATTATATTCATCCCATTTCTCATTTAGTGGATTATATAAATTGCGCCATTCGGCGATTAATTCAGAGTCATAGTAATTATCATATACACTATTTGTTACTTGTGCGTTTAATGCTCTACGATATAATTCCTCTCTCCACTCATCGCACGGAGATCCAACTAATTCTACTTCATATCCTGATATTGAATAATCAGAAGATATATTATTAAAATCATATCTTATAATTAATCCCGTCTCTTTATCACTCACAGCCCACATATAATATCCTGCTAAGTCAATTATTGGTTTGGTATCAATAGCAAGATGATACCTAATATCAACTTCTATTCCAGATGTAGTGGTTCTCTTTCCCCAAACATAAAAATCATTTTTTATATTATCAAACTTTGGACTGCGGGTTATGGCTGTAGTAGTATCAAGATCGGTTAAAGAGTATAAAAACTTAGCATTATTATAGCTCTTTACATAATTTTCTGGAGATAACTCTGTTAAAGGACTTCCAGTATTAAGATAATTCTTTATCTCCTAAAAGATAAAGCGACCATCTATATCATAAAAATACTCAAAATTTCCAAGAACTTCAACTATTTTATCTAATAGAGTAGTTACAGTATCTCCAGCATCTAAAATTAATTCTCCCGGATAAGTAAATTCAGTTTCTCTATATCCAGCATCCTATCCATAACTTATCATATGAGGAAAATCAGCGCTTGGAGAAAAGTCCATACTTTCATAATTATTGCTAAAATATATGGGTTTATCTCCTATATATTTAACTAACATCTTACAAGTTTCTTCTATGTCAGTAATAATAATATTTGTTATAGCTTCTCCGCCCCAATGGTTGACTGCTTCATATATAATTTGAAAGATAGTTGGATATACAATTTCTATATCTCCATCTTTTTTCTATATATAACTTTCATGAAAGGTTATAGAGCCTGGAAACGTCCCTCCTGCGGTTCCATCAAGTAAACACATTTTATCTTTTCCACTTATAGAGATTGTCCATCCAGAAGTGGATCTTGCTACCGATGCGTTAGATAAAACAAATAATCCACAAGGAAACCAAATTATGTCACCATAATTTGCATAAGATTTTAAGGGATTATTATATCCAACAAAAACTTTAACTTTCTTGTTTATTGAAATCTCATTATCTATATTTTCAATATCGCTATTATTCTCATTAGCCAACATAGTTAGGTTAATTGTTCTACGAACAGAGGACGATCCATTAACACTTAAACTACCAGCAGTTATGTTACCCTATATTTCTCTAATAGGTTTTTCATCAAAAGAAAGTAAAATAATTTTTGCGTAATGAGTTTTAATATTTAATTTATCAAGAGCTATAAGGAAATCCATATCATTTAAATAATCAAACATAATACTATTCCACCTTCATGCGCATTTGATTTGTTAAACATTTATAATTTATTACACAAAACTAAGCACTTTCTAAAGCTATATATTTAACCATATTATCTAATGGATTAAGAGTATACCTTCCAGTTGAGCCAATCTTTATAATAGACGGATCACTTCCATCTGGACTAGAACTAATTAAAAGGGTAGTTCCTTCATCTGCCTCAATGTCAAGTAAAACAATATCACTAAAAGTATAATAAATCTCGCCATCTGTCAACTATCCATCATCATTTAATTCAAAATGAGTATTGTATATAAGCTCAACTTGTTTCTATGTCTCTTCTTTTATTATCTCGTAAATATTAATGGTTTTATATAGATTAAAGGTTGTATTATCAACAATAGTATCTCCCTATTTATCCTTGACTAAAAACTTTTCCATATTTGGTGGAACATTACTAAATATACGATAAGTTTCACTGTTTCTATAATCGTAATTATAGAATTTTAAAACTCCATCTGTACCAGTAAAAATTCCAGAAATCTATCCCCAAATGCGAGAAGCATCAATAGCAGAAACGACTCCAACAGAAACGTCCTCAACCTAATTCAACTAGCAAACATAATTTACAATAATAGGAACGCTAGATGCGGACAAAGATAAAGAATTTACATTTTCATTTAAATGATAAACTCTATTTGGAGCAACTAAAATTCTTGAACCATTAACATTAATTTCGATAGTCGCGGATTCAGGGCCATCAAGAGCGAGAATCAAATCTTTACATTCCTAAATCTGTCTATCATATTCAGAAGTATCCTCGTCATCTCCCGCGGCTTCAGATTTAAGAGCTTCTAATTCTAGTAATCGTGCAGTCAAATCTATTTTTGGATATTGCTCAATCTAAATATCTGTAACTTGAATTAAATTAAGTTTATATCCTCCGCCTATACTAACTTCTTCCTGCTCTCTTATCTTTGCATATAAATCTATATTTCTGCCATAAATTCCACTTAACTATCCGAAAGAATTTATTCTATCTTCGCTAGCCAAACTTTCAAATTTACCAATATTTATTATATTAACTTCATTTAAATTTTCTATGGTATTCTCTAAAACTTCATACGCAGTAGCAGAAAAAGAGTAAATCATGCGGCCGACCGTATTATTCGGAGTCAAAGATACATTCAGCAAGCCTATAATTATATTTCCTTCGGTAGAAGATTTAAAGAGCTTATAATTAAAATCATTTAAAAATTCTTCCACTTTTTCTCTAAATATTCTTTCAATAAAAATATTATCATTTGTTAAACTAGTTGAGATAGATAATTTATTTTCATCTGTAGAAACTTCAGAATAAGTTTCCTACTTCTCTTGACATTTTCCTCTGGTTACATTGTTTTTAATAAATTTGTCTTTGGGAATTACTAATTCATTATTGTAATAAAGTCCATCATCTTTTAAAGAGAAAAATGTCTAATCTTCATCCATCTAAAAACTTATTAATCCAGAAATTGGAAACTCTGCATAATAAGCCTTACCATTCTAAACCAAATGAGGATATTTACTTCCTAAGGTATCTTGTTTACTTCTTAAAGTAGTATGTTTAAAGCTGGATAATGTCTAATTAAGAGATAACTTTAACTATATATTATCCCTATAAATATAGCTATATTGGAAATCAACACTTCTACCTTGGTTACTTGTATCATATACCTAAGAAGTCCGCAACCCTGCTGAATTTTCCTATTGTATGGCATATTTATATCTTATACCACTTTCAATAGCAAAATCAACATGAATAACTGAATCATTTAATACTTGATTAGAAAATTTAAGATATTTTAAATCTTCCCATATCTAATAATTACTTTTTTCAGAACTTCTTGTTATTACATAACTACCACTAAGTCCATTTTTAGCGGTACAAAATATTTTTATACAACCATTTTCTCGACAATATACATCATTATCTTCAACTCTAATAGATACTCTCTCTAAATCTCCCAAATAGGTCCTATTAACTGAAAAATTATAAGGCTCTGATTCTCCTTCATATTCATTGATAGTAATAATAGAGTAGACTACTGTATAGCTTTTATTATTGGTTAACACGGTTTTAAATCTATAAGTATCGGTATTATTAATAGAACCATTGTGCTATAACCATCCAGATGTTTCAAGTAAATAATTAGGATCTTTAGAGGCTCCTTCATACAAATCAAATTTATATCTATCCAATAATTCATTACTAGCAGAGCTAATATTAAAGCTTCCTATAAACAAAGGAGTAAGAGTTGCCTCTATTCTTTCAGTAGATATAACATCTTCTCGTTTAGCTTCATCGTTTTCTATTTTAATAATTGGTGTATCTATAGCCTTGATTATCATTACAGTAGACCATTCAGAAAAGGCTCCCGCATCTATCTGCTATTGTTTCCAAGTGGCAAATTCTGATAACGAAGTATACATTGGATTTATACCAAAACGCATTTGTACTTTGTATAAATAGCCTGGCTACCAAGATTCGGCTAATTCGCTTCTATTAATTGATACAAAATATTGATTTCCTAAAGACCCTATCGCAGAAGGAGCTTTATAAATAGTTCCATCTGGATATTGGTCTGTATTTACAATACTTTTATTATTAGACTAACGAACTAGCCGCACTTGTACATGACCTATGTCATTAAAAGACGTAATTGGCTATAGCGTAAAATTTATCTAATATACGTTCACGCTAGAAAGAAATGCTGGCTATGTACTCTACAAAGTAGGCGGATAAATACTAATTGGCATAATTAACGCCTCCTTTTTCTCATCTAAAATATTTAAAAAATCTTATATTTTTTATAAATATAATTGGCCAAGAGGCTGACGAGTTTTACTCCTCGTCAGCCTCCACCATAAAATATAGAGTATTCATAACTTTTAAAGGAATATCATACCCCTATAAAATATCAATAGAAAAAGTCGCTAATGGAACGCTAGTATTAACCGCCAATAAAGCATTTAATTCTTGATTAGCCGCTTCCCTTTTCTCCTCTGAAATCTAATAGGTTATATCATCAACTTTTTCTCCATATCTTTCAATAATCTTTTTTCGTTCGTTATAAATATCCTCAGCAATAGGAGAAAGAATTTTAAAATTTCTTATTACTGCATATGATACACTCGCGGGAAGAAGTGAGCAATCTTGTATTGTAGAATTTAAATTCTCAACTGCTTCCAAAATATCCTTGTTTAACATTTTCATAATTAAGACTCCTTTTTCTCTTATGGTGAAACCGCATCTGCTAAAGCTTCAAATAAAGCTGCACTAATCAAAGTTTTATCTGCGGTAACTCTTGAAGTCCCGCAAGCAAATGCCATAGAATTATAAACACTCGCAGTTATCCAATCACCACGAGAAACTTTTAAATTATTGTATGAAGAATACTGATTTGACTAGTTTCTCCAACTTTTATATTTACCAACCTAGTCAGCTAACTAATTCCATTTGCTGGCTGTAGCATAATCTGCTATATAATCTCCAGGACTGCATCCAAAAGAAAAGCTAGTTGGTTGCGTATATACAGTTACACTATCAGATGCAGATCCTAAACTAACTGTTGTCCTAGACGTAGTTGGCCCAGTAGTTGTTGTTACATCTTCATATATTGGATTCCCATTTTCGTCTTTTCCTACTTCTTCTCTATGGGTAGACCATCGAGTTACAGTAGTAGTTTTCGTACATCTAGCACTTAATGTACCTCTAACTGTGTTTGCCCTTCCCGCGGTTAAGCCAGTAAAATTATGAGTTGGTTCTTTTGAACTAGAGCTGCCTCCATCGCTAAAGCTCCAACTCCATACTGTATTGCTATAAGAAATAGTAGTTCTAGAACCATTTTTACTATCTCCAGTAGTGGTCGTTCCGGAATCACTTGGATACACCCATCCTACCGCAGTACAACTTATTGAAGCATATCTCTATCCAACACTAGAGTAAGAAGGAGAATGTAAAGTTACAGAACCCATATACTATCAACTCCTTACGCAAATTGGGCATAGATACCGTGCTAATTTTCTTTAGAAACATTTACATTTAGACTTCCTCCAATTATCCATATTCCGCCACCTTCTGTTCGTAGAGCTATGTTTCTAGAAGATTTTAAAATAATACTATGATCTCCTCGTTCAGTAAGAATACCAATATTCTCAGTAGGACCATAATCATCTTCTCCTTCAACATATCCTAAAGTTCCCAGCTTATTTCTCCAACGATTATCTAAAAATATATCTACTTGATTCGTCTAAACTAAACCATTATATAGTCTTGTGGCACCATTTTCCAATCCGCTTTCACTGATGATCCAGCCACCAATCTCACCATTATCACAAGTCAAAGTAGTTGCATTAATATCTCCGCTAATATCTACATTGTCTGATTCAAAATCATCACACACAATTCTACCATTTGAATATAGTGTAGTTCTTCCTCCAGAAATTCTATTTGAACTGATGATCCAGCCACCAATCTCACCGTCATCTGCATAAATTGAACCATTAATCGTTGCATTTTTACACTACATTTCTCCAGAGCTAGTAACATAAAAGTAAGAAGATCCAGAGAAAACTGGTCTATCTGCCGTACTGCTAGAACTAGCTCCTGCCCAAAAACGATAAGTACCAGAGCTCGCTATTCCAGTTCTATAATTATCACTAGTTAACTTATTAGAAGAAAGAATCCAACCTCCAATATTTCCCTATTTAGCAGTAATTAATCCGCCTTTAGAAACAGAAAATTTAGCACTTGATGCTGTAGCACTTCCTGCCCAAATAGCAAAATCATTATTATTAGTAGGAGTAGAAGTATTGGTTGGAGATTGGCTATTTAATTCAACTCTCGTTGAGCCAGAGCCGCTATATAGTCTATTGGTTTCAATAGTCCAACCATTAGATCCTGTTTTCGTTCCTCCAATTTTACCAGAAGAGGCGTAAATAGTCCCTGAAACTTCTGCATTGGTGGCTTTTACAGTTCCATTATATTTTACTGTAAAAGCTCCTCCGCCAATCTTTATAGCTTCGGTAGATCCATCTGCTTTAAGATCAGCAAGAGTAATAGTCATTCCATTAGAGGCATCCCCACCTTCTTCTGAAGAATTCCCTCCACCATAAATCTTCGCTGAAGTTCCATCAATAATGATCTATCCTCCACCACTTTTAGCTCCAAAAAACGCTGTTCCATTTTCCATTAAACCAAAAGTATTAACTCCAGCTTTATAACCATATAAACCTATTTTATCTTGAACGCTATCTTTTCCCATAACTACACCAGTAAAACGATTAAAACTATCTTTCTCTCCTGCTCCAATCTATGGAGCTAAGATATACTAACCATTTTCTTCATCAATTTGTAGCTATGTGCCATCCCATCCATTTATTAGCTCATTGCCATATGTATCAAGATATAAAATAACGGGATGGTAGATATATTTTCCTTCGTATTCACATTTTAATAAAGCAATACTATTATCTTCAAAAATAAAACTAGATGCAGGTTCAAGATAATAAAGATTATCTTTTTCTTCAACTGTTAAAATTTCTTTTACAAGAGAAGAAATATTGCGACTATAATCCTAATTATTAACAATAAATTCAATGTTATTGCTATAAAAGGATGGATTAACACCAGACGCAGTATATTTAATATAAGAAGGAATAGAACTAATATCAATATTATTTAATTCATCATCACTAAAATTAACAGCAACATCAATAGGGTAATTACAGTAAATTTCATAGGCTCTATTATTCTTATTGTCATTAATAGTTACCTAAACTTTTACATATCCACCTGCGGGATTTGAGATCAACTATGTTGTACCACTTGCTATTTTGCGGTCATCATTCTCGCCTTCCCGCAATTCAATATTAACACCAGTCCATTTATAAGATAGGGTGTAATTACCATTATTATTGATTAATTCTCCATCTTTATATACATAGCATCTTATAGGTAATTCATTTACCCAAGATTCATCTCTATAAACTAATGGAGTTAATCCAGATAGTTTCAATCCAGTGTCAGGGTCAAATGGTCTAATAGCACTTACATACGTAGTACCGTTCGTACCCTAATCACCATCTTTTAAGAACAGAATTTCTTTTCGGAAAGAATATTCTTGCTCATCCATAGTAATTATACGAACTAAGATAGTATTATTGTTAAAATTAACTTTATACTTCTACTTAATAGTATAATGTAAAATATTACTATTGTCAACCCAGAGGTTTTCAATCATAGACTCGCTAGGATTATATCTTGAATTAGTAATATCTTTTCCATCTGGACCAATCCATTCTACTTTATAAGAAGTTCCTACACCATCTTTCCAAGTTAAAACAACTTGAAGAGTACGTTCTTTTTCAGCGTCTTCAATAGCTATATCTCCATTTGCATCATATCTGAATGTATCTTCTCCATTATAAGTAATTGTTACATCTTCTTCAGAAGAGCTATTTGTGACAAGATGTTCTAATACAGAGATAATCTCGGTATGTTCTTTATTATAAACTCCACAAATAAAAGTGACAGAAGAGTACAATAACAAATTAGTAACTGTGATGGAATTTTGCTATAATCCAACTGCTGTATAGCTTCCATCTGGATAAAGCATATACCAATCTCCAATAAGAACGGTGTTATCCGCATTGTTCTAAACTTGAATGATGATATCTTCTCCTACTGTTGTTTGTTTAAGCTAAAAATCATAGTTACTTGTTAAATTATATATCATTACTTCCGCACTCAATGTTACGCTATCATTATATATAACCACTAATTTATACTACTTCTAATGTTTCACTTGCTCAGCTTTAAGTGTCATCGTATTGCTCTCGGACGCTGTGACGGGAGCCCATCCTACACCACCATTTTTATCGTAAGAATCGCTACCTAACAAAACACTTACATCTCGCTCAAACCACTTACATTTACAAGTTTGTTCATCTATTATATTATCGCCCTAATAAATTAATCGACCAACTAAATCAAGAGAAGAGATCTCGTTGGTAAATGAATTTCCTTGCGGGGTCGAAATATCTAAATAATATAAATTATCTGTTAAATCTTTCTGTTCAACAAACTAAATCTCTATATCCTTTACAAAAATGTTAGGTACAGTTCTATTCTCTTTATCTGTAACTACACCAGATTCCACATAACGATCATAGACAAAATTTTCTTCAAATAACTTAATCTATTTAAGTCCAGTTAAATAATTTTTTTGAGCCTTAATAACCACAGATTGCGGGCTGTAGACCTAAAAGCGATAGGGGTCTCCATTAAAAGAACTTAAATCAAGCTTATAAGAAACTATATCTCCACTTTTTGTAAAGAACTATATATCTAAACCATAATTTCCTTTGGTGTGTTCACAATGGAAAGTAGTTAAGAAAGAGGCTTTTATTCTAATAAGCTCATTGTTATTTGCATACTATTGGAATAGTCCATGATATCCTTCTTCATTACCACTATAAATAATCTACTAACTTAAATCACTATCTGCTGGTGCGCCTGCTACGACGCCCCTTTCCGCATCTTTGTCATAATCATACATTGTATCAAATGTTGGGCTTTTTTCTATTATTGAATTAGAAAGCGACAGCATCTCTCCATATGATAATGATTGTTCATTTGTCTTACAAACAATTCTTTTTCTTGCAGATAAATCATCCTGGGAAATAGTAACATATACAGTATCCCCTACTTTATACTGCTTTTTTACATCATCCGCAAAAGCAGAAACTATATTTCCAGAATATTTAACTTTATACTCTCCGCTATCAAGATTAACAATACTACTAATCTCTGCTGAAATAGTCTTATCATAAGTTAATTTTGATAGTGCTTTATCAACTAGAATATCTATCGTCTAAAAGATAGATTCAGAAGCAGTATTCATTATTTATCCTCCTTTTTCTCATAGGGATAATAGGGGAGGAAATCTCCCCTATTATCCCTTTCTTCTATTTGCCCATTGAGTAGCATCATCAGCTAAACTACGAATAGCATCTTGAATTTCATCAGAAGATGTCGCATTTGGGAACTCAACTCGCTCAATATTTATATACGGTTCAACTGTGTTATCTGCTGGAGTAATCTAAGTATTAGATCCTAATCTTGATGCCATAAGATTAGAAATAGATAGTGCATTTCCATCAAGCGCTTTCTCTATAGAAGCTATAAAACTAGGTTCAAAAGCTCTTATAGCAGAAACCGCCGCGAGAATATTTTTCGTATCTTCTTGATTTAAAACTAACTCTTTTTCGTGTAAGAAAGCTAATTTAGCATTATCAAATTCTCCAGTATAACCTCCTGTATCAAATCCGCTTATTTGACTTTCTTTTAACCAGCCATATGCAGAATTATTAGACTATACATGAATCGGATATGGTCTGCCTTTAGCTATATTAGTTATTTTAACTTTCTTACCGGGTCCACGTCTACCTGCTGGATCTGTGCCATAAGAATCATGATAATAAGTTCCACCAGTATAAATGACTTCGTCTCCTACTTCTGGGATTCCATTGCCACTTCCAGCCCCTCCACTGGAAGATCCGCTATTACTATTGCTAGAGTTATTATCAGAAGATTGATCTGAATTAGCGGGAGGTAAATCATCTTTATCTATTCCTCCAGCGCTTTCTATTGTATTTCCAGCTGCTCTAGCAGCCTCCTCAAGAGCCCTTATATATTCTCTAACTGATTCAGCCATGTCTAAATATTCTTGACTTAAATCTTGAATAGTGCTTATCTATTCTAACATCTAAGTGACAGCTTCTGATCCCGCATCAGAACATAACTCTGTAGAAGTTGTAACATCATCAAGATAACCTTCTAAATCATCAAGGCTTGTTCCAGTCTAATCAGCCACTCCAGAGACAGTAGTTTGATAATCTTCCATTGCTTCACTTGCTTCGTCCATGGCTTTAGATAGAAAATCTTCAAAATTTCCAGCATTAGAAGTCATATTAGCAAGATCTTTTGCAAAAACATTATCAAATAAATCAATAAGTTTTGTATTACTTCCAACTATATCTTGAATCTATTCATTATCGGATAATAACAAATCAATAATACTAGAGCCAGAGTTGGCTATAATATCCTGAATTTCTTGACTTGTAATTCCAGTTAGATCACTTACCTTGTCTCCCGCAACAATAGCCATATCAATTAAGGCTTTATTACCGGCTTCGGTCATATCCTAAATAGCGATCTGTTTTTCGTTCTCTAGATCCTTAACCTTCTGCGTATAATAAGAATAGATTTCTTGCGCGCGGGCAGATCTTTCCTCATCAGTCAAGGTCATATCAGAATAAATCTCTTTTATTTTATCCTGACATTCCTGCCAAGTAGAAATAATTTCTCCGGTAACATCTTCAACCTATTGTTTAGCTATATTATACCATTCATTCTCTGCATCAAGTAAATTCTATTCCGCATCTGCTATCTAACTCGCATCTGCGGTATATTGATAATTCCAATTACCTTGACTATCTCTTACTAATCTAAGTTGATTCTTTGCATTTTGAGCATCTTCAAGAGCCATCTGAGCCTAAAGAACATTATACTTAGCTTCAAGAATTTCTAGATCATATTCAGATAAAGTATTATTCTCTCTACGAATATCAATTTCTTCTTGTAACTATTTCAACTAATCTTTCATTTTAGAATTAGTGGCTTTATCAATATCCTATTGAAGTTTATTATACCAAGAAGATACTTCATATGCTTCATTTACTTTATCTAAATATCTATCTTCTTGCTCAATATAATGATCGAACTTGTCTTGTAGCAAATCTAAGCCAACTCCGCCAGAAACCGCCTATCCAAATTCGTATACGGCTCTTTCAATAGCCTAAGTATACATCTCTTGTGCAGTTTCCATAGCGGCTTGCGCGGAACTTAACATCGCCTATTGAGCTTCATTATATTCTTCTAATAATGCATCTCGATTAGCTTTTAAACCATCATATGCCGGATCTGTTTCATCGCCGTCTAACGCATCTAACGCACTCTAAGCTTCTAAAAGTTCCTATTTAATACCGTCGTACCACTATTTATTTAACTGCGCATTTGCTATTTGAGCTTTCATTGTTTCTTCGCTTACTTTTTGGAGCTATTCAAATCCTTCTTCGGTTTTATATGTAACCCCCTAAAGTGTATACAATTCTTTTATAAGTCCAAGAACTGATTCATTATGGTCAAGTTGATCAGTAAATTCAGCGAATCTTTCAGATGCAGCGTCTAATGCATTTGGCAACATTTCTTCAAGACCTTCTACCCAATCAAGTAGAGCTTCTGCGGTAGAAATTATTTTATCCTATAAATCAGATATTTTACTTATAATTCCATCAATATTGGTTGCATCCGTTGCGTTAGCCAATTCTTCTTGATAACTCTTAAGTGTTTCTTCATAATCCTTGATTATTTTTATATTTTCGTTCACACTATTTTCATCAATACGAGCGACTTCAATACCATGAGTTAATTCATCGCCAAATGATTCTGCAATCTTTTTAGTTAATTCACGAACAGCATCTTTAGCATCTTTTATTTCTATTACAACTTCAAGTTTATATTCAATCTAGCTCAATCTATTGTCTGCGATGCTTCTCTCTAGTTCTTCCTATTCATCCTTTACTTCTTGAATTTTGTCAAGAGTTTCTTCATATTGGGCGAGAGCATCCTAACGAGCTTGGAATAATTCATCAGCAGCTTCCTTTTGTAACTGCCAACTATCATATTCTGCCTATCTAGCTTCCTATTCATCTTTAGTAAGATTACTAAAGGTAACTAAAAAAGCATTATAATCTGCCAAGAAATTATTATTATAATCATCTATTATAGATTGAAGAACACTTTGATAACCTTCAATTTCTCCATTTTCATCAAAAATAAGAGAATTATTAAACAACCCTTGAAGATCTGCCTAGTCTTTTGTAAGATAAGTTTCAGCTTCATTAAGTAGTTTGTTATAATTAGCTTGCTATTTCTCTAATTCTTGAAGTTCTCTCTAGTATGCTTGAAGTTTATTGGCGCCATAGGCTCTATCTATATTATTTCCAATATCATCTAATAAATCGTTCTAATTCTCAATTTCGCGAGTTATTTCATGGTATCTATCTTCAATATCCTTTAGAGTCTTTTCATCTTCTTCGTCATACTTAGTGCCTTCATTATCTCCGCCACTTGAACTTCCCTTTACCCCTTCTATAGCTCCATCAATAGAATCTAATAATTTGCTCTAGGCTATTTTTGCTGCTGCTATAGCCTCATTATACCCATCAATACTCCCCTAATAAATGGCCCTTAGCGCTTCTCCAACTGCCTAAGATTGCTTAGCTTCAAGTGCCTCACTAGCATCACCATAAATATTTAAATCGTCTGCGGTTACAGGTTCTACATCTAAATTTGCAGTTAAAGAATTTAAGAAATCATCAGCGTTACTCGTATCTATTGTTGTTGCAGCCGAACTATCAAAAGAAACAGCAGAAGTATCAAAATCTTGCTTAGTAACATTATCAGTTCCTATTTGAGATACTTGAATTCCAGTAGCATATGCCGCATCTCTAATTTTTTCAAGATTAGCAAGAACATTTTGAGTATTTAACTATACATTAGTACTCATGTTCTGCGCGCCCTAAGCAGAATACTCGCTAACATTAGTCCATAAAGTCTACTAATTTGTATCTTGTGCGGTTAAACTATTGACCTAATCATCTAACATTTCTCCATTAGCAAGATTCTAAGCATTTACATATCCCGCTAATAAAGTTCTCTTCTGCTCATCTGATAATTCGTTTATAGTTAATTCTCCAGAAGCTAGCTGATCAGCGATCTTAAGCGAAGCTTCAGCCTCTCCTCGTTTAGCCTCTAAAAGAGAAATAAGATTTTGAAGCATATTAGATTTGGTATCAGCATCAACAGCTAATTGCCCCTAAGAACTATTATAAAATGCTTGATACATCTCATCTGTTAAAGCAAATGTACCATCCCTTAATAATTCCGCGTTAGCTATAAAACCTGGATAGATAGATTCAATAGCCTTAGCTGCTTCTCTACTAAAACTCCAAACTTGTTCTCCAGCTTCATTGGTAGTCTAGCTTACTCCATCAGAAATAGCATCGAATACACTTACAATTCCGTCAACGGAATTTTCAATCTAATCTAATTGATTCTAAAAATTTAATTCTGCATTTATTTGTAACTAAGCTGTGCTAGAATCTATATCATCCTATAAACTACTAATTAGCTACTCTGCTAAAGTTACAGTATCAATTTTATCTTGAGCTTCTTTTGTCCCATACTCAAATGCACTAGCTACGTTATCCGCAGTTTCGGTTTTAAAAGATTCCCAATCAAAATTTTCACCTAACAAATCCCAATCAATCGTATAATTATCAAGATTAAATTCTTCTCCGCCATTTAAGCTACCTTGATAATCATTATACGCTTCTCGAACTTGTTCCCAAGCATAAACAACTTTTTCTGCATGTTCTAATTCAGAATCGCTATATTGATTTAAAATATCCTATTGCTCAGTTATTCTCTTTTTTGCTTCACTAATCTAATCTATTAATCTATTATTGACAGCCTAATAGGACTCATTTATAATCCTCTATAAATAACTCTATTGTTCAACTAAAGTCATAGCAAGGAACTAATTAAAATCAATAATTCCTTTTTCTTGATTTCCCCAATCAACAGTTTTAGAAAGTGATTCTAATTCTTCTCGATCTAAATCTCTATCTCCAAGAGTTTCTAAGGCAGATTGTGCAGTAGTTAAAGATTCTGTTGTGTTTTTAACTTCGGAAATAACATCAGCATATTTTTTAGCACTGTCATAGGCATCCTAAAAAGTCTCCTATGTTAAAGCACCCCAATTTAATAAATTTAATACAGAAGTATCATAATTTTCATCTGTAAAAATAGATTCAAGATTACTTTTTAATTCTTCATCATTGACTAATTCTTTAACCTCTAAAATTGCGTCATAAATATCTTTAAAGCCACTAATATCAGGATTCAGAGAAGTAGATACTAAATCATTGATTATATCGTTTAATTCTTCGCCTTCATATCCAGCAGAAGTGAGCGCCTCTGTAACTTCGTTAACCCAAATTTTATACTACGCTAAACTTGATACTTGATCATCGGTAATAGTCTAATTATTAAACTCTCCAAGCTATACCCGAATAACATTTATACTCTCTTTAGTTTCTTTATATTGAGTGACAACCTCTTCCATTTTATCTCGCCACTCAACAGCAGCATTATAAAGTCCAGATGCTCCTCTTTCCGAAACAGTCATGCTATTATTCATCAAATTAATAGCATTATTTAATTGATCATAAAAATTAATTAATTCTTCTGTATTATTTGGGTCTATAGAAAAAGCTAAGTTTCTTCTTCCGCCAATTACATTGTCATTCCAACTACTATATAAAGCGTCCACATTATTGAGAAGAATATTAGATGCAGTATCTTCTTCGGTGCCATTCCAAAAATCATTAAAACCAGTAAAAGACCCCTCATAATTTCCACCAAAATATACGTGGCCCACGCCCTCTCTCGCGGTTTCAAGAATGAGAGTTTCATTCGCACGTAACGCTTCTTCTTGGGACTACAAAGTTTCCTAAAGTTCTCTTCTTTGAGCTTCTTGAGCAGCTTTTAAAACACTATTATAATCTTCATACTATCCACTTAGTCTAGCTAATGCACTGCCTTCTAAACCATACGCTTTAGCCAACTAACGAGTTAAATCATCTAACTCTTCTTTTCCATCCCCAGTTTCTTGATAAGTAGATAAGGCATTTTGAGTAGATTGAATTAACTCTCTATTCGCTTGTGCTTCTTCTTTTTTTGCATTTGCCGCATCAATAGAGGCCTAAGCAGCAGCCAAGGTTGCTTCATGCTATGCTTTTATAGCACTTGTTATTGCAGTAATCGCTATTATTGCTACCATAATTGCAGCAGTTAAGATGCCGGAAGCCATAGCGGCTTTCTGCTTCGCCATAGCAAGCTATTCTGTCGCTAAAGCCTCTACTGATGTTGCCGCGGCGTCCGCCGCTGCTGCAACAGCATGAGCAGTAGTTAACATATTTAAAGTTTTATAAACAGAAATAATAGAGGGTAGTAACATACCAAGAGAAGTAAACAAAGCTACAATTCTTTCAGTTGAAGTCATATCTTCATCAGAAAAAATTCTTCCAATGCTCTAAAAAGCATTCATAATCATAGTTAAACTAGAAAGAGAACTTCCAACCTAAACCAATATTGTAGCCCAATCTCTCGTTGGTATTAATGCTTTTGTAATTACACTAGGGAACTTCGCTAACAATTCCTAATATCGAGCCTCTTGTTCAGTTGTTCTTGCAGTAACAGACTCCAATTTTGTTAATTCATTAATATAAGAAGTAACTACTCTTGGATCGGCTCCCATAGTCTATAAAATAGTCCCAAGTTCACGAATTTGCAATTTTGCATTTTGAGACTAATTTTTTAACCCCTCTAATTGCTAAGTCAGCCATTCAATCTAAGCATAATTATGTTCTTTGCCCGTAACACTAGATAATAAATTACGAAGGCTGTCTCTAGTCGCAGTTCCAGCGCTTTCAAGTTTTTTAAATTCTTGATACACTGTATCAAGTTTTGTAGATTGCTAAATTAAACTAGTTAACTAAGTAGTAACATCATTATAAATTTTATCAAGGTTACTATTAGCTCTTATATTTAACTAAATTTGATTACTTTTATTTCTACTATTAAATTTATTTATTTCTGCTTTAACTTCTTCTTGCCAGCCATCTTTTATTCCTATATTAAAATAAATAGTATCTCTAAGATTTAATACATTTTCCCTAGACTAAATCTACTACTAAGAATATGTCTTTAACTAATCTTGCAAAATACTTAATTTTAACTGTTCTGTCTAAATTAATCTACGACCATTAGCATCCATCGCGTCGTAGTTACTATTTATTTGGCCCTATATATTAGCCTAGTCAACCATAATATTAAAAAGATTTTTTTCAGCCTAAGACATAGAGTTTGTTAAGCCTAATTGAGTTGCTATCTCAGCCGCTGATGCCTACAAATTTCTCGCTCTATTCTACTCTAATCCAGATAGAACTTTTATATTAGCCACCATAGAACGCATTGATTCAGCAATCTTATTTCCATAAATCCCATTAATCAACAAAGCGGTACTAGCTAAAATACCATTTAACCCTCCCATTGCATCAATGGCGTCTGCAATACCAGATAAAAATGGAGTTAAGACATTATCTGCATTTATATACAAATCTGGATTTATGACACTATCATAAATATCCTCAGCAGATGCTTTTACTCTATCTCTAGCAGCTTCCCAAGATTCAGCATAAATATCTGCCTGTTCCTAAAGAGATCCCTCTGCTCCATAAGCACTAGCTAAATTCTCCTAAAAGAAATCCCAATTATCCATAAGTGCAATAAGACGAGTATATTGGCGAACTCCGGCTACGGTCTAAGCCAAAGCAATCTACTAGTCATTAGATAAGGTCTCCCATTTTGAACCCATTTCATCAAGTAAGGTATCCATAGTTTTAATCTCACCATTAACATCAAAAATATCAATACCCACTTTTTCAAGAGCTTTAGAATATTTATTTAATGTAGTGCCATCATCGAGAGTTTCTCCAAGATTTAAGCCTTGGATACGAGCAAATAAAGTTCTAAATGCTGTACCTACTGTATTAGCAGACTCACGTGTCGTAGCAGTGACAGTAGCAAGAGCAGAAGCAGCATATTCGTAACTTAATCCAACTGTATCTGCTACAGAGGCAAATTGTTGGATACCTTCTGAAATTTCATCAGAGCTAGACGCTGTATCGGCGCCTAAACGCACCATTACATCAGCATAATATTCAAGACTCTTACTTCCATCATAGAAGTTGTTCCAAACTGCGGTCAGCTGATCCGAAGCGGTCTATGCACTAATTCCTGCGGCATTAGCCATTTTAATAGTAGTTTCAGTTCTATCTAAAACTTCCTATTCAGTAAGACCCTATTGATAATAAATCAAAGCAGCATCACTATATTTAACAGTAGTTGTACTTAATGCTTTTGCTGCTTCATTTGCCTATTGAGCAAATTTAGCCATGTCTTCCGCAGAATTTTCAGTAACTATACGAATATTTGTTAATGATTCATTTAGATCTTGTGCATACCCATAAGCTGATTCTATGGTTCCCACAAAACTATTTAACGCGGTGGAGGTAATCTGCCATCTCATAGTATTTTTCATAGTAATCCATAACTAATCAAATATTTTGCCAGTGCGCAATGCTGGAAGCTCCGCTTTTTGAATCGCTGTTGCTACATTTAAAAAAGCCTTTTGCCCCTCGGTACCAATCGAAATTAACGAGTTGGCATAATCTTTAAGAGTTCTTCCGCTAGATTTTAAACTATTTTCAAAAGCTACTAAATCTAACTTTCCAGTCCCTTGATTAAATGCCTAATGCATATAAGTAGATAACTCTAGCGCAGACTAAGAAGCTTGTCGCAATTCTGCTGTAACTTTAGAACCGGCACTGATTTTATTTAAAGATTGAACTGCCTCGTTTACTGCTCTGTAAAGTTCAGCAGTATCAACATCAAACCCAATCTAATAATTTAATCTTCTATTATTAGCCACAATCCTTTTCCTCCTTTATCACCCATAAAACAAATAAGGCTCTTGAGAATTATATCTCAAGAGCCTTTTAATTCTCTATCTAATTTGTAAATTATATTAGATTTATTAATCTTTTCCAACCACATCTTTAATTACTGATAAAGTTTCAAGATTCTCACCATTTTTAATTTTTTCCATTATATCAGTAATATATGTATCTAATCCAGAAGCATTTTTATTCATCATTTGGATAATGCCTGCGGCAGAGTTATTATATCTTGCTATATCGCTTAAAGTATCTCTAACTAAGTCTTCAATAAAAGACAATTCATCTACTGGAATAGCACTTCTAACTGCATCAATAACACCATTAGTCTCTAGTGTATCATAAGTTTTGGCAATATTTTCATGCACATCTTCTTGCTCAAAAACAATTCCACCATACCATCTGCAAATAGCAATAGCAAAATAAGTTTCTACTCTTACCGGACTAAAACACCCAGTCATCTCATCTATCGCTAAATCTGCGACAAAAGTAATAAGATTTGTTTTATCTGCAATCGGAAGATAATTAACCACAGATAAAATCTTATCTTCTCCAATTTTTACTTCTGTATATTTAATTTTAGGCTCCAAACCCAAATCTTTAAAAGTAATTTCACTCATTGTAAAAACTCCTTTATCTCATTTATATTTTTATTATACTAGAAAAATTAACTATTGTCAAGTTTTTAATATGCGTATTTAGACAATATATTATTGTTTAATGTAGCAGAAATTGTTAATTTACTTATAACTTCATTAACTATATTACTACGAGTTAAAGCGTCTAATACATTTGGACCAGTATTTCCATACCACTTATTACCAGTAGAATTTTCTCCCCCAATAGAAACTATTTCATGACCGCTATTGCGAACTATGTCATCACAAATATTATTTATAATACGCTAAATAGAAAAAACTTTACCATTAACAATAAGTAACTGACCAAGATGTCCTTTAGAAGAAGCTAGACCGCCAGAAGAAACCCATTCATTAAAAAATGAGGCGGCTACCGATGCACGAATATTATTAAAAGATTCTTCAAAATCTGATCCAGTGAATCTATGAGCAATCATATTATAAGCAAGATATTTTTCTGGCTAACCAGAAAAATAATCCCCTACATTCATATTTGAAAAAACCTAAATTCTATTTGCAGATTTCTTTTTATTCTACCACTTTGCATTAACATTAGCACTAATTTCTATATTAAATACTTGATTACCCTTAGTTACTGACAAATTAAAAACATCATTATTAAAAACTTTAACAGCACCTCTACTTCCATTGTCAGAAGTAGTATTCTATCCTCTATCAACCTACTTTAATTTTCCACCAGACTACTTAATAGCAGTATCTAATATACTATCCGCAGTATTAATTCCAATAGATATACCTTCTGCGACTATAGCTTGACTAATCTAATTTCCAATAACTTTTCTAAAAATATATGATATTGTATTAGCAAAAGATCTAGAGTTTACACTTCCACCTTCATTTAATCTTGAAACCGCTCTACTCAACGAATCTATTACTTCTTTCGCTACATTGATATCCCCATCTTCAATGGACATAACATAGTGCTGCTAAGAATTATCTATCTAAAAACTAGTACCAATTAGCGATCTTCCTATCTAGGTTAAAGCATCAAGAACACTGACATTTATCATATTGGCTTTCATAAGAGCCTATATCAATAATCTAAAAAAATCATTAACTCTTTTTATATCAGGTGCCCCATTAGCCAACAAATTATTAAAATTGCCAGCCTATTGTAATATAGTATTATAATTCTCAAAATTTACCTATCCACCGGCTAATTCAATTCCTTCATTGATACCTGCCGCGATCTAATCAAGAGTAGAATCCAATAAGGTACCAATCTATAAATCACTCAAAACTCTTAACCCACTCGCGGCAACTGGACCTTTAGACCGCATCTATTCTTGAATTGATACAATCTAAGTCTCAATTCCCGCAGTCTTCATTTTACTCATTGCCTCTTGATACTATCCACTAAAGAGAATATTTGCGGACTCTACATCTCCGTATTCTCTTAAATGACTACTATGATAAACAATATAATTTAAAGACCAACGCTATACATAATCATAAATATTAACATCCATACTCCTATATCTCCTTATAAAAAGAAAAAGGGAGGACTTTATTAAGTCCTCCCTTAAAATTAAATGGTGTCGTCGCTAACAGAGACTAACTTATTGCGCATTTTTGCGCCAGAATAAGTGCTTGTGCTTTCTGCAAAACTGAGCTTGTTATTAATAGTATAACTCTTCTCAAAGTCTCCGTTAATCTTAGTAATCTTAGCTGTAATAGGAGTTGTATTACTCTCCTTAGTAAGAATTACTAATAGGCCATCTGCCAATTCTGCGCCATCTACGGTTTGAGTCTTTGTATTGCCCTCAATACGGTCATCAGTAGAGAAGTATTTCTCATATGCTGGGTTAGTTATTACTACAGTATACTTGGTACTATCGCTCTCTACTGGAATTTGGAGGCTAATTTGTGCGGCTTCTGGAATTGTATCTCCATAAGCCTCAATATCATAAGCCTTTCCTGTTACAGTACCAGTTACATCAAGTTCCGCCTCTGTGGCACTGTTAGAAACAAAATTTACAGTTACATCAGCGGCTTCACTCTCATAAGTACCAACATTCTCAGAGCATGGCTCACGAGAACCTTCGGTTTCTCCAGTTTCATCAGTAATTACCTGAATAGCGGCAAGAACTTTATGAGTTTGATCAAACTTAGTGTAGTCTGGGAAAGCGTCCATTGTGAATGTAAAGGTAGATGGATCACCGTTAGCAGCCATGCTGAATGTGAAGTTACTCTGAACCTTACAGTTAGGAATAATAAATTCAGCAGGCATATCTACGCCATCGCTCTCACGGCGGAATAGAGTAGAAGCTTCAAGATAATAGTTTCCGCCAAACTTATCAGCGGTAATCTCAATCATCTGGGCACCACCAGTGCGCTTTACATAATAGTCAACTAAAACGATAGTACCAGATGGGAGCACTCCCGCATGAGAATAGCAAGTTAAAGTTGATTTTCCGTCCTCTGTATAAGAAACAGAAACAGGAATGCATGGTTCAGCATTAACTTGACCATCATCTCCTAATACCATTACAAAAATGTCAGCAGAACGATGATACATTTCATTTTCATGATCTGCAAATCCATTCCAACAGGCTTTATCAGGAATTACGATAGTGTTAGCTGTTTCAACTTCTACCTGAGAAGTTTGATGAACGTAAATTGGAGCTTCTTTTGTTGCATCAAGCAGACCTGCACCAGAAAGAATAGAGAAGCTCTCTGGAGAAAGTAAAGCATCTTCCATTGTAAATGTTAGAGTACGCTCACCTTCCCAAGCAATCAATCTAGTATATCCACGTCCGCCCTGTGCGTATACAGTTGTTGCAGCACCTTCAAGAGTAGAGGTTCTTAAAGTGTCAAAGTACAAAACTGGTTCATTTTTATAGAACTTACGATTACCTAAAGTCTGATAGCTTTTGGCACGAAGTACTACATCGCAAATCTCACGAATACCAAAACGCATGAGCTAATTCCTCCTTAATTTTTAGGATGTATATCTCGCATCCATGATTCAACTGGTTTATCTGGTTTGCCGCCCGCAAGACGAACCCGCAAGTCAACATCCCATTCAATAAACGCATTATATCTTTCCATCAAATCAAATATCTAAAACATATTTAGATTTAAGCAATCCTCTAAACTCATTGTATTAGATCCGATTGTCAAGATAGATATATAGCGTGTTAGAACACTCTCATTATTTCCTTTGCTTTTGATTTCTGCTACTTTTCGTCTACCGCGCATTAACTTTTCAGCAATTTCTTTAGCTCGGTCATTAGCTGGATTATAGATAACATTATTTCCCTAAAATAGACTGTTTACACACAAAATCTCTTTTAGTACGCTTTGAAAAATATCAAAGTTATTATCATCTATTAACAAAGGCTAATTTTCTCCTTGCTTAGTTAAAATTATTGAATTTCTAGTTATTACTGGTATATAATCAGGAAATAATAATGTAAGTAGCATAATAACAGCATTTTTTTTATCTTTATCCTGTGACTATTCTAACACCTTCATCAATACTTGAAAATTAGTTAATGATGATAAAAGAGTTTCGTCCTATATTAATGATTCTTTATCTAAACATAAATATTGAACTGCCATAAAAAATTTTGTCTCTCCCATAAGAGCTATCTCTTTAATGACGGGAACGTGAATAGTAAGTTGTAATTCAGGAATGGGAATATCAATTCCGGCCATTAAAGCTAATCTATAATCAAGCAAGCGGATTTACCTTATCTTCATTTCCGCGAATAGCAAGATATGTTAGAGACAAACCAGCAAATTCTTCATCATATATATATGGCGTAGCTGATACAAATTCTAGCTCTCCTATACCCGTTAAATGAGTTCCATCAAGCATTGAATCTATCTCTCCCGCAATTCGATAAGGTCGTAAATCATAATCTCCCAAATCCCAATTATCATAATGACAAATAATATCAATACCAAATGTATTATCTCTATATTCAGGATTTGTAGAATTTCTAACCATAGTGCCATAAATCAATCTTAAATAAGATTTTTCTGGTCTATCAACCTTTATCTTAGGAACAGCAGAAATCTACTTAGTATCAATCATTTCCTTTATCATATCTCCTGTAACGGTCGGTTTACTTTTCCAATCTCTAGTATTATAAGTTAATAATTTCAAAACATTCTAATTAGAAAGTATTCTTTCCATAATCAGAGAAGCATCTTTCTACATACCTAACAAACTAGATTTAGGATACTCATAAGTATTTTTTTTCATTTCAATTCACTCTCCTTAAAATAAAGATTCTACTACAATAACTTTTTCCAGTACAGTATTATCCTTCTTCCATACTAGAGTGAATTGACCATGAGTAGTTTTATTCCACACCAACTAAACAGATTTATTTCCATTTGGACATAAAGTTACAGGAACATTCTTTTCTAATATTGACCAAGCTCCATTAGCTTCTTCTACAGAATAAGATTCTTCTATCATTGGTTTAATAAAAGTCTCTCCCATAATCCCGCTATTTGGAGTAGGATCTTCTGGTTCGAATATTAAACCATCTTTCATACTATTTTCTATATCATCAGTATCTCTATTTATATAATCTTCTTCTGCACTCACTTCAATTACATTCTTCATACTTATATCATCTGGAGCCTAAACTTTCCAACATCTTCCAGCGAACAAAAATTCACTATATCTATCAAAAGCATGAATAGTTTTTTCATTTCTTGGCATAAGTATGTTTAAGCTAAGATTAGGTTTATCCAATCTTTCTTGATTCTTCTAAATAGACTCGATTTGGGTTTCAACTGGACCTCGAATCGCAGCCCAAGTCTAACACCAATTCCCTTCCTAATCTTTAAACTTAATTCTATATCTACAACGTCTTATTTCCCCTCTAAAATAAGCGTCCTCAGTTATTTCTTCAAGATAAATTATCCAATGAGTGCCAGTTTTTTTCCACTCAAAGACATCTCCAGGCTCATATTGATTAATATGATCTATGGAGATTATCTTATCATCATAGTCCTGTTTCACTTTATCTGGATTAATAAGCGCACGACACATAGGATAAATATTCATATCTGGATCAACAGCATCTAACGTTGCATCTAAAACCTAGGTTGACTTCTAGACTAATTGAACAGTACAGGCTTGATAAGAATATAATAATGCTTTCTAAAGAGTTCTCCATTTATCTTTGATCATTCTATCTTCCTAGTGAATACCACCCTACCATTCAAATCTTTTTCGCATTAATTCAAGATTCGTCATCTCTAATCACCTACGCCAACAAATCAATACATCTAAAGACTGTTTTTCGATAAATCATAAAATCATTACAGACATTTGAAGATAACCCTTCCAGTTTAGACAATAAAATAAGTCCCTCAACTCTATCTTTATACATTTTAACTAATCCACTAATTTCTTCTGTTATTACATTCAAATGATTTACCCAGTCTTCATTATTCTCTCTCATTGGAATTAACTTCCATAACTAATTAATCAATCTCTTTAAATCCTACTCTTTTGTTTCTAATGGGAAATTAATATCATATTTATCCATCAAAAACACTCATCTCTCTTAATGTTGACCAGTTTGATTTATAAGAGCCTTGATTATCAATTAGTTTTCTTCTTTTATAGAGACGCTGCATATGATGACTTTGACGTTCTGCTTCCTTTTTCAACTCTATTAATTTGGCTAAATGATTGGCCTAGGAAGTCATTTTAAAATCTGTTCCAGAATATTTCATTCTCGTCTATTCTATTGAAGCCACCTGGCGTTGTAACCAAGTATTATACATTAGAATAGCAAGAATATTTATTTCTTCTATCGTTAAATGTGCAGAAAAGGCTGGAATAATAGTTGCTATTCCAGTCTCTTCATCATTATTTTCTATATTGGTAAAACTGTATAATGGAAAACGAGGGAACTCAAAACCAGGAAGTGCATCCATTAGGATGTTATACAAATCTTTTTCAGTATCTTCCTATGTCCATTCCATATACATATCATCAGTAATTTTGCCAAAAAATCTATCATAAATTTCTTCAAAGGGGGTCGGATCGCCCTAAATTGGATATTTCTTATTATCCATGGCTATAACCTCCCTTATATCAATCAGAAATAGCTACTCTGCGTTTTGGAGCATCCTCACTTGTAGTTGACACTCTTCTTACAGGTTTCTCTTCCTTAGGATTCTTTTTATCATCTGCTGTTAATTCTAATGCTTTAGTAACATTAAATCCTAATTGTTTTTCCAAAGCATCTCTTTTAGACATATCATTTAAAGGAAGAGAAATAGCATGGGATTTAATCAGATCTTTAGTGCCTTCTGGAGCAAAATCAAGAGCATCCTTAAATTCATCTAAAGAACACGTATTCATCCAAGAATCAATCTCTTCTTCTTTCATCCAATACTCTGGTTCAACCCTACCATTAATAAGATATTCAACAATCTCTCTATCATCTACAAGTAAGTAATTATAAATTAATTTGCGGCCTCCAGGCGTTTGTACTAGCTTTTCTAGTTCAGATACTTCAAGTTCCTTGTGTTCTCCAGGGTAAAACATACGGCGCACGCCCAATTCAGGCAATCTATATACAACACGACCTGCGCTCTTATTATAAACAGTGCAACTATTTTTCATAATTTTTATCTCCTTTTTCTCAATAAATAAAAGGGGATAGGGATATTTCCCTATCCCCTGTCAATTAACCATTATTTGGATTTGGGTTAGTATTATCAAGCTCGCCTTGAAGTTCAGTATCAACATAAGAGAAGATGTTATTCGCCATCATTACACCGACACCAACCTTACGGTAAACCTGAATATCACGAGACCAGTCGTCATTATCATCGCGTTCGCGCACGTGGGTAGTACCCTCAAAAGCAACTTTTACAGGACGGCTCTCAGCTCCACCAGGAATAATCCAAGCATAACCTGGATCAATCATCTTTTTGGAGTTAGTCTCATCTTCAAGAGTTTGAGGTAGAATTACCACTCTAGTTCCCTTGTAATTTGCAAGATAACCAGTTCCCCAATACTAATCTCTCATATTGTCAGAAATCCAAGCATCATTATCTGGAATCATTTTTACTGCAAACTCACGAGTGCAATAAATAGTTGGTTGACCATAAGCAGTAGCAGTATTTACAAGATAATCCATAGTTGGTTCGTCAAAACCAGCAACAGCACAACGGTTTGCCGCGGGAAGCTGATTGATAGAACCCATAAGAGCTTGAGCAATCTCTCTATAAATAAGCTCTTGCATACCCTCTGTTACAATTTGAGTAAGTTCTGCAAAGTTTACTCTTCCATCAAGGAACTCCTCAAATCCGATACGAGCAGCTCCACCAATGGCGCTTGTTCCAACTTCGAAGCTCTCAGAACCAAGCTTAAAGGTCTCATACACACCAGCAAGCCCCACACGAGTAATGAATTGCTTAGCGCGAGTAAGTCCAGTTCTACGAGTAAATACAGGCTTGTCGCCTTGTGCGAAAGTTCTAATCTCAGCAAAATTGCCATAAGAATTGAGTAAACGATTAGGAACAACTTCATCCATAGTCTGCTCAATTAAAGAGAATAGAGTATTTTTATTTTCTCTATAAAGTTCATCTGTGCCAACAAATTCATTTAGCTCATTACGCAAAGTGGTATTTAAAGCGTCATAGCTAAAAGACTCTCCTTGATAGCTATAGGTACCAGAAGGATTTGCATTAGCGACAGTTTTCATTAAACTAAGTAAATTAGCTTTATCTAACATTCTTCTTCACTCCTTCCAATTAACCTACACGCTGTACTTTTACACCAGGTTGAAGATCTGGCATAGTATACACTTTTACTACTACAAAGATAGGATCTAAATCTCCACCTTTAGCAGAAGTTTCAGTATCTTTAGTTAAATATCCATCAGTATCAATCTTTAGACGATTGCCTACTGCAAGTTCTCCAGCATTAGCCTTAATGGTATTAGTAGTCCAAATATCACCAATACTAATCTTAATTACGCGAGGTACCATTTTAGTTCCTTCTGGCATCAATGCAGGATAAGTAAATGTCTCCATATTTTTCTTATATGCTACATCACTACCTTCGCGTACAGCTTCTCCGGTATAATCACTTATTGTAGCAAGTGTAGAAACTGTTTGTCCAATTGGACTATATACACGAGCATTATAATTATCCTTAATCATAGCAAAATCAGCGTCAGTTTCGCGATCTCTATAAATCTTTACTTCATTAAACACCATCATCCAAGCGCCAGAAGTAGCTTCTGTACTAAAATCGCATACGCCTTTTGCATAATTATACTTTACAAATTGACCGTTCTCAAGAATCTCAATAGTGCTAGCTGCGGGAAGCTGAGCATATACTTGACCATTTCTTGGAGCGGAAAGATGGTTTGGCTCCACTTGACCATATCCATACTGGACAAAAGTGGCATTACCTAATCTTTTAGAACTCTTAGCCATTCTTTAATCCTCCTTAAATACTGCTTTTAGCAGTTTCACGAATTGCTTTTACCCAATCAGGAACGTTGTCAGTTTCTGGATTATTTAAATTAAAAAGTCCCTTTGGGGTATTATCTTCTTCTTTATGCTTTTCTTCAAGATTGAAATTTACTTTATTTCTAACACAAAGAATAGATAATTTAGCTTCAATATCATCTAAAGAATAAGTATCAATATGCTCAGCGACATCTTTCTTATCCTCATCACTTAACATATAGAAACTATCAATCATTTGTTGTTTACTTTGACGTTCAGCATTAAGTTTAAATTCTCTTAGTGCTGTAACTTCATTATCTAGATTAGTTTTTTCTTGCTCAAGAGCAGAATACTTAGTCTCTAAATCGGTAAACTTTGTAAGTAACTCTGTATATTCTGTTACTTCTTCAAGATTGTACTTCTTACCTTGAGGAGCATCCTTTTTCTTTTCTTTTTCTCCCTCTGGGGCTGGAGTATTTTTCTCGAAATCAGTAGGTACTTTCTTCTCATTCTCCATAGGTTCTTGAGAGCCTCCTTTATTTAAAGTTTCTTTTAATTGATCCATCATAGAATACATCATAGTTTTAAGTTTCTAAAACTCTTGATTATTCTCCAAAGAAAATTGAGAACTAAATTGAGCTCCCTCGAAACAAGGCTCAACATTTTCTCCGAGAACACATAATTTCTCAATCAATGCCTCATTGTAGATAAAGATTCTTTCATTTGTTTTATCATCTTTTGTCCAAAATCCTGATTGATTTTCTTCATTCAATTCCATAGAATGGTTATTGCCATTCTCCAGGATTCTTTTAGATTCTGGATAAACGCTAGTCCAAATGTATACATCTGTCACAAGATATTCTCTTTCTACGCCTTCATCATTGAACTTCTAAAACCATACATTTGCATTTGTAGGAACAAATCCATATGGTCTTGTAGTATCAACAATAGCAAACTTACCATCTCGAACAATAATTTCTCTGTTGTGGCCTTCAAAATCATTTATTTCATGATTAAAATATCCAACAATAGGACTTCCTGGTAGTTTACGTCCCATTTCCGCGGCCACTTCTTTGGTAATTACAGTATGGTTGCGGTTAGGTTGCTACCCAACGTAGCAAACTTTGCAGACACCTTTACTAACTAGAGGAGAAATCTAAGTGTTCTAAATATATTCCATCGTATTTAAAATGGGAACACTAATATGCAAGTTTAATCCCTCCTTTATGACGAACTTTCTTGATTAGCTATTGTCTTATCTGACTTTTCGCCATCTTCTTTTTTGGGCCTGCCGGCTCCATCAGTATTAGTTGAACTTGTCTACTTATTCTAAGAATTAGTTTTAGATGACTAATTATTATTACCCAAATCTTTTCCGCTTCTGGTATTAGAACTCATAGGCGGAATCATAATTTCTGCTAAATTCAATACTTCGTTCTCAAATGTTAATGTAGCTAATATACTTGATTGAGAGTGACCTAAAGCAATCTGCGGCAACATCTTAGAATAACCCAGTTGAGCGTGCTCTTTATATAATTTAGATAACTCTTTATAATTAAACTAGGTAGTTTCTAACATTTCCGCTCTAAACTCATAATGATTTTTGCGATTAAATTTCTCTACTACTCGATTTAATAAATCTGTAAACATGAGAGGAATATCTCTTACGCTAGATTCATCTGTCAAAATAGAATTTGTAACTGCAATATTGCCATCTGCATTAAACAAATTATGAGTTACACCTGAGTTATTATAAACTGTACGTTCAACTTTTTCCAAATCGTCTGTCGTTGTATTAGAATTATTATCTTTTGTATCAATTTTTTCAATATCTGCAAAAGTTGTTAATACATCTACACCAATAGCTCGTTTTAACATAGTTACAGCATTATTATGAATATCCCTTGCTTCATCAACATCAAAAATCAAATCTCCATTTTTATCAAGAGGCAACTTCTAAATAATAACTTTTAATAATTGTTGCATTGTCTTTTGACGATCTAATTCTTGTGCTTGATCCAAATCAATAATAGAAGGAATAACCCCAGCTAGAAAAGGAAATTCATTATCATTTAGACTAAACTTTACAGAAATACTAGGATCTAGTGGATACCATACAGTAGTATCACCTGGATAATCCCCTTTTAATTTTCCCTGTTTATAAAGAATATATGCCTTTTGAATATCCTGTGGAAAAATCTTTAATATCTAGATTTTATATTGCGGATTGGCAAAATAAGTGTCAAAAAACTAAAGATTTAATTCTACTATTGGATTAGGGCCCTAGAAATATCTACTTCTGCAATATGAAGCTGGTAATTTCTAAATTGCAAATCTATCTCCAAAATCAACAATTACACCATAATAAGCTCCTTCTTTAATAATATCTAATGATATATTTCCAAGCATTCTCTTCACACTAGATTTATCAAGGTAAAGTAAGACCTTTGAAAAATCTTTCAATAGCTTATCTTTATCTTTCTACGCATCTACTGTGTATGGAGTAATATACCAATCAAATCTATATAAGAAGGCTAAATATTTACATAATCTATAATAAATACCGCTACTTTCATAAAAGTAATTAGAAATCTCTCTTAAAGTCTTGTAATCATGCTTATAAATAGCATTTAATACAAACTTTTTATCTCCATAATTTCTATTTATCTTTTTATATGTGCCTAGATTAATAAGCGCATCATCCACAGACCGTAATCCAACTCGCATTTTTGCATAATCAACAGTATCATAGTTCAAAAAATCTTCTTCCTATTGATAACGAGTAATAATACCTCGATCTAGTAGATCAAAACCTTTAGCTCTTATTTCTTCCTATCGACGTTTTAACAAAATATCACCTCCAGGTGTTAATATCCAGCTTTACTCATTAAATAATCATAAGAGATGATATTTTCCTCCGTATAGGGAACTTCAATGAGGGTAATACCTTTTAATGCACAAAATCTGCGCTTTTGATTATCATTATATTTCTATTGGTATAATCCTCTATTTCCACCAAATTTACTAACAGCCTAATAATGCTATTTACCCTGATACTCAATTAAAAAATCAAGATTTCCATCATCATCAAAAACAGCAAAATCAAAACGAAGTGGCCTGCCACTTGGTGCTTTCAGCCCAGGAAACTCATACTCTTCTTTAAAGTTCATGCCATTTTGCTCTAATATTTCATGAATTTTAATTTCTCCACGACTAGCTTTCATATCTTACACCTCACTCATAAACATAAAATCTGAAAATCTTCTACTTTTACGCTTGCGTTTACTATCTTCTTCCTATTTAATATAATATAATCCATATTCAAGCGCAGAGAATTTATCTTTGGGCACAGACTTATTTGCCTATTTTAAAATAATATTTACGCCCTCATTTTCTTCTCGCAAATTTAGCATTTCTTCTCTTAATATAGAAGTTAAAGTGAATGGTTTTAAATATTCTGCCCGCTCTTCTGGTTTCATGGCTTGACCTTTCTTAGTACCAAGTAATTTATTTCTAGCAACTTTTTCGTCGATTAAAAATCTTAACTTTCCAGCCCGCAACTATGTCTAAACATTGCTATGGGCTTCGGTATTAATTGGCGCATTTGCCTTAATTTCATAAATAGCATCATATTCTGTATTATCTGTTCTAAATCGTTTGTATTCTCCATCTTCATCATTAGCTACACCAAAATCAGGAAAAACTTCATTGGTATCTGGCACTATTTGTGGTTTAACCATATAATCCATCAATCCAGCACCAAGTCCATTACCGTCAATAACAATAATTTTAGCTTTATAATCATAATATAATCTTTTTAGCTTAATTGCCTAATCTTCAAAATGTTCATCATCCATAGTATATATATTAACAAGAGACTTAATCGCTGGTCCTTGAGACTGAGGGGTTACTTTAAATACACATACAACAGATTGACATTTCTTTCTTCCTACATCAACAGAAAGAACATAATATGCTTGAGCAGAAGAGCGCCCGGAAGATTCATATTCAGGCTAAAGCAATTTTCTACTTCTATCAAAAGCATCACCATTAAAGAAGGCATCTTCTACGGTGCCACTCCATTTAGATTCATACTCTCTATCAAATGATGCTTCATTAAATGTACCATCTTGTTTTAACTCCTATACAAAGTTGCGGGATTGCAATCCCACTAGTACAGGAATTCTCCATGTTCCGCCCATTACAATACTCTTTTCGGGTTCTAGTATCATGCGTACTAGCAAAGTAATCAACTTATTATATGGGAATGTGTTTTTCCACCCCGCAGTAGTAACATAAATCTAGGATTTATTGAGTGTTTCTTCTTCATGAACAGATCCATCTAAACATCTTCTATCAACGTTCATTAGAGGGATTAAAACTTCATTTAAAATATCTCCATCTACACCAACGCACTCCTCAATTAATCCTCCATGTCTACGCTTACCACGAGAAGATTCTCTAGCAGCAACGTTGTCAAAATAAGATCCATTTTTGAAGATATACTTACAATAATCTTTTCCTTCCTAAGTCTTACCTCTTCGCCAATCAATCTCTCTCTAAAGTGCAGGAATCGCATTACAAATTTCCTAGACTTTTTCTTTTGCTATACCTGCTGCCTGTTCTTTTCCACCAGAAGTAATAAATAGCTTACATCCAGGATATAATATACATCTACACATAAGCACCAATACTGATAAGAATGACTTAGAATAGGCACGGGGAAATACCATGTATACATACTTATATCTCATGGCCGCCCGCAAGAAAACTCTCTAATAAAAATAAAAATTAATTTCTTTTTTTCTTGTCTCGTCTCCGCCGGTCTACAAAAAGTCAATAAACATATCTGGATATTCTCTCCAAAAAGCTATATACTATCTTGCTGCTGGAATTATCGCACGAACTCTTTCTTCGGAAAGACCAATTTTCTTATTATTATTTGAAAGGTTTAATAAATCTTTTAATGCCATATATTAAACCTCCTTTAATATATTATTTAACATTTCCTCATCTTTGTCTCTTTCCGACTCTTTCATATCTTCATACTCTTGATAATCTTCTTCTGTTAATTCTGGATGCTCGTAATTAAATAAATCTTCATCCTCATCGCTATCTTCAACATCAATATTTGCCTCGCGTTCTCTGTCTTTAACTATTTCTCTTAACGAAGCTTCGATCATATTACCAAGATTCATTTCCTCTGTAACTAGAGTATGAGTATATTGCTATAAATCCTAAAGAGTTCTATCTACTTTATCTTGGGGTCCTTCCGTATAATATCTAGGAATAAAACCCTCTCTTTCGCAAAGGGCTACTAATTCACCTATTGAATCTACAAATTCACCGGATTCGCCTTTGTTCTAAGCAGCCGTAAATTTGCCGCTTTTCATTAAACTATCATAGGCTTTTTGCATCTTCTAAAAGCCATCAATATCTCCAGCATCAATTAACTAATTTGCTTTTAAACTAGCTTTACATACCATAATAAGAGTATCTTTATGGCCTGCTCCTTGAATATCATAAGAACTCATCATATCATTGTAAAGCTGCTCCATTCTTACTCTTTCTTCCCAAGAATATCCGCGGCCCCATTTAAGACGTAATACTAATTTATCTTCTTCGGTTAGCTAATCACCAAAATCATCATCTTCCTCTGGATCTTCATATTCTGGAGTTCCTACAGGGGCCTAAACATCCTCTAATTCTTTTGGTTTTGGAGGAGTTCTATCAATAGACAACTGCTCTTGGATTTCATCTTCTGTAAATCCTTGAGCTTTCATATTAAGAACTTTTTTATCAATGGAATCTTTCTCTAGCGTTTCTGTATCTGCCCAAGCGTATTTATTCCATTGCTTTAATTTCATTTTAGATAAATAGCGTCCAATAATAGTTAATCCAGTAACTTTCTTTGGATCTTTTCCATATTTCTCCAATAAACCATTCCATTCTTCTTTAATATATGGAACGTCAATCTCCTATAAAATCCATTTATAAGTTTCTGGATCCCAGTTATCTATGTGCATAGTAAGACACTTTTTACAAATATCCATCTTTCCATCTGGAGGATACTTCTCTAAATTTTTTGATGTATAAAACTATGTATCATCCATAGTTTTACCACATTTTTTACAATAATGGCTCATTTATAATTAACCTCTTTTCTTATTGCGACAGCGCTTACAGATACTATATAAGTTATCTTTGCTTGTCTTATTCTTTGAAAAGAATTGATTATGAGCTGGCTTTAATTGCCCACACTTAGAACATTTTTTCATTGGGTATCCTTTTTGTTTATACTACCAACGTAAAAAATCTTCTAAAGCCTCTTCCGCAATGAGTTTAGGAATCTTATTTCTCCATAGGCTAGAAATATATTCAACACTATATGTTTTACCAAACTCATTTTTTAATATTTCCTATATTTCGTTATTCTACTTTTTATCAATTTTGAGTTCAACAATTCGTAAATAGATTGGAAAGTCTTTAAGAGCTTTATCACATATTTCTTCAAATGATTGAATTAAATACCATGTATCTCCCTCAAACTAATCATAACTATCTTCTTTTAATTTTGAATAATTGCATAAAATAGCAGAAACAACATTGGCGTCCATTAGCGAAATACCCTTTACTACTACCTCCTGTCCATTAAGATAACTCTAATCATCAAGAGGAATATGAGTTCTTACGGATCTCGTTAATTTACATGGTATAATAGGTTTCTAATATGCTTGCTTAATGATATACTAATCTTTTCGCATCTCTATTAATGCTTTTTTCATCATATATGCCTATTTTGTCCCAGCAGCGCGTTTTAAAGCGCCCTCCCAGACATTAATGGTTTCTCTCAACTATTTTAAACATGGTATAGTATCTAAATCTTTCTGTGTAATAGAAATCTTTGGCTAAAATATAACATTTTTATTTTCTGACATTAAACCATAAATGCCATCCTCGCCATTTTCCATCTATGACGCAAGCCCTTCGAAAGAACATTCTCTTTTATTAACAGTAGCCATTCTATTATCTGTTAATATATTCTTTTCTTTCTTCTCTTGCTTTTCCATACATAGAACTAAATAATCTGCTAATATTTCTAAATAACTCGAACTAAGGTTCGGATTTTCTGCGATTATTTTTTCGACAAGCGCCTTCCGTTCTTCTGGAGACTCAATAGTATAATCTAATTTTATCATACTGTCATCTCCTTTTATACTCATATAATAACAAAAAAAAACTAGATTGTCAAATCTTATTTGATTAATTTATTTAAAAATGCTATAATATAATTATAAAAAATAAGATAGGAGATTTGTTTGCCAATGTTCTTTGACGAACCATATTTAGATTTACCGGAAAAAGCATAGTATTATTTTAATATCTTAATAATCAGTATTGCTATATCTCCATAGTATGCTTAGGAAATCTTCCAAAATAAAGCAATAAGTTTATGGGATATTTAGGGAGTTAATGATCCTAGACCTATTGCTATTCATATATATACTTCTTACCATATTAATAAAGATTTTGATTATGAAGTATAGTGTATTCCTCACTAGGTATTAGAAGTTAATGAAAATGAAATATCTTTCTATGAAATGATTGATTACGATACTAGTGATCCTTGGAGGCTTGATCCAGATGCAATAGATTAATATAAAAGAATATTTTCAACAATAGGTAAACAAATTGCGGGAGATTAGTGGTAATGTTCCATCACTCATGATTATCGACGCAACAGCCTAGGATCCCGCAAATCAAATTTATATTCGTAATAAAATAAAAGACTTTAATGCTCTTGGTTGGGAAGCAGAAGTGTTTAGAGCGAATAGTTCAGTAGAGTTAAGATTACTCTTAGGCCATGCGAAAGACTGGGATGCGGTAATAGTTCAAATGCCAGTAGCAAATGGAATTGATTTCAATTATAGTCAAATACCTATCTCTAAAGATGCGGATGGTTTAAATCCTATGAGCAATATTACTCCAGCAACAGTAAGAGGAATTATAGACTATTTGGATGAATGTGGTTTTAACTACGAAGGTAAATCTGCTGTTGTTTTGGGAAGAAGCGATATTGTAGGAAAGCCAATGGCTAAAGCTCTACTGGATAGAAATATGACCGTATCAGTATGTCATAGCAAAACAGATATAAATACAAAACTCTATTTAACAAGGCAAGCAGATTTAATTGTCTCTGCGGTAGGAAAATTTAGCTTAACAAGAGAAGCCTGTCCTAACGCTATTGTTATAGATGTTGGTATTCGCAGAAATGAAGCAGGAATTATTCTTGGTGATTTTGTAGAAATTGATGAAATCGCAAAAAGAAATAATGTATGGTCAACTCCTGTCCCCGGAGGAGTAGGTCTATTAACAAGATTGGGGTTGATGAAAAATTGTTTATAGTTAGCGAAACAGGCGCAAAGATAATGAAATTTTCGGGAGATTTTGACAAATATGCTGAAGAAGTTCTTCATATTAACAATCCCTTTCGAAAATTTTATCATACACAAAGTCCTTCAGTATTTAAAACTAACACCGATGGTATCATAACAATAGATATGGAAGAATCTCGAAAAATATATGAAGAAACAAAAGTAAATAGAGAAGAATGGATTAAATTAAGAGATAGATATGTCGCAGAAAGAATACTGCGGGAACTTGGATATGAAGTTCTATTAACCTCGTCTTATTTTGAATACTATCCTGATGCTATTCCTTGTGAAGGAGCGTCAGGGCAATGCACAATAGACTGTAGAATGAATGGGTGTAAATATGAGTAAAATGTGTCCTTGTATTGATTATTGTTATAATAGATTCGGTCGGTAGTACACACCAGACTGCGACAATACTTGCGATTATGCAATTAAAGTTAAAGAAAATAAAATTCTTAAAGAATATTTAAAGAGATTGGCGGCGGAAACAAATAGTTTACACACTTTATTTGAAGATTGGGATAATTAAATTATCCACTTCTGCCCAACCGCACGGAAGAAAGGAAACTGCAAAAACCGCGAGAAACCCACCATAATACCTTTTATCTTAAAGACCAAGATAGCGTATCCTGTCTATTCGGTTTAACCGATCGGAGCAAGACTGCGATCTTAAATTATACATCCAGGTGGTAGAAGAGGCATTGTGTCACGAAAGCAACCTTTACCCTATTCTTCTTGCTTTTGATGATACTTATGGCAGAGACTGAATCGAGCCCTATATCTTGATAGAGCTATCTATAGTCTTTGAAAAAGACGATAGTATAAAATTAGCTGATGTAAAGTTCCTCTTTCTCTAAACAATAGGATAATGGAAGAGAGAATTGCCGAGGTTAAGGGAGTGGAAAATTTAATCGCGGGAGCCTGGGGCTGTGGTGTTTTTATGCAAGATCCATCAACGGTCGCCACCTTGCTCGTAAACGCAGCCCGCAATTATAATATTCCAAATATCTATTTTGCAATTCCCGCAATTTTAGAATTTTCTTGGAGGTTTTAAGCAATTAATTATTGCGAGGTGAGACTAGGGAAACTTGCCGCACAAGTTTCCCATGCTTCTATTGGAAAAGTTATATTGGGGAAGTAAAGAAGTTGACGGTCTTATATATCATATAGGAATAAGCCTCTATAGAGACTTATTCCATAATTGGATAGCGGAGTAGTTTGTAGAGCGAAGAATTAGGATAGTTTTGATTTTACTATTGTTGACAGAACAATCGTTATCCAAGGCTAGAGTATATTCCTACAATGTGGAGATCTGATGCGATTAATATTAAACTAGAGGATGGATATAATTTGATTTTTAGTTTTGAGGCAACCGACGATGGATAAAGTATTAGTATGGTTTGACGGCAAAGTCTGTGGAGAATATCATATTATATATAATTTAAAAAAGAAGTGTAAATGCGGAGAGAAGAAGTGAGTTCTTCTCTCTTTTTCGTTATTGAGATTGAAAAGTCGATTTAGATTTTGAAATGGCGTGGCAGAACGATTTTACAAAAAAATTTCCAGTTTTTCCCAAAATACACGCCCCTCTTTCACATGGTAAAGTATTGAAGTGTAGTTGGCCTCTTTCACTCGTTAAAGTACGAAAGCAAGAAAGCACGCCCCCTAAAGGAATACGCGCGCGTAAAGGATTTGTGCAAACTGCACAACAAGATGTTATTTATTTTGTGCAAAAGAGAGAGAAAGAAATTTCAAAAAAACTATTGACAAGTGAGCATTTTGGTGGTAAACTGGACTTGTCCAGTAGGACAGAGACAAAAGCACGGCACTTTGAAAATTAAAAAAATTTCAAAAAAGGTATTGACAAACTGCTAAAGGTTTGATACAATACAGACAGAACAAAAGAGAACCACACCACAAAAAGAAAGGGAGTCAAAAGAGTATGAAAAAGATTGATTTTACCAATGAAGATCGAGCCATTATTATGGAGTATATGGCCGCTAAGATGGCTAAGTCTGCGGCGGAGGCGGCGGAGAAAGCAGCTAAGGCTAAGGCTAAAGAGCTATTCTCCAGATTAGGTAAGGCTTTTAAGGCTACGGACAAAACAAGTTATCTATATGGCACGGTACAAATGCAAAGTAAGGCGAAAGCGGTGGTATATAAAGAAACTACCGCAAAAGGAACGGTTGACTGGAAAGCCTATGCTATGGCATTAGGCGGGACAGAGGCCGAAGCAGAGCAATTCCGCAGACCTTCCGATGTTCGTACCTCTTTTGATTGGGCGACAAAGACCCAAGAAGAAGAAATTAGAGGATAACAGTTTATAAACCCTGCCTTGCAAAACACAAGGCAAGGCAGGGTTATAATAATTAAAAGAAAGGGGCATACTATATGTATCAGTTACAAGTTTTAGCCAATGAGAAAATGCGCTATTATGAACCATCCACCCTTTCAATGGCAAGATGGAAGGTCAGTCACGAGATAGTCAATCCTAATCATTGGATTGTGGATTTATCCAGTGGAGAAATCGTAGATTAAAAAGAAGCTGACCTAACGGCTATACGGGGAGAAAGGATAAAAGACTATGAACAATTATATTAAATGGTTCGTTGGGCCTACTTTTAGAAAGCGTGAATTTATTAAACTTTTGCGGTATAAGATGAATGTGCGTTCCGCAGAGGTAGAGGACGGCATCATCTTAGACCTGGATGCTTTTAATGCCATGCGAGTGGCCTATATGCCACACTGGGCTTATATCAATAGAAAGTTTATCAATAGCAATCTGCATACCAGAATTGTAAGCGAAGACGAATATAAGGTTGCTATGGTCGGAGATACAATCGGTACTGAATGGGTTAAAGAACAGGAGGCAAAGAAATGGAAATGAGAATTATTAAGCGGATAGGAGGCGGCATTTGTGCCGCTCTCCTACTCTGGACAGTTCTTAGTTGGGCTGATATAGTGGCAGATAACTGTGAGCCAAACCCACAGCACAGCGAATATAATATGTTCGTTCTCATGACTAAATAATAGGAGGAAAAATGTATAGAGGGACTTATATCGACGCCATGGGCCGCAAGCGCAGAGAGATGGGATATTTCAGTCTTAATAAGCCCACTCTAAATAAACTCCATATACCAGTAATTGTCCAAGCGAGAGATAAGACAAGTGCGGCGAATAAAATCAATAGGAAATATAAGTTGCGTATAAGTCCCAGCAATCTGCGGGAGGTGCCGATGGGCACGGGCTATCTCATGGAAACCATGGAGCTGTAAAGGAATAATACTTGACTGGCAATCTACACAAAGATTGCCAGTCATTTTTATGCACTTTTCCATATTGACTTTTCGCCGGGCCGCCAGCGTGCGCCGCGGCCCGAATTTTTATTTATTCGGCAATTTCAACAATTATATGACCGAAAGTCTGTGCAATTCGACGAAAGTTTTTCTCCCGAAATTACTTGACATTCCTTTTGCCATGTGTTATTATATACTTGTCCAAAGGGACAGGCCACAAAAAGAATTTGAAAGGAAGTAAAAAAAATGACTTTAGATATGGTTGCTTGGTTACTTTCTCCGCTTGCAGAAGATACTATGTTCTTTGACGGGGAGGGATTTGAAATTATCAATAAGAATACCCAAGCTCATTACCATGAATTACCTGATGGTAGAATAACTCTGGGAGGAGACGTAATCGAGATATCTAAGGAATGGGTTCTAGGACTTCAGGTAACCGGCATTGAGGCAAGAGATAACAATTTAATCATTTATGTAGATGATTAAGAAAACTTGCGGGAGTGGAGGCCACAAACCTCCACTCCCCATGATAAAAAGGAGGAATAAATATGATTGCTGTTATTAAATTTGAAAGTGTAGAAAAATCTGCGGAGTTTGGAGACACAATTTGTAATATGGCTGGTTGGTGTTTGAATCATCCTCTTAATTCCAATGTTACCGGCTGTGTTCGTACTCTTGATTTTAATACCGGCGACAAACAAGATAGAGCCTTATATAATTATCTGCTAAAAATTGGAGCTTTCGAGGAGGTGGAACTAAAGTGAGTATTGAGCGTTTACCGCATACATATCCTATCGGTTCCACTGTTTGGACAAATAAGGGATATGGCACAGTTCTACTTCACATTGGTAAATACCATCTGGTTTGGTTACAGAGATTAGGGCTGGCGTAATGCCGGCCCTATTGATTTTTTCAAAAAAATATATTATAATAATTATAGAAAAATAAAGAAAGGAGTTTTTCTAATGACCTTAGAAGTGCTGAAAGCACTCGCGGTTATTTTAGAGTTCTGTTTGAACTAGGATTCTTGTAAAATTGCCCTATGTCTCAGTTCTGCCAGAAAATGCCTTGCGAGTGGTAAATGTTCCTTCCGATTGTTCTAAATCGGCGATTCCCGTGATGGAGTCGTTTTTCGCACGAGCCTAGGTCACTAGAATTTATTTATCAAAATGCAAGAAACTACTTTCTCAAGGAAATTAGATTCAAGTGGGCGTATCATGATTCCAGTAAGACTGCGAGAGTAGATGGGCCTTGTTTCTGGCCAAGAATACTATTTTACTACTATGGTAAAAGATGGCAGAAAATATATCTGTATCGACTGCGGATCGGTTGATTCCTCGCTTGAAGAAGCTATGAAAATTATCCAAGCAAACGGATTAAAGATTGTTGAAAATGCCGATTGACTTCTCAAAAGAAAGGAAGTTGTTGGTATGCAGAAATTAATGACCTCCTGAAATTCAGGAGGTTCTTTTTTTTTATTCGTTCGCCCGGCCGTGCACCACAGGCGCGGCCGGAATTTTTTATCAAGAGGCAATTTGCACAATTTTAGGCTCGAATTGTTGTGCAATCTGACGGAAGATTTTTTCCCAAAATTGCTTGACTTTCTATCTGCTATCTGTTATACTTGTATCATCAAGAGGGGAGAACAAAAGCCCTCGAAACAAAAGGAGAATGAGTTATGTATCTGGTAATGGCTGACAGTAGAGAAAAGATTATCGGCGTTTCTGATACTGAAACTGGCGCACGCCATGCGGGATGGGACTGGCTCAAGGCCCAGTATTCCGAAAGCGAGTGGAGCCAAATTCTGGAAGATATGGACTATGAGAATGAAGGGGACTTGCGGCATGACCTTCTCATGGGCGCATATTGGGAAGATTTCGATATGGAGATTATCGAGGTTAAGAGGGTATAAACCCTCTTAACCAGAAAAGGAGTATATATATAACTACCTTCACAATGATTGTTTTGATTGCGTTTGTGGCCTGCCTTGCATGGCAGTTAATGGCGGCTGCTCAAAAAGGCTGTATTCGGCTTGAAATCATGTTTGCCGCAGAAATTCTAATGTTCGCATATTTGGCAAAAAATTTGATGTAAAGGGTTGACAAACCGCTTAAACAGTGGTATAATCAATAATGTAAAGAGAAGGAAAACTCATTAAACCAGAAAGGAAATATTGCTATGTATAGAATGACTGAGCAGGATAGACAGGGGATTATTCTTCTGCATAAGACCATGGAGGAGTTCTGCCCAGGAGAAGCAGCACAGGCAATGCTCCAGTCTTTGGGGAAATTCCTGCGGATCGGCATATGTACTCCCGATGACGCGGCCGATATTATCAAGGGTATTTTCGATGAGGAAGCCGATAAGGCGGTTGATGAAATGACTATGATGGATTTACTTTCCTTGTAAAAAGGGGTTGACAAATTGCCCCTTCTGTGGTACAATAAGACTATGGAAGGGGCAGCCCCAAAAATAAATTAAAATAAGAAAGGGAGTTTTAGAAATGCGTGTTACTAAGAGGATTGAAGCCTATATCAATGACGAGGTCAACAAGATTGCGAACGCCAAACGAGAGGAAATCCGAGCCAAGTATGCGGGAGCTATGAAAGAGTTTGAGGATTTTATCGAGGAAGGCCGGAAAGAGATTGAGGCGCTGAATACAAAGATTATTGAGCGCGCCACGGCAAAGGGATATAAGCTCCGCCGCTATTATGACCCGGAGTGCGCCAAGTCAAATATGTGCAGTCTTTACAACCCCATCAATCAAACGATGGATGAAGAGCTGTCCACTGTGACAAAGTGGGTAGAGGAAAATGCAAGCCTGATTTGTGTCAAGCTGGAAATGGGCGGCGATATGAAAACTCTGTCTACTCTACTAGACGAACTGCGGAAATCGCTTTAAGGAAAGGAGGCGCGGGAGTATAGGACTTGTATTCTATGCTCCCGCGATAAAAAAATGAGAGCTGTTGGTATTGTTCGACATATTGATGACCTAGGGCGTATTGTTATTCCTAGAGAAATTCGTAGGAGTATGCGAATTAGAGAAGGCGACCCTATGGAAATTTTTCTTGATGGCGACTGTATAGCCTTCAAGAAATATTCTCCACTATCTTTTTTCGTTGACCATGCCCACGAAATGCGAAATGCCCTTTCTGTTAATCACATTTCCGCGGCAATCTTCGATTCAGATAAACTTTTAAGCGGGCCTAGTTCTTTCAAAATTTCTATACCACCAGATGAATGGAGTAATATCAGCCAACCTGCGACAGCGTGGAAATCTATGTTTATTACTCCCATTTTTTCTGATGGTGGACAAATTGGATTCATTTGTTACAAAAATTTGCACAATGATGAATCTATTCATGAAATGGTTAAACTAGTCGCAAGGTATTTTTCAAATATGGCTGAAAGATAAAAGAAGGGCTTCGGCCCTTCTTTTTTATATACTAAAAATTCGACGGCGCGCTGACGCACGCGGCGCGCCGAGTTTTCTTATTTGTAAGTTCTACACAATTTTTGTCTTGAAATCTTGTGCAATTTGCCATCTTGCAATTATCCTTAAATTATGGTATTATTAGTACAGAAAAAGGAGGGGATACTAAATGAAACCTTCAAAGTTTATTCAGCCTAACGAATACTTAACCGTAGCTGAAATTTATCATAGACAATTCGGGCATACTACTACCCCGGTTAATTATGAGATTTATATACAGACTGTGCTTTTACAAGATCCTCTGATCTATGTAGATTATATGTCAATACCTTATAAGGTATGTCGGCGTAAAACTTTTTTTGAAAAACTTGTTGACAAGGTAGGCAACAAGTGGTATAATAAAACAAAAGGAGATTGATATACAATGACTAAAAAAATGCTCTGCTTTGACATGGATGGAACTATCGCGGACTTGTATGCAGTCCCTAATTGGCTCGAAAAACTCCGCAATGGAGACCCCACCCCATTCCGAGACGCGGCCCCTATGTGGGACATGGAAGCTCTTAGAAATGCGCTTCTAAAGGCAATCAATAACGGATGGGAAATTAGAGTAATTACATGGCTACCGCCCGAAAGCACTCCCGAATATAAGAAAGCAGTCACAGCCGCTAAAAAGGAATGGCTTGCAAGGTATAAATTCCCGGCTCATAAATGCCATTGTGTAGCATACGGAACGACCAAAGCCAAATGTGTATTCCGTAGTTTCTATGAACCGCCGTTTATCCTTTTTGATGATAATGATAAAATTAGGCACGGTTGGCATTTAGGAGATACAATAAATCCAGGAGAGACAGACATAATCGAATATATCAACAATCTAAACTGAGTAAGAGGGCGGGGTTAAAATCCCCGCCCCGCAAAGAAAGGGAGTTTTGCAAATGGAAATTCGGAAAGTTAATAGGCTTGTTCTCGGTTCGATAGAGAAAAAAGCCTTGAGAGATGCGTCAATCCTCATAAGCCAGATTAGCAGGAATATGGAAGATAATGAAATTGATGATGACTTTCCTATCTCTCTTGATGATCTGGTATACGGAATAGATGAACTAATCAACAGGGAATATATTGGATATTAAAAATACCCCTCTCAATAATGAGAGGGGTATTTTTTTATTGTCATTTGAGCGGCGCGCTGACGCACGCGGCGCGCCGAATTTTTTTCTTTGTAGATGTTGCACAATTTTGGTGGCAAAAAGTTGTGCAATTTGCCATCTTGCAATTCTCCCAAAAGTATGGTATTATTATCATGTCAGGAGGGAGAGGCCAAGAAATCAAGAGGTCGCGAACTCTTAGAAAGTAAAGGAAGAAAATGGGTATTTGTGTTATAAGTCGAGCGAGCGCCTTTGGAATAGGCCATTCCATCGTCCAGTAGCTTGCAATAAATCGCAACAAAATTTCCTTTTCCTCTTGACACCAAGCCTTAAATGTGCTATAATAATACCATCAAGAGAAGAAAGGACTTGATAGATTATGATTGATAAACGCAGACATTATGTGCTGGTGGTTGACACTGAAACCGCCAACACACTAACCGAAACCGTTCCCGCTGAAATCGGGGAAGATGGGGAGATTATCACTCCTGAGCGTGTCCGCATGGATATGTCAAATGTACTGGTATATGACTGCGGCTGGGCCGTAGTAGATACCAAGGGCAATATTTACGAAACTGCAAGTTTTGTAAATCGGGACATTTTCAATGACGAGCGGGATTTAATGCGGACGGCCTATTATAATTGGAAAATCCCCCGCTATGTTGAGGAATTGCGGGCCGGCACTCGTAAGATGGCTACAACCTATGAAATCCGGCAGGCTATGCTTGATACTATCGAGCGATACGGCATTAAAGAGGTGGCTGCTTATAATGCCCGGTTTGACGATAACGCTCTGCGGGTCATTCAACGATGGGTCACTTGCTCTAAGTTTCGCTACTGGTTCCCGTTTGACAGTGTGGAAATTTGGGACATTATGAAGATGACACAAGATGTTATCTGCAATATGCCCACTTATAAGAAATTCTGTCAGGAAAATGGATATATCCAGGCCAATGGCGTTCCTCGTAAGACTGCGGAAATCGTGTGGCGGTTTATCTCTGGAAATACCGATTTTGAGGAAAGTCATACGGGGCTTGAAGATGTTCTCATTGAGGCGGAAATCATGTGGTACTGTATGCGTCAACATAAGCCCATGAGAAAGGCTCTGTATGAGAATAAGAGAGAATTTCCTCCTATGACAGATTTTCAGCGTCAGCTTTCCGCAAGTATGCGTTCAATTCCAACTATCCGGGTAGGGGCTTAAAGCCCCGCCCGGCAGAAAGGAAATAATATGTCTCAGGTTCATTGTATGCGGTGGAGTTGCCCGCATTATGCCGAGGAAGGCATGGATCCAGAACAAATCTATGATACTATCTGTCCAGATTTTGACACGGAATCACTTTGTTGCTCTTTGGGTGAGCCATGGTTTGACTGTGACGAATATCAGAGACAATATGGGGTTGATGATTTCGAGGAGGAATAAAATGGTAACAAAAATTGTATATACCTCTTCTCTGTGTGCAGATGCCGTTTACATGGCAATTCAAATTATTGAGCGTATAGGATGGTGTCATGATGATATTGACGAAGATGGAAATATGCTGGTAAATGTTCCCATTGAGGATGAACACCTGTTTGATTTTCTGGATAACTGTATTTTCTGTTAAGAAGGGCTTCGGCCCTTCTTTTTTTATACAAAATTTGAGCGGGTCGCGCAGGAACGGCGCGACCCGAGTTTTTCTTTGTAAATGTTGCACAAAAATTTCAGCCCCGTTTTGTGCAAAATTCTGCACAAAAACTTTCTCCCAAAATTCCAATTTTTGTGCAATTTGACGCTTGCAATCTGCTTTTGCTTGTGGTAAAATACATTCAGAAAGTGAGAGAAACGAACGGCAGACAGCGACAGCGAATTTCTCAAAAATCTTTCAAAAACCTCTTGACAAGCCTTTGAAGATGTGCTATAATAGGTACAGAAAACAAGGCAATGTACCTTGAAAATTAAATAAAAAGGACTTGACAAACTTTCCAAAGTGTGTTACACTATAAGGGAGGTTGAGAGGGCAAACAAGTAAAGAGCAAAAGTTCTTGAAAAAAGTTTGAAAAACCTCTTGACAAGTACCAAATAGTGTGGTACAATATAATCAAAGGACAAGGACAGTCCTAAAAACCAGAAAGGATGTATATTATGGACGAGAAGAAAATCCGCACTACTAAGGCCCAGCGTTTTGAGGACATTAAGGCCCTCTTGACTGACGGCGAGGTAAAGTATGGCACTACCATCGAGGTGGCTATTACTGTCATTGACCATGAGCTGGAGCTTCTGCGTAAGAAGAATAGCTCCAGCGGTGATAAGAAGTTGACTCCCACCCAGCAGGAGAATGAGAATTTTAAGGAGCAGATTATGGAGTATCTGGCTGGTCTGGACGCCGATACCGATGGCGTGACCTGCACGGAAATTTTTAAGGCTATTCCTGATCTGACGGCCTATTCTAACCAGAAGGTCGCCGCTCTTGTGCGGCAGTTGAAATTCGATGGTCGAGTAGTCTGCACGGAGAAGAAGGGCAAGTCCCTCTTTAAGATGGCGTAACCCCGTATAGGGCGGGGTGAAAATCCCCGCCCTAACTTATAATATGGGGGTGATATTATATCCAGTCGCATTAGTGACGCTGAACGGATTGCAAGGTATAAAGCCCTGCAATTAACGCCGGAAGAGGAGGCAGATTTATTGGCCTATGATAAGGCGGTAGAGGCTGATAAAAAGACTGAATACGATTTACCGCCAGAAAAGGCGAAAATCGCTCAAAAGTTTGCCCATGCTGGAACGCGCAAACAGCCAACCGCATATAAGTTCACTACACGGCAACGCAAGCCAAACGCCACGAAAGGCGGTATAATTGCGGAATTGGCAGAGTTTTTGGAAAAAAACAGTCAATTCTCTATCGCTGACTTGTCTATTACTAACAAGGAAAGACAGATTGCGTTTTCTATTGGTGGGGATAGTTTCGAGTTGACGCTTGTGCAAAAGCGTAAACCGAAGAAATAACGGGGTAGGGTCGGCCTACCCCGGCCCTACCAGAAAAGAGGTAAGTTATAGTTGGTTTGCAGACAAGAGGAAAAGAGTTCCTATATGTCGGACATTACATCGACAAAAAGGGGCGCTATATTCTCAAGATTGGTACGACAAATGATCTTGAGCGCAGAGCCGCGGAACATACGAGAAATTATAAGCGGGCGCCAGATTACACCATGCCGGAAGATGGTTGCTTTATCTATGATTGGCATATCAAACTTTCCAAGTATAATACCCTCCGATACGAGGATGTAAACCGGACTTTGTGGCAGAATATGGGAATTGGTCGTTTTATCAGAAATGACCGTTTCTTGTGCGACACTCCCCCGGCCATGGTTACGGTGGTTATTCGCAAGGCATATCCAATAATTCTCAACTAAAGAAAAATCTCCCCATAAGGGGAGATTTTTTTTATGCAAAATTTTGGGCGGGCCGGTCGCGGGCGACTCGGCCCGAATTTCCCCGATCGGACCATAGCGCAAAATTTTCATAGCAACTTGGCCATAACGCAACTTCATAGCGATTTTCCCGAAATTCATAACGCCCTCTTCCAAATACCGATCGGCCCTACTTTTTTTCTTCCTTTATCTAGTTCCGATCGGTCCAACAATATTGGCTCTCTCGTCCAATTTTTTATAATAAAAATCTTAAAATTGTCAAGTATTCACAGTACCAAAACTTTCTAAAATACAACTAGCAATAGCAAAGATATAGCTATGAAAAACAAATACGGCCAGAGATTTCTTTCGCGGAACCGATCGGTTTAACACGATTTTATGATAAAAATAGCTCAAAAATAGAGATTTTAGCTAGATAAACCGATCGGCCCGCGATCTTTTACCTCTTGTTATCGCAAAATATAATGAAAATCTTGCAAAAATGCGCGTTTTTTCTAACAAATTTACTTAAAAATAAGCAAAAAATGCCTCGTTTTCTTCAAAATTTCGTGATATTCACAGAATTAAAACCATTAAAGATACAGCAAACAATAGCAAAGATGTTGCTAACTATTTGAAAAGAAAAAATCTTTTCCGCGGGATTCCATTAAAGCGATCTTTTTATCTAGACCCGATCGGTTCGACAATATATAAAAAATATAATATAATATATACATAAGATAAAGAAAAGGAGGATTTTAGTTTAAGAAGCATCATAACGCTTTTTCTAACTAAAAGAACTTATTATGAATAGTTATGAGATTATGATTCGTGATGCAATGCAGAATGGTTCTACTCAGGAGGAGATTGCAAAGGCATTTACTGATGCTATGAATAGAATCTCCGAGGCTAACGCCGCAGACCATGAACGAGATATTCTTCTGGATGAGATTGAGTCTACTTTTTATGGCAATGTTGATGATTTGTCTCTCACTGAGGATGACGTTGGTCGTGTAGCTGCGCTGGTTTATAGCAAGAGCAATCCTAAGTGGACAGCAAATGATATTAAGCAGTTTATGCAGGCTATGACTGTAACTGCTAAGACTTCCGCTCGAGTAGTCAATGCAAAGAGTCTTGATGAAGTAATTGACATTGCTGTTGACTCTATTTCTGATGCTCTCGCAAAGAGTGTGCCTCAGGTTAAGGGTAATACTAAGTCTGATGAAGATAGTATTATGGAGTTTTTGAAGCATTTAAAGTAACAAGAGGAAAAAGATTAAAGGAGAGAAGTATTGTAGCTTCTCTCCTTTTTTATATATATTATAATCGCGGAAGGCTAGGTTTACGATCGTTGTGACAAGTGTTGTGATGGTTCGTATCTAGACCCGATCGGCACCCCTCTTCCCTATTTTATCAATTTCTATTATTTTTTTTCTATTATTCTTACTAAAACTCTATTATTATTTCTTTCTCTATCCATCTTTATTAGATCTCTCTATCTCTCTCTTCCTATTCTCTCTCTTATCTCCTATTTTTTTAATTTGAAATTCTAAATCCCTTCTTCTTAGGATTTTTTAAATCGAAATTTCTAAAACCTTCCACTTCATAGCCATATTAATCTCCTCTATTCTACAAAATATACCTTGCCTTCAAAGTATACTAATTTAATCCATTCTTCATGAATTGATAATTTTCTACCTTAATCGGTTTAAATACTTCCATGCCTTAATCCTCCTACTCATCGCTTTTTCACAAATACATGAAAAAGTCGCGACTGTTATCTTAACTCTGTTATCTAATATATGTTATATTTGTTGTATTGTCAGAATACCATGAAATGGATTTTTATTTACTTTCATGGTATTGTCAGAATACTATGACATGGTATTGTCAGAATACCATGAAAATCCTTTTCAATTAATTTCATAGTATTGTCAGAATACCATGAAATCATAGTATTGTCAGAATACCATGAAATCATAGTATTGTCAGAATACCATGAAATCATAGTATTG
>ENA-OZFF01000185-OZFF01000185.1-human-gut-metagenome-genome-assembly--contig:-NODE-185-length-27208-cov-4.814054_pt1 | contig 27208 bp, 14 predicted proteins | sample MGYA00244615_ERZ653628 | MGnify/ENA primary metagenome ERZ653628 (study PRJEB26926, sample SAMN06164927) | human gut metagenome | biome: ENVO:00009003; feature: ENVO:2100002; material: ENVO:00002003...
GCTCGGAGATGTGTATAAGAGACAGATTCAGTAGGAATGGAAGGTGGCACTATTCGGATAGAAATAAAAGCCAATGTTGCCTATGAAACTTTTATTCCTGAACAATATCGGGGTTGGATTCATAAAGGAACTTCTACTCGTGGGCTTTCTACCTCTAATCTTTCGTTCATTATTGATAAAAATAACGAGTACAATAAACGTGAAGGAGAAATCATTTTTCAAAATGGTAAACAGAAAGAGGTTTTAAAAGTATGTCAAGCTGAAAGGGCTTTTTTGAATTTGATTAAAAATGAATATACAATATCTGATGAAGGCGGACGAATTGCAGTAGAGCTAAATAGTAACTTTGACTTTGATGTGAGAATGCCACAAGTGGATTGGATTACTGTAACCACAACAAGAAGCGTTTCCACCCATACACTTTATTATATGATTGCCCCAAATGAAGCTTATAATAAAAGAGAGGCTAAAATCATCTATTACAATAGAAATAATGAAGGTTTAGCGGATACATTGAATGTTGTTCAACAGGGAAAATCAGTTTTGGAATTGACATTAGAAACGGCTGGTTCCTTAAAAAGAAAAATGGAAATATTGAATATTGATTATTTAAAGGTTAAAAAAATTGTCCTTGAAGGTGATATTAACGGATCTGATATCAGGCTGATTAGGGAAATGGCTGGTGTGAATTATATAGAGAAGGAAACAAATGGTGTTCTTGAATATTTAGATCTCACTAATGTTAATATAGTGGAAGGAGGCGAAATATATTGCTATCCTGATTCTTATAAACCAGGGACTCTTGATAAATATGAGGATTGCTATACTAAAAATAATGTTATTGGGAATTGTATGTTTCGTAAATGTAAATCTCTTAAAAAAGTATTATTGCCTTATTCTTGTGTAAAGATAGAAAATGAATCTTTTGCTTATTGTAAAAATCTTATTGAGGTTAAACTATTTGACAATGTAGCGACTATTGGAGGATTTTGTTTTTATTCATGTTCTCTTCTACAGAAAATAAATTTACCGAATTCTATTAAGATGATTGGTGATTCTACATTTAGTAATGGTTCTACATTTAGTGGTTGTTCTTCTTTAGAATCTATTGATTTGCCAGATAAAATTACTTGCATACATGCAAATTCATTTAGCTATTGTTCTTCTTTGAAAGAAATAGTGATACCGAAATCAGTAACATATATTGAAGGATATGCTTTCGCATATTGTTCAAATTTAAAATCAATTATTGTTTCTGATAGTGTTACGGGATTTCCAGAAACTACATTTTATGATTGTACTTCCTTGGAAAAAATCATATTTGGTACTGGATTAAAAACGGGTGGGGTATTTTGGGACAGTAAATATATTAAGGAAATACATTGTAGGTCAACTATTCCTCCTTCAATAATCGGTTTTAATAATGAGGTTTATAATAATGCAACATTGTATGTCCCTAAGGGGTGCAATGAAGCATACCATACAGCAATAATGTGGAGAGAGTTCAAAACTATAGTTGAGGAATGAATTGATAATTTGTTGTACTATCAAAAGGCGTACTATATGGGAATAATATCTTTAATAATTTCGATTATCTCTATAAGCATATCGGTTATTGTCACCGGAATTCCATTTTATTGCAAATATATAGAAAAGAAAACAAAAATAGCATTGATTGCTTGTGATGGAGTAATCAGGGATGATATGATACGTATTGTGGTTACCTATGTAAATAAGAACTGGCAAAATGCAGTAATAACCAATAGCTATATTGCCCTTTGCCATCCTAAGTTATTAAATGAGTTTACGAAATTGAATCATGCATATAGTTGTAAGCCATTTAATCCAGTTGCGATAACGGAGAAAATGCATGCGTCTATCGAACTTGAATATTCTTTATCAGAGTTGAAAGAAGTGGATTTGGAAAATGCAGATGTGTATGTACATACTGAATATATAGATTCTCAAGGCCAGAGGCTGTCTGATAGTCATAGGATAGGAAACCTGTGCATGAGTGGAATAAGTACTAAGATGGTCTTAATAGAGTCTACTATATATGAGTTACAAGGAAGAAGTATTTTAATGTCTATGAAACTTTAGTTGTTGGCGTGAGCAGGAAGCATCACTTCCTGCTCACGCCCTTTCTCGCATTTAGCAATACTCCCTTCTGAACCAAAGCTCGAATATAGGGTCGGAGAAAGCATACTTGTTTCCTTCTTTCTCAATGAAATCACGTTCTGTCAGCATACGCTTGTTGCGTGTGATGGTCTGTGCACTGCCCAATTCATATTTCCGCACTACGGGGATGGAGTTGAAGCGGTATTCACCGTCGGCTACAGCACGAAGCATGGCAGTTTGGGCAGCAGTCAGGTTCTCGGTGTCGTTCATGAACATAGGCATGTTGGTGTCTATCAGTTGGCGGGTACGGATTTCGATAATCTCATCTGTCACTTTTTCAGACGTACCGCTCCAGATGAAATAGCACAACTGTTGCAAATACCACGAATGGCATTTCACGATGTCGCACAGTTGTTCTGCTTGCTGTTCGCTGATTTCTTTGTTCGTCCGGTGGAAGGCATTGACGATGAAGGGCACCCATTCCTCTTTCTTTATCTTTTGCAGGAACAGTACTTGTCCGAAGCGGTAGAAGGGGTTAGAAGAATTGTTGAAGATGTCCATCATCATATGCCGCTTGCTTCCGTAAAAGCAATAGGAGACTTGTTGCTGCTTCTGCCAGGCAGAGCGCATTTTTCCCTCCATACTTTTGTAGCCGGGTAGTAGTGCCAGTTGTTGGAACTCGTCGATGCAGACAATCAGGTGTATGCCTTTGGCAGCTGCTATCTTTTCGGGTAGTTCCAGTATCTCCATGACACTTTTTTCTTCCAGTTCCAATTTCAGGTCAAAGGAGAGGGTATCGGTTGGGTCGCTCTTCAATGTGATACTGGGAGAAACGGCTTTAAGAAACTGTTTCACATCTTCAAGCCTCTTTTCAAGGGTGGAGGCGGTGCAAGAAATGACTTCTCGCGCAAAGATGCGGTAGAATTCAGCTTCCGTCTTGATGCTGAATGCATCAATGAAGCAGACACGGATATGCTTGTCTTCTTGTGTCAGTTCGTCCATAGCTACTTTTACAAGCGACGATTTTCCCCATCGGCGCGGTGAAATAAGCATTACGTTGATGCCCGATCCAAGTAATTCTTTCAGTTGCTTTCGTTCTTCTACCCGATTGACGAAACTTTCTTTATCAACCAGTGTGCCGTATTGAAAAGGTGATTTCATAAACTTTCTGTTCTTGATTTAATGACAAATATACAAATTATACATCAATGTATAATACATCAATGTATAATTTTGTTTGAGCACATGTGCAAAAACACCCACTTTTTGCACATGAAACGGAGAACGTGAGCAAAAAAGCCTTATTTTTGCTCGCGTTATTGATTCCGAATATAATGTTAAATACAAATATACTATGAAAAGTAAGGTTCTTGCATTGATTCTATTATGCGGTGCCGCCTCGTTGGGCGCCAAAGTAAAACTGCCTGCACTGGTGGGCGACAACATGATACTCCAGCAGCAGACTGAAGTGAAACTGTGGGGAACGGCTGCTCCGGAAGCCGAAGTACGCGTTACGCCTTCGTGGAACGGACAGACAATGACTTGCCGTGCCGATAAGGATGGCGGTTGGACGCTTGCCGTGGAGACTCCGGCAGCAGGATACACGCCTTATGAGATAACTTTTGATGACGGAGAAAAAACTACGTTGAAGAATATCCTAATCGGTGAAGTATGGCTTGCTTCCGGCCAGAGCAATATGGAAATGCCCCTGAAAGGTTTTGCTGGCTGTTGCATCATGAACGGAGCGGATGACATCATAGTTTCTGCCGAGAATAAGGGGGTGCGTATGTTCACCGTTCCCAAGCACCAGACTTATGAACTGCAAACCGACTGCAAAGGTAGCTGGAACATATCTTCCATAGAAACCGCACCCGATTTCAGTGCGACGGCCTACTATTTTGCCACTTCGTTGAGCCGTGCCCTCCGGATTCCGGTCGGCATCATCTGTAGCGCTTACGGTGGATCCACTGTAGAAGGTTGGATAAGCCGTGAACTGCTGGAAAACTATCCAGACATATCTCTCAACCCCGATTCCATCGAACGCCTGCATCCCATGCTCCGCCCCATGCTGATGTACAATGCCATGCTGAAGCCGCTTCAGAACTATACCATCAAAGGGTTCATCTGGTATCAGGGAGAGTCGAACGTAGGTCGCCATGAAACATATGCCGAACGCTTGGCCGACATGGTGCAGCTGTGGCGCAAGGAATGGGGGCTGGGCGAATTGCCTTTCTACTTTGCCGAAATAGCGCCGTACGCCTATGGAGGTACCCAGCAAGAGAAAGCTGCTTACCTACGTGAAGCGCAATTCCGTGCCCAAAGCCTGATTCCGAACAGTGGTATGATTTCGACAAACGACCTTGTAGAGCCTTATGAGATGTACAATATCCATCCCCGCAACAAGACAAAGGTAGGTCAACGCTTGAGCTATCTGGCATTGAACCTTACCTATGGATTGAAGCAGATACACTGTTTCGGCCCACAATATAAGTCATGGACTGCTAAAGGCAGTGAAGCATGGGTTTCCTTCGACCATTTGGAAATGGGTATCTGTCGCAACTATGACCTTCGCGGTTTCGAAGTGGCGGGTGAGGACCGTGTGTTCCATCCTGCCGACAAAGTATGGCTGCACTGGCAGACGAATGAAGTGGTAATCTCTTCAGAAAAGGTATCCCATCCCGTCAGCGTGCGCTATTGTTTCCATGATTTCCAGATTGGTACGATGATCGGTGGGAATGAACTGCCTACCATTCCGTTCCGTACGGATAATTGGTGAAAGAGTGAAAAGTATATAAACACTTTCATTATACTATAATATTGGGCGCGGGTTACGCGGAATCCACGGATGCAGTAAACTAAATCCGTGTAATCCGCGCCTAAAAGAAAATATCCAGAGGGTTTTGTTCCCCCTCTGTCTTTTATTGTTTCAGCAACTGTTCTGCTGCAAGTACCAGGAACATATAGTGGGACGAACCTCCTCCCAACACATACTCAGTCTGTTGCCAGAGGAACGGGAACGTCAGGAGTTCCGGGAAGTCGGGACGGATAAGCGCCGTACCGGAAATGACTCCACCGGGAATGTACGACCAGTCTGCGCGGTTCAGTCCGTAGCCTACAGTGGCTGATTGTGCGCCGACACCCGAGGCGAAGGAAGCCTGGTTGGAGCCCGGGTGGCATCCGAGAATGAAGTTGAGGGCATTGAATACCGGTGCTTTCGGGAATATTTCCGGATAGGCGGTTGTCAGGAAGTAGTGCTGGAAGCCGAAACGCTGTATATCCCAGCCTGCACCCCAGATGTTCGGACGGTAGGGAACGCCATAGGGAGTCTCCTGCACTTGTTTGTTCAGTTCTTGTTCATATCCGGTCAAAGCTTTGCGGAAAGCTGCTGAAAAGGCTTTGGCTTTCTTGTTCTTCATCTGTGCGAACAGTTTTTCCACACGTGCCGTGTACCAGCCGATGCGGCCTATCTGCTTGATGATGAGCTCCTGGTTGTCCAGAATGAAGTCCATATAGGGTTGTTCGCCGGTGGTGAGGTACAGCTCTACGGCTGCCTGCACTTTGGGGAACAAGGCTCTGTTGTTGCCGCTTCCGGTAGAAGCATATACTTTGCGAGCAATGTCGAGGCAATGCACACTCAATGTATCATTGAAACCTTTCAATACACGTGATACGGCAGCCAGCTGGGCAGCTGTCGACAGTTCCCGTCCGGGGTTATCCTCCGTAAATATCCAGCGGTCGTCTTCATTACCGATTTTCCCGTCGGTCATGGCGGCGGCATCACCCAGAAGTACGTACTGGCGCAGGTCGTTGCAGATGATTCCCCGGTAGAGACGTCCCAGTGCCAGGTAGCCGTTGACTACCGTAAGGGCGCCGTTCTCTACTTGTTGCAGCAAGTCATTCTTACCGTCGGGCTGGTGGATTTCCGTCACACGGTTTATCTGGTCGATGGAAGTCACGTCGAGATTCGGGTGGAAAGCTTCGTAGGCCAGTGCCAGGATATAGGATTCTCCGGCTTGGGATTCGATGCGGAGGTCAAAGTCTCCGGCATCGTGCCAGCCGCCTATGTTCACTCCGGGAACCACTTCACCCGGTTTGAACTTGGACAGGCCCTCTTTCTGGTCGTAGCCGTCGATATGATTGTGTGCCGGTGCCATCTGGGCATCGTCCATGTGGCAGCAGTCGTGCCATACGCGGTATTTTTCGTTGACGCGCATGTGGCACATCTGTACGGGAAGGAAGTATTCCAGTACGGGTTGCCATACGCCACGGGCATATACGTCATTGTCGATGCGGAAGATGGGAGACACGGAGGTATTGTATTTAATCTTATAAAGCCCCGGTTCCTTTACATCTGTGAAGTTTACTTTCAGATAGTTATACCTCAAGAATTTACCCCAGTTGGCAGGAGTGACGTTCTTGACAACCTTTTCGCCGTCGGCATCAATGCGGATGATTTGTGCCGTTTCCTTTCTGTTGTCACGTATATCCATTTCGATGACGGCTTCCTTGTCCTGAGTGGGATGATAACCTATCTGTGAAGTCTGGATAACCGGCTGATACATCCAGTCGGCCACTACGTTCGGAGTGATAATCCATTTGACGGCACCTTTGGTGACACCCGGTTTTATGTTGCTGCGCAGTACGAACCAGCCGTTGTTGTGGTTCATACGCCCGTCAAACAGTTGCAGGTCACCGCTCAATGATTCGATGGTAACTTTGTTGTAAGGGTCATCGGGCCGGGAGGTGAACTTGGTTCCTTTGGCATAAGGTTCGCTGATGATGTCGTCTGCCACAATCGGGCTGTAACCTTTTCCTATCAGTTTGTTCATGTCTGCCAGCGATTTTTTGCCGTCATGGTAGTTTCCTGTATGCAGATAGTTGGGCTGGGTTGTCATCAGGGGGGAGTTGGGCTGTTGCGGGAAGATGCCGCTCTGACCGTCCATAATCCAGGGCTTGCCGAAGAGGGAACCCGGGAAGAATTCAAGGTTGAAGCCCACTTTTCCGATGAATTCCTGGGGAATGGGGCGGTCAAGATCTACGGTCACCTCTATGTTTTTACCTTTGCTTTCCACGTTTACCGTATATATAAGGTGGAGGTCCGGGTAAATCATCGGGTTGAATCCGGTGAGATGGCGTGAGGAGTCGGGATAGCACAGCGTGGCGGTGATGCTGTTGTCACCGAGCTTCCGGTCGAGCTGTTTCGGTACGGGTTGCCATTGTCCGGGCGTGGCTTCCAGGCGGATGTCTCCGTTTGTTGCCACACGGTGTCCGTTCATGATGATGCATACCCCTCCCTGGTGTCCTTCGGGATAGATGTCATCAAAAGCCATGACGTCGACTCCCTGGTTCTTGAAATAACCGGAGGATGTCAGCTTGAAGTCTTGCGCATGCAGCGTACTGCTGCCGCAAAGCAGTGCCAAGACTGATGCAAATAGGAAATGTTTCTTTCTCATAGTATCTATTTTTGAGTTACAAAATTTTCTACTAATATACGGACTAAAAAGGAAACGGATGGCTTTTGTTTGTAGCCAATAACGTTATGAAATGTGTCTTTTTCCTCTATTTTTATGATATTCATTGTTATATTTGTCATACAATGGTGTTTGAACTGCCAGATACCAACGTTTGAGCTAATAAAAGCTGATGTCTGGTAAAACAAGGACTCAGTACCCAAAAATAGCCTTTATCGGAACCAATTGTATCCCTTGAAAAAGGATGGCAATGAGTAGTGTCCATTTGTTTTTTTGTACATTTGCAATGTAACTATGGCTAACTCCTTAAATCGCTATATTATGAAACGTATGTTTTCCGTTTTTTTGCTGATTACAGTATGGTTGCTGGTTACACCTTTCCTGCAAGCACAGTCACACGTAGACAAGGTTTTAAAAGATGAAATAACCTCGGACTTGAAAGAGAATATCCTCTCTTTTTGGGAAAGATACAGCGTAGATTCTTCCGGAGGCTTTTATGGTTCATTGGGACGTGACGGTGCCCCGATAGCGGATGCTCCCAAAGGTGGTGTACTGAATGCCCGCATCCTTTGGACTTTTTCAACCGCCTACCGGATGTATGGCGATACTGCCTACCGTAAATTGGCTGACAGGGCGCAACGGTATTTCATAGATCACTTCATTGATTCGCAGTATGGAGGCGTATATTGGCTGATAAAAGCGGACGGTACCCCATTGGATACGAACAAGCAGACTTACGGCTGCTCTTATGCTATCTATGGGTTGTCCGAACATTTCAGGGCAACGGGCAACAATGAAAGCCTGCAAAAAGCCATAGAGCTTTATCGGATAATGGAGAGCAAAGTCAAAGATCCCGTAAATGATGGCTATATAGAATCCTTTACCCGCGAATGGGGAACTCCCCAAAAGCTGGGGTATGATGGAGATGGCATTGCTGCCAAAACAATGAATACACATATCCATGTATTAGAGGCATACACGGCTTTATATAAAGTATGGAAGGATAACAGCCTTTGCAAGCGCCTTGCAAAAGTAATAGACTTAATAACAACCAGGCTGTACAACCCACAAACACATCACTTGATATCATACTGTGATTTAAATTGGAATAATCTGGATGACATCGACTCTTACGGGCATGATATCGAAACTTCTTGGCTGCTGACGGAAGCTGCAGAGGCTCTGGGTGACCCGGAGGTTATCGGGAGGTGCAGGAAGGTAGCATTGGAACTTGCAGATGCTTCCTTGAAGGAGGGCATCAACCCGATGGGAGCTATGATGTATGAACGACATAAGGACAAAATCAGGAAGGACGCTTCCTGGTGGTGCCAAGCGGAAACTGTGGTCGGCTGTATCAATGCCTGGCAACTGACTGGTGAACAATCTTATCTGGACAGTGCCGTCCGCACCTGGAACTTCATCAAATCACGGATGATAGACAAGGAGTATGGTGAATGGTTCAGAACGGTGCTGGAAGATGGAACTCCCCGCTACAAGGAGCCTAAAGCAAGTATGTGGAATTGTCCTTATCATAACAGCCGTATGGGGTTTGAGATTGATACCAGACTGAAATGACAACCTTTTATAGATTTGATATTATGAAGAATTTACGAATTTTCCAGTTTGGAATAGTTGTATTGCTGTGTGGTATATTATCTCTGCCGCTTTCTGCCCAGACGGAAGTGATGGCATGGAGCAATATCACGGGTGTCCGCGTAGACGGTGAATTGATAGACTTTGAGTCATCCCTGCGTGTCGGAACCTTGAAAGGAGATATGGAGATTACTGGAAAGGAGAAGCAGGTCCGTCCCGTTTTCCATCGTGAAGGGGACATGCAGGAAGTGACGACTACTCTGCGAGGTATAAAGTTCCATCAGAAAGTGACGGACAAGGGAAAAGGTCTGGTGGAGATTTCTATTGATGCGCTGTCGGACACTACTCTGAACCAGTCAGCCTATTACTGTATCGCCCTGAGTCCGGAAAACTACGCTGATGTCAAAGTAAGGACAAGTGGCAGGAAGCTGACCGCTACTTCGGCCAATAGGAAGTTGGAATTCAAGTTCAATAAGTCTGTAAAGGCCACGGTTGAAAAAGAATCCACCGGTACCGTAGTTTATATCTCGCTGATGCCGACTCTGAAAAAGGCCGGGAGAACTGCATTGTCCATGGAACTGCATGCTTCCGGAGTGATAGATCATAGTGACGCGGAAATTACATTGGATATGCAGAATCCGGGCAGTCTGTTCGCAGGCTTTGGGGGGAATTTCCGCCTGCAGAATCCTGCTGCCGACCCTAAAGTAATAGATTACTGTCTGGAAAACTTGCGTGTAGCCTATGGACGTGTGGAATTTCCGTGGAGATTGTGGCAACCGGAAGAGGAAGCCGACCCTATTGCCACCGCACAGAATGGGGGACTGAACAAGCGGGTGGAGGAAAGTCTCCTCATGGCAAAGCGCTTGAAGGCGATGGGAATGCCGGTAATACTAAGCTGTTGGTTTCCGCCTGCATGGGCCATTGACGGAGGTCCTGCAAGTTATGCCCGTCAAGGTGGTGTCATTGCTTATCGTCTGGATAACCGGAAAAAGGAGAAGATTTATAAATCCATGGCAGATTATCTGTTGTATGCCAAACGGTATTATGGTATTGAGTTCTCCATGTTCTCGTTCAATGAATCGGATTTGGGTATTGATGTCCTCCACACTCCGCAGGAGCATGCAGATTTCATTAAGGAGTTCGGTGCTTATCTGGCAGGGTTGAATCTTCCTACCCGCATGCTGCTTGGCGACAATTCGGATGCTACGACTTTTGATTTTATCCTTCCTGCTTTGAACAATCCTGAGACTCATAAGTATATTGGTGCAGTTTCTTTCCATTCATGGCGTGGTTGTGATGATGTTACGTTAAGGAAGTGGGCGGGTGCTGCCAAAGAGATTAATGTACTACTCTTGGTTGGTGAGGGTAGTACGGATGCCGCTGCTCATGGTTATGCCGAGATATTCAATGAGTCGACGTTTGCACTTTATGAAATCAATCTGTATACACGTATTTGTGCGATTTGCCAACCATTGTCCATCTTGCAGTGGCAGCTCACTTCAGACTATTCGTTGTTGTGGGGAGACGGCATTTATGGTTCCAAAGGCCCTTTGCGTCCTACGCAACGTTTCTGGAATATCAAGCAACTGGCCTCCACTCCGGCCGATGCTTTGGCCATTCCGGTCAGAAGTGGCAAGAAAAACGTAAACTGTGCGGCTTTCGGAAATATGGTGCGCGGAGAATATGCCGTCCATATGGTCAATAATGGGGCGGATTGCGAGGCTGTCATCTCCGGTATCCCTGCAGAAGTGAAGAAACTGAAAGTCTATGTGACCAATACAAAGGACTGCATGAAGGAAACTGCTGTGAAGGTGGAGAATGGACTGGTACGGGTACACTTGCCGGCTATCAGTTTCATTACCTTATTGTCGGATAAATAATTTTGAAATGGAATAATATTAATATATAAAGAATAGTGATATGAATATAACTACATGTCTGTTTACAGTTCTGGGAGGAATGGCCACTTTAGGGCATCCTTCAGAAACTGTACGTTTGAATCAGTTAGGGTATTATCCCCAGCAGGAAAAAGTAGCTGTGGTGAATGCCGGTGAGGTACGTGAATTTACCATAGTAGATGCAGCCACGGGCAATCGGCTACTTTCCGGCAAACCCGGATATACCGCTTCATCCGCTTGGTCGGATAAGAGCAGGACAATATTGGATTTCAGTGACATCACGGTACCGGGAAGATATCTTCTGTTGGTTAACGGCGATTCAGTGGCATTCGAAGTAAAGGAAAAGGTGCTGTCCCCTTTGGCCGATGCCGCTTTGAAGTCTTTCTATTACCAACGTACGGGTATGCCCATCGAAGCGACTTATGCGGGTCGGTGGAGCCGTCCGGCAGGCCATCCCGATGACAAGGTACTGATACATCCCAATGCCGCCGGGCCGGAACGTAAGGCGGGAACGGTGATTTCTTCTCCGGGAGGATGGTATGATGCCGGAGACTATAACAAGTATATTGTGAACTCCGCCTATTCCATCGGATTGATGCAGGCGATTTATGCCCGCTTTCCTGACTATTTTATCCGTCAACGGGTGAACATCCCGGAAAGCGGAAACCACACGCCCGATTTGCTGGACGAGATGTACTATAACCTGAAATGGATGCTGACCATGCAAGACCCTGCCGACGGAGGAGTCTACCACAAGCTGACTACCCCTTCGTTCGAGGGATTCATCAAGCCTACGGAGTGTAAGCAGCCCCGTTATGTAGTTCAGAAATCAGTAACGGCGGCATTGGACTATGCTGCGGCTTTAGCGCAGGCTTCCGTGTTGTTTGCTCCTTACGAAGAGGATTATCCTGGCTTTTCGGAAGTGGCTTTGCAGGCTGCCGAACGTGCTTATGCCTGGGCAGAAGCACATCCGCAGGCACTCTATCATCAGGATCTTCTCAACAAGCAATATCAACCTGCCGTAGTTACGGGAGCTTATGGTGATCGCAGTGCTGATGACGAATTCTTCTGGGCGGCTTCCGAGCTCTATCTTGCTACGGGAAAGCCCGTTTACCGGGAACAAGTGAAGAAGCATCTGCCCACTGCATATAAGACTCCTTCTTGGGGCAATACCACTGCGTTGGGCGTGTTTGCCTGGCTGCAACCGGGCAGGGAATATCAGGGTGAAGACGTGGAGTTGGCAAATGCCATGAAAGACCTGTTACTGGACTATGCTGCCGAGGCTGTGCGGGGTGCTGACCGCTCTCCTTTCCACGCTCCTTACGGCAACGATGCCAAAGATTTCTTTTGGGGATGCCTTGCCGAAGGGTGTGCTAACCAAGCCACTTCACTGGTTTGCGCCTATTTGCTTACGGGTGAGAAGTCGTACCTGACGAACGCCTACCGCAATATGGACTACATTTTAGGAAAGAATGCCACGGGATATTGTTATGTCACCGGTTTCGGGATGAAAAGTCCTCTGTATCCGCACCATCGTCTTTCTGCATCGGATGATATAGAGGCACCTCTTCCCGGTTTCCTGGTTGGCGGTCCCAATCCTGGGCAGCAGGATGGCGTTGCTTATGCTTCCAACCTGCCGGATGAGTCTTATGCAGATGTGGAAGGTTCGTATGCTTCCAATGAGATAGCCATTAATTGGAGTGCCGCTTTGGTGGCATTGGTGTCTTCGTTGGATGCTTTGATGTCAAAATAATGTTTCTATTCAGCCTGCTGCCTTATAAATTCGGATGGGCTGATGTTGAACTCTTCTTTAAAATGTTTGGAGAATATCTTGGGGGAGTTATACCCCAAGGTATATGCAATTTCCGAAACTTGCATTTGGCTTTCTGTCAGGAGTTGCTGTGCCCGTTTCATGCGGATGGTTCTGATGAACTCGATGGGTTTCTTTCCCGTTATCTTAATCATTTTCTTGTAGAAATAGCTGCGTGATATATTCAGGCTGCTGGCAAGCTCTTCGACGGAAAACTCGGTTTCGCTGATATTGTCCTCTACAATCTGGATGGCTTTTTCCACCAGCTGTCGGTCAAGAGGAGTGATGGTGATACGGCTTGGCTCGATTTTAATGTCCTGATTGAATATTTCCTGACGTTTGACGTTCATCTCGATAATCTTGTTGATGCGCAGCTTGAGGACTTCCATATTGAAAGGCTTGGTGATATAGTCGTCTGCGCCAACGCTAAGCCCTTCCAATTGGTGTTCTTCACTTGCCTTAGCTGTCAGGAGGATAATGGGGATATGGGAGTAGCGTATGTCATTCTTGATGGTTGAACATAGTTCCAGACCATCCATCTCGGGCATCATGATGTCACTGACCACTAAATCAATATCTTCCTTTTCCAGTACATTCAGTGCATGTTTTCCGTTTGTGGCTTTTAATACATGATACTGCCTGGCAAGACTTTCAGAGAGAAATTTCAAGAAGTCGTAGTTGTCATCTACGAGTAGTATGGTGAATGGATGGGATTCTTCTTTTATTTCCGGTCCTTCGACCGGTTCTCCGTTTTTGGTTTCATTACTGTTCTGGTGTAGGGGTAGGGCAATCAGGAATACAGAACCACAAGGCTGGTTATCCCTGACACAGACAGTACCCTGATGCATCTTTACGTATTCGGAAACAATGTGCAGTCCAATGCCGCTGCCTCCGTTGTTCGACTGGTTTTTGCCCGACTGATAGAATCTTTGGAATATTTTCTCCTTGGCTTCATCCTCTATGCCGCAACCGGTATCGGTAAAGGTCAGTTCCAGATTTTTTCCCTTTATGGCAATGTCCAGTGAGATGCTTCCTTTATTGGGAGTGAACTTGAATGCATTTGACAGGATATTTGTGCATATCTTGCGTATCTTGTCATAGTCAAAATCCATGAATACAGAATGTTGTGGAGCGGTAAGGCTATAGCTGATGTTCCGTTTCTGTGCTATCGGATCGAAAGAGTGGAATATTTCACTCAGAATGATAAGGATGTTGTCATGTTTGCATTTCAGGGTTTCAGCCTTGGCATCCAGCTTTCTGAAATCCAGCAGTTGGTTAATCAGTTCCAGCAGATAGTCGGCATTTTGTTTGACCATATCCAGAATGCCTTTACGATATTCGGGATGGTCTACGAAAAACTCTTCAAGCGGATTGATGATAAGTGACAAGGGGGTCCGCAGTTCGTGACTTATGTTGGCAAAGAACTGCAGTTTCATATTGTTGATTTTCTGCTGCCTTTCATTTTCCACCTCGATGGCCTGCATGATTTGTTTCTGCTTTTGGCGTAAGCGCAGATTGCGGATAATGGACAGAAGGATGCACAAAACGATACCGCTATATATGGTATAAGCCCACCAAGTGCGCCACCAAGGAGGGAGTATCTTTATTTTCAGTTCCTTGACGTTGGGGCTCCATATGCCTTGTGAGTTGCATGCCTTGACGGATAAAGTATAGTTTCCGGCAGTCAGCATGGATAGGTTTACTTTGTTGTTTTCAGCATAAATCCAGTTGGAATGAATCTTATAGGCATATTTTATCTTATCCGTTTCCACCAGGTCGAGGGCAGAGAAGGACAGAGTGAATGAATTTTCCTTTTCAGTGAAGGAAAGATGTTGTGCACATTCAAGTGAGCTGCCGTTCAGGATGTCCGGATGGGTCATTCCGGATTTGAGCTCAATACCGGTAAGGTAAATATTGGCATCATAACTTGTGGTCAGGATGTCTTGTGGAATGATAGTCTGGTAACCTTGTGGCGTGCCTATCAGTATATTGCCGTTCTGTAGCTTGAGGATGGCGTGGACATTGGTATCGTTGCATATCAGTCCGTCGCTTACGGAGTAGTTCACGATGGCGTATGTACCGTTTGTTATTTTGATTCGTGAGATGCCGTTGCCGGTACCAATCCACATCTGGTTGTTGTTGTCTTCCGTGACGGCTCTGACGAGGTTGGCGGCAAGTCCGTTTTTCTGGTCAAGGAAGTAGATGGAGTCGTTCTTCTGGTTCCATATACTCAGTCCGTGTGGATGTCCTATCCAAAGAAGGTCCCGGCTGTCCTTATAGACAGTGAGCATATTGTTCTCCTTGAAGCGGCCGGCTTCGGCGTAGATATTATAGGCTTGGGTTTCCGTATCGATGATAATGAGTCCTCCTTTGGTCGCTACGTAAAGGGTACTGTCTTTATCATAGTACATATCTCGGACAAAGAATTCTCCCGGACGGTACAAGATGGTGTCAAACTGCCCGGTTTCCGGATTTAACCTCTGTATGTATCCTTTCATGGTACCTATCCAGATGTATCCGTGTTTGTCTACCTTTACTGTATACACATTGTTCTCGAGAAGCTGGCTGTTACTTACTGTGTATTGTTTGATTTGCCCTTTCGAGTAGCATAGCAGTCCTTTCTGGAAGGTGCCTATCCATAGGCGGTTTTTGGAGTCGATGGATAAGTCGACTACAATATTGGCGGGAGTTGCTATCTTTTCGTATGAATCGGTCACTAGTGAACGTCGGATTAGTCCCGTACCGTCTGTTCCGTAGTAAATGTATTCCTGGCTGGTGTCTTCGCAGAAGGTCAGGATATCATCATATTCCAGGGATTTGTTGCATAGTATGATTTGGGACATGGGGCTATAATAGGAAATACCGTGTTTGAAATTCCCTATGTATATGGTTCCGTCTTTGTCCCGGTAAATGGTATTCAGATTGTTGCTGGCAATGGTGTGCGGTTTCAATGGATTGTGCACCAAGTTGGTAAGCGATTTGGTCAGGGTGTTGTAAACGAACAGCCCCATATGGCTGGTAAGTATCCATACGTTGCCGTCTCCCAGGTCGAGGATGCGTTGCACGCGATTGTACTGTATGTGAGTGTTATTGTTCAGGCTGATGTCCTCCCATTGCTGTGTAAAACTGTTCTTGTGCAAAAGTAGGCTGTTTTGGAAGGTGTATACCCATAGGCTTTCGTTTTGGTCTATGTAAATGTGTGGCTCATGATTCTCCAGCAAAGGTCTATAGATGGTGGGAATGGCTATTTCCTTGACTTCGGAAGTCTGCTTGCTGATACTGTATAGGGTACCGTTGGGGTACATTATATAAATGAACTGGACACCTATATAGAGGTTTGAAATCTTTTCAACTGCCAGTGGATAGGCTTTGATGGAGCTGTTGTCCATGCTTCGTATGTAAAGTTTGGAATAGTCGTAGGCCCAAAACTCATTCTTGGATGTTTTTCCCATCCTCAGAATGTTTTTACTGGGGATTTGCAGCCCATCGAGTATGGGTTTATAGTCATTGTCGAATTTACCGGTCTTATAATTATAGATACTGTAGCCGCTGGAAGTCCTTATCCATACATTGTCGTCCGGTCCTTCGAAAATTTCGCTGATGGCATCGTCCGGCAGGTCGGAGTTGTTCTGGTAATACTGCTGGAAGGAGTAGCCGTCGTATTTGTTGAGTCCTGATTCTGTCCCCACCCAGAGGAATCCCCTATTGTCTCTGTAGATGCTTCGGACACTGTTGTTGGAGAGTCCTTCTGTTGTAGAGAGCTGCTTGAACATGACAGCCGGCGGGATTTCCGCTGAGTTACCTTGAACAGTAAGGAGGAAGGCCAGGTTGCATATAAGGAATAGGAGCAGTTGTTTCATGTATTTTCTTTATTAGAAGGATTAACAATATTGTAACTGCAAACTTAAATATAATCCTTCGAACGAGCAAGGAAAGATTTGCGTATTCGTGTGGGATGATATCCTCCGTTTGGTGAAAAATAGTATGCATTTTGTTTCCAATGGCCCTATATGGGTTCTATGAAACAAAACCGGATATTAAAAGACATTTTTAAGGCATCTGTGTTTCCTTTAAGAAAAATACATTTGCAGGCGAGATCATTTAAATCCTAATAGTATGAAGAAAGAACTTTTAGCAGTGGCGATGCTGTTGTTTGCCGGTGGCAATCTGTTGGCACAGCCACATGTCAATGACGGTACTTCGTATTTGATGAACCAACCTCTGGACATGAGTACCGATTTCCGTGACTTGAGTAATACCTTGTTTTTTGCAGATCACCTGGAGTCATTCGATGCCAAGTCGGGTGAAGGGCTGGTGAATTGGAAACGCGGGCATCTGATGCCCCGCCAAGCCTTCAATACCAACGGTGCACAGCCCCGTAAAATGAGAATGCTCGATTTCCCCTTCACTGCCTATGAAAATGACCCTAACCTCAAATTCAAGATTGACTTTGTAACTCCGCGTACGGTACGTATCCGTATGCTAACGACCCCGGTGGAACCCAAACCTGCCGCTTCCATCATGTTGGCAAAGGAACCGGGCAGGGATGGAAGCTGGAAAGTTACCGAGACGAATGACAAGATTATCTATTCCAGCGACTATGGAACCATTCAGATTAACAAGAATCCTTGGAGAATCGTCTTGAAGGATAAAGCCGGACGTATCTTGAGCCAGACTGCCGCTTTGAGCGACGCGGACTCTACGCAGGTAAAATATACGCCGTTCTGTTTTGTGAAGCGGGGAAGCGACAATGCTCGCCGCATCAATCCGGTATTTACCTTGACTGCAGATGAAATGATTTTTGGTTGCGGAGAGTCTGCCACTGGGCTGAACAAGGCCGGACAGAAGGTGAACTTGTTCGTTACAGACCCACAAGGGCCTGAGACGGACCAGATGTACAAACCGATTCCTTTCTTTATGAGTAACCGGGGATATGGTATGTTTATGCATACATCCGCTCCCGTGACTTGTGATTTTGGTGCTACCTATATTGGGCTGAACAAAATGTTCATGGGTGACGAGAACCTGGATTTGTTCGTTTTCTTCGGCGAGCCGAAAGATATTCTGGACGAGTACACCGATTTGGTAGGAAAGCCGGGCATGCCCCCCTTGTGGTCTTTCGGTACGTGGATGAGCCGTATTACCTATTTCAGTGAAAAGGAAGGTTATGATGTAGCGGCCAATATCCGTAAGAACAAGTATCCGTGCGATGTTATCCATTTCGATACCGGCTGGTTTGATGTGGACTGGCAGTGTGACTATAAATTCTCCGAGAACCGTTTCCAGAATCCACAGCAGATGTTGAAGGATTTGAGGTCTCAAGGTTTCCATGTATGTTTGTGGCAGTTGCCTTATTTCACTCCTAAAAACCGTTATTTCTCTGAACTGATAGAGAAAGACATGTATGTGAAAAATGGAAATGGTGAACTTCCCTACGAAGATGTGGTGCTTGATTTTTCCAATCCGGAAACAGTAAAGTGGTATCAGGACAAACTGGCGGGATTGCTGAATATCGGTGTCAGTGCCATTAAAGTAGACTTTGGCGAGGCTGCTCCACTGAATGGTATTTACGCTTCCGGCAAGAGCGGATGGTATGAGCATAACCTCTATCCGGTGCGTTATGATATGGCAGTGTCCGAGATAACCAAGAAGTTGCACAACGAGAATATAATGTGGGCACGTGCCGCATGGGCTGGTTCCCAGCGTTATCCATTGCATTGGGGCGGTGATGCTGCTACGACGAATACGGGTATGCTGGGTACACTCCGTGCCGGTTTGTCCTTCGGTTTGTCAGGTTTCTCTTTCTGGAGCCATGATATGGGTGGATTTGTAAAGTCTACTCCCGAAGATTTGTATTGCCGTTGGTTGCCGTTCGGTTTTCTGACTTCTCATACTCGTGCACACGGTGCACCTCCGACAGAGCCGTGGTTGTACGACAGCAAGCGTGTGCAGGATGTCTTCCGCAAGAGTGCGGAGATGAAGTACCGTCTGATGCCTTATGTGTATGCTCAGGCTAAGGAATGTACAGAAAAGGGCTTACCGATGCTAAGAGCCTTGTTTGTAGAATTCCCCGATGATCCGGGAGTATGGAAAGTGGATGACGAGTATCTCTTCGGTTCGCAGATTCTGGTTGCCCCCTTGCTCGAATCCGGTATAACCGGCCGCACCGTTTACCTTCCCGAAGGAAAGTGGATAGACTATCAGACGGAGAAAGTGTATGAAGGCGGATGGCACAGGATTGAAGCAGGCAGCCTGCCGATAATCATGCTGGTGCGCGACGGTTCGGTGCTTCCTCATCTGAAGTTGGCGCAGTCCACCTCTGAGATGGATTGGAGCAAGATGAGCCTGAAAGTGTATAGTGCCGATAAGAAACAGGCGGAGGGCTTGATATGCCTGCCTACAGACAACCGCATTCAGGTAGTGAAAGTGGATTGCGCAAAGGCGAAACCGCAGTTGCTGAATCAGGTTGAAGGCACTTCCCTGAGTTTCTGAACTTAATCTTTGAAAATCTATATTGAATTCACCCCTGTCGGTATGGAAGAGAAAGGGATATAGTTACCGAAATCTGTGCCACTATGGTGGCACAGATGTGCCTTCCCAATGGCACGGCAGTGCCTCTATAGTGGCACAAAATTGTGTCGCATATCTTTTTCCCGATGTGCTTATGACCGGGGTATTTGTTAAACCTAAGTATTTAGTATTTATGAGAAATGTGATGAAGTATTTGGGCATCATGTCAGTATCGCTGGCGTGCGCCGGACCTCTCTTTGCAACAAGCGGATATCCGTTTGCAAGTGTCGCTGTAGTGCAGCAGAGTGTAGCCACCGTAAAGGGACAAGTGGTAGATGAGAAGGGCGAACCCATTATCGGTGCCAATGTCATCGTAGAGGGTACGACGAACGGTATGATTACCGATTTGGACGGAAACTTCTCTTTGCAGTGTCCCGTAGGCTCTACGCTGAAAGCCAGTTACATCGGTTATCTGACAAGGACCGTTAAAGTAACCGGAAACATGAATGCCTTGAAGATTATCTTGAAAGAAGATGCCGAAACATTGGAAGAAGTGGTGGTGGTAGGTTATGGTACGATGAAGAAATCCGACCTGACCGGTTCCGTTACTTCTGTAAATGCAGAGGAGATGATGAAACGTAATCCGGTGAACTTGGGACAAGGTCTGCAGGGAGCTGCCGCCGGTGTTTCCGTCATCCGTTCCTCCGGTTCGCCCGACGGGGGATTCAACATCCGTATTCGTGGTGTAGCCACCGTAAACGGTAGTTCCGACCCTCTTTATGTAGTGGATGGAGTGCAGGTCGGTACTTCCATTGACTTTCTTAATCCAAACGATGTGGAGAGCATTGAAATCCTGAAAGATGCCTCTGCTACTGCCATTTATGGAACACGCGGTGCCAATGGTGTTATCATGATTACCACTAAAAACGGAAGCAAGGGCAAGGCACAAGTCAACTTCTCTGCCAACTATTCCCTTCAATTCAACAACAACAAGATAGACGTGGCCGATGCAGATCTCTTTGCCAAGGCAGTACGCGAATCTTGCCGTAACGGTTCGGTCATGACCAATCTGGCTTTTGGCGAAGAGTACATTGGCAAATTGAATAGCATCGATTGGCAAGATGAAATGTCACGTACAGCGTTGCAGCAGAACTATAATCTCTCCGCTTCGGGTGGTACGGAAGCCACGCAAGCCAACCTTTCAGTGGGATATCTGAATAATGAAGGTGTTGTCATTGAATCTTATTTCAAACGTCTGACAGCCCGTGCCAACATCACTCATAAAGTGAAAGATTTCATTCATGTGGGATTGAACTTGAACTATACACATGCCCAGCATCACTTCAGTGGCAATATGCGTAGTTATGCGCAAGCCATTCCTACGATGGACTATGTAGAGAATGGAGTCTTTTATTCTATGCCTATCGTTCTGCCCGACGGTTCATGGGGACATTATAAACAAGAGTCTGATGGTGACATCAACAAGGGGGCCGACAACCTGGTGGCTGCAGCCAAGACCAGAACCGACCAGATTTCCAAATGGGACCGTTTGGTGGCCAGTGCATTCCTGCAATTGGACATTGCAAAGGGATTGACTTTTAAAACCATCGGTAGCTACAACTATTTCACAAAAGGTTATGATGGATATACCCCTTATAATCCTCGTACATTTGGTTCGAAGGACCGTAAGGACAGTTATTCTATCAATCAGAATCAGAACTCGGAGATTGCCTTAGAATCGTTTGTCAACTATGACTGGTCGAATGCCCATCATCGTGTAAGCGCTATGGCGGGTTTCTCTATCAGCGATACGGACGGTGTCTGGTTGAATACCAGTGCCAGTGATTTCCCGGCTGACAACATTCGCCAGATTTCTTTGACAAACGACCCCAGCTCCAAGAATACAAATGGGGGACGTGACTTGAAGACCCGTTATCAATCTTATTTCGGACGTCTGACCTACAGTCTGAATGACCGTTATATACTGACGGCTACAGTACGCCGCGACGGTTCTTCCAACTTCGGTTCGGGCAACCGGTACGGTACTTTCCCTTCCGCTTCTTTGGCATGGCGCTTGTCAGAGGAGAACTTCATCAAGAATCTGAATCTTTTCAGCAACCTGAAGATACGTGCAGGTTGGGGGCAGACCGGTAATGCGGGTAGCGGAACCAGTCTTTCTGTCCCTCAGCTCTCTTCTTTGGATTGTATGTATTATGTCATGGCCGGGGGCGGCATGATGAATGCAGCCGGTATCGCACAGCAAAAGGAAATTGACACCAACCTGAAGTGGGAGACCAACGAGCAGACCAACATCGGTCTGGACATGGCCTTTATGAACAACGAGCTTTCATTCTCGGTGGACTACTTTATCCGTGACTCGAAAGATTTGCTTATTTATCGTCAGATCCGTCCTTCTACCGGTTTTACGTCTGTCTATACCAATGCCGGACATATCCGTAACAAAGGTTTTGAGGTTAGTGCTGCGTGGAATAAAAGTTTCGGTGATTGGAATGTAGGAGTACGTGTAAATGGTTCTACCTTGAAAAATGAGGCGGTAGAGGTGGGTGACCCTATTTTCTATAAAAACAACAGTTATGGTACGCAGGATGGTGATGACTGGGACAATCACTCCATCACACAGAACGGTTATGCCGTAGGTTCTTATTATGGCTGGAAAGTGGCCGGTATTTTTCAGAACCAGCAGGAGATTGATGCCTTGAATGCTCAATCGCCTACAGGCAAGTACCAGGATGGTGACACCGCTCCGGGTGACTTCAAGTATATCGACCTGAATGGCGACGGCCAGATTACAGACGAAGACCGTACGGTTATCGGTAATGGTTTCCCGACTCTTTCCTACGGTTTGAACCTTACTGCCTCTTACAAGAATTTCGACTTTTCAATGAATATGTATGGGGTAGCCGGAATGGATGTCTATTCTTACAGCGCTGCCCGTCTGACTTCTATGTATGGTCCTGACGGCGGTTACCAGAACGTTCTGGCAGAATATGTGAAGAATGCCTGGACTCTTGAGAATCCCAATGGCAAATATCCGCGTATCACCAAGGGCGACCACAATAAGAATCACCGTTCCAGTGACGCTTTCATTAAGAAAGGCGATTATTTGAAGATTTCGAACATTCAGTTTGGCTATACTTTCCCGAAGAATTTGGTAAAGCACGCGAAGATGGAGAATGCCCGCATGTTTGTCAGTGCAGACAACATATTGACGCTTTCTTCGTATAACAAATGGGGTGATCCGGAAGTCGGTTCGGACAGAGTGCTGCTGACAGGTTTCGATGGCGGACGCTATCCGTTCCCGTTATCCGTCTCTTTCGGTGTGAGTGTACAATTCTAATCTAATACTTAACAGATAAACAAATCATATTATGAGAAAAAGTTTTTACCATATATTGTTGTTGGGTGCTCTCACCTTGGGTACTACCAGTTCTTGTGATGACTATTTGGAAGTCGATCATTACGATATTCTGCCCGAAGATTTCATGTACCGGAATGAGGCAAATATAAAGTCGGGGCTTTATGGTATTTATGATACTTTTTATACCTATCAAGGCAGTGATAATAGTGGCGATGATACGACATGGGGATTTAAGCCCAATGTATTTATTGCCGGACACAGTACGATGGATTGCCAGGCGTCCGGCTGGGATGCCGAATGGCAACGTCATGCGGTATTAGCCAATAAAGGTTCGCTGGATACGGCTTGGCGTAGAGCTATAAGGGTATTGACCGTGCCAACCGTTTTCTGGCCGGATTGCAGAATGTGGACGTTTCCGTGCTTTCTGCCGAAAAGAAAGTGCAGTTTGAAGCCGAGGCGCGTGCCATTCGTGCATACAATTACTTGTATTTGTCAAAAGTCTTTGGCCCTGTCCCCATGTTGCTTACGGGTGAGACTTATACAACCAGTGCAGGAAAGGCGCGTCCTGAAAATCTGGAAGGCACTTATCAGGTTATTGAGGAAGACCTTAAGTTTGCCATGGAAAAGCTGGATTGGGAACCTGCCGATGGAGAATACGGTCGTATTACGAAAGGTTTCTGCAAGGCATTTTTGGCAGAACTCTATATGTATCAGAAGAAATTTACTGAAGCCAAGAAGGAATTGAATGACATTATTACCAGTAATACCTATGCATTGGAGCCGTGCTATGCCAATCTTCATGCCTGGGACAACCATTGGACAAAAGAATCCATTTTTGAGGTGGCTTATCATATTCACGGCAATATGAATTGGGGAGGCAACAGCCACGATGACGGCAAGATATGGTATGGCTATATGTGTGCCGCTCCCGAGTATGGCGGTTGGGGGTCCTTGGCTCTGTCTTGGGAGTATTATCGCTCTTTTGAGCAGGGAGACAAGCGCAAGGAGTATACTTGTGTAGGTACGGGTGACGTACATCCTATTACCAATGAAAAACTGGGTACCAATCCCTCTTACAGCGGATATGTACAAGGCTCTGAAAATGTACCTTGTGTATATTCACTGAAGTATTGGAGAAAGCAACCGGGTAAGGACGGGTTTGTGTATTGCCCGATTTCATTGACTTTCAAACGATATGCAGGCGTATTGCTGGATTATGCTGAATGTTGTTTCGAGACGGGTGAGGAAGCGACCGGATGGGAGATGATCAGACAAGTGCGTAATCGTGCGTGGGGTAACTTGGAAATTGGTGTACAAGCCATTGATTTCCCGCAGGCAATGTTGAATACGACAGTTGTCGATGTACCCGATGCAAAGACTGTTTATGCTGAATATAAGACGCGGAAAGGGTATACAAGTGATGTATGGAAAGTGGCTTTGACACAAGAACGCCGTCATGAGCTCAATGCAGAGTTCTCTTTATATTTTGACCTTTGCCGTATGGGGTTGGCTGAAGAATGGTTCAGATGCGAATACCCGAAAACAAAAGCCAATTCTACACCGGAGGAGTGCTGGGAAACTGGCGATTCTTTCCGTTATTTTGAGCATCAGAAATATCAGGAGATTTTCCCAATACCTACTAATGAGATTCTTAATAATCCTCTCATCAATTCGGAGGACCAGAATGAGGGATATTGATGACTCTAAAATTGTGCTAAGAATAGACAATTATATTGTTCTGTTATTCTGAACGAAGTGAAGAATCTCTTCTACAGAAAAGAGATTCTTCACTATGTTTGGGGTATGTATTCCTGAATGAGCAAATCAGATGATTAAGTGTCCACAATTTAAACTTGTAGTTAAGTATGGCAAGAAAAACATTTTGTTTCCTTCTATTTATATGTATGGGCGTGTGTGCATGTACTGTTCGGCATAATTCGTTACGGTCGACATTGTGTGCGGAAATTGTTGCCAATGTCCGGGACAGTGTACTGCCATTTTGGATGGATTATGCAGTGGCGCCTGACGGCGGTTTTTATGGGACTGTATTGCGGAATGGTACTCCGGTGGTAGATGCTCCCAGAGGAGGAGTGTTGAATGCCCGGATTCTGTGGAGTTTTTCTGCTGCATACCGTACATTTGGAGATGAATCTTATCTGAAACTTGCCAACAAGTCTCAGCGCTATTTTATCGATACATTTATTGATAAGAAGAACGGTGGGGTGTATTGGTTGGTCAACCCCGATGGTGAAGTAGTGAATGCTTCTAAGTATACTTATGCCATGACTTATGCTATTTATGGATTAGCAGAGCACTATCTGGCGACGGGTAACGACGAAAGTCTGAAAACTGCTATTAGTTTGTATCATGTCTTGGAAGAAAAAGGTCGCGAACCGCAATATGACGGTTATGTGGAATCCTTTACCGAAAATTGGGAAAAATTGGAGCAATATGATAATAACGCTCCTAAGACCATGAATGCCCATCTGCATGTGTTGGAAGCTTATACCCTTCTATATCAGTGCTGGAAAGACAATGGCTTGAAGAAAAGGCTTGAGTTTTGCGTCGATTTGTTCATGAACCGCATTTACGACCCGTCAAGGAAGCATTTCAATCTGTTCTTTGATAATGAGTGGAACAGTCTGGTCGAAATGGATTCTTACGGACATGATGTTGAGACCGGATGGTTGCTTTGTGAGGCTGCCCGTACGCTGGAAAATCAGGACTTGATAGAACAGACAAATCAGCTTGCATTGGATGTGACGGAAGCTTGTCTGGCTGAAGGAATGAGTGATAAAGGCTATATGATTTACGAGAAGAAAGGTGACAGAAAAACCAAGCATGCCTCATGGTGGGGCCAGATTGAAACGGTGATAGCTTGTGTCAATGCTTGGCAAATCAGCGGGAGTGACGTTTATCTACAATCGGTTGATACGGTCTGGACTTTTGTCAAAGACCATATGGTGGACAAGGAATACGGGGAATGGTATAGCGACTGTTTCGACGGAGAGCCTAAAAAGGAGGCTCCCAAAGTAAGTATGTGGCGTTGTCCATATCATACGGTACGCTTGGGAGTGGAAATGTATAATCGTTTAAAATAATACGTATGAAGAAATTGATAATAGGTGCGGCATCACTGATGCTTTGTGCAGGTTTGCAAGCCCAGGACTTCAAGATTAACCCGTCGGGGTATTTTGAAAACCACGGGGCCAATGTGATGGTTTTCAGTGATGTCTATCCTGAAGGACACCAAGGGGGTGTCACCTTGGTTTTGAATGGAGACCGCAGGGCCGCAGGCGGTGATGTGCGTTTCGAGATTTCGCAGGGGCAGTGGCAGGGATTGCCCAAGATGAGGAAACGGGTGGTGGATGAGGCTGCCAACGAAATCCGTGTCACACTGAGCTATCCTGACTCGGCCAAGCATATGGCGGGGTTCAATCCGATGCTCTATCCGGATTTTGCTTTCGGCTATACTATCAAGGTGAAAGGGGAAAAGGACTATCTGGTATTGACTGTTGATTTGGACCGGCCGGTTCCGGAGCGCTTTGCCGGGAAGCTCGGTTTCAATCTGGAGCTGGTGCCTTCTACCTTGTTGGGCAAGCCCTGGATTATGGATAACCGGACGGGTGTTTTCCCTCATCAGGCGATGGGGCCCACCATGAAGCAGACCTCCAATATGGAGCATATCGGAGACTTCAATCCTAAGGGGAAAGCCAGCCTGGACCAGTTGCTTCTGGACCGGAAGACTTATAATCCGATGATTGCCGATGATATTGTCTCTGCCCCTCTTGCCGCGGGAAAAAAGTTTGTGCTCAATCCGCAGGATGAGTTGGCAAAGATTACGATTGAGAGTGAGAAGGGAGATTTGATGCTGTATGACGGACGGATAAACCATAATAACGGTTGGTTTGTGCTTCGTTCGGAATTTCCGGCAGGAACGAAAGGGAATGCGGTAAAATGGATTATCCGTCCCACAGTTACCAAGGAGTGGCGCTATGCACCGGTAGTACAGACTTCCCAAGTGGGTTATCATCCCGGACAGAAGAAAGTGGCTGTCATCGAATTGGACAAACGGGATACAGATTTCCGGCAACCTGCCCTCTACCGTATTGCGGCCGACGGCAGGAAACTGGTGAAACAGCAGGCTGCCAAGGATTGGGGAGATTTCCAGCGTTACCATTATTTGCAGTTCGACTTTACGGAAATTACGGAAGAGGGACTTTATCAGGTGATGTACGGTGATGCGGCTTCTCCGGTGTTCCGTATTGCAAAGGATGTTTGGGATAAAGGAATCTGGCAGGCGGAGGTGGAATATTTCCTGCCGGTACAGATGTGTCACATGCGTGTCAACGAGAAGTATCGTGTATGGCATGACTTCTGCTGTCTCTTATACACATCTCCGAGCCCACGAGACCGAGGCTGATCTCGT
>ENA-OZFF01000248-OZFF01000248.1-human-gut-metagenome-genome-assembly--contig:-NODE-248-length-21253-cov-6.072412_pt1 | contig 21253 bp, 10 predicted proteins | sample MGYA00244615_ERZ653628 | MGnify/ENA primary metagenome ERZ653628 (study PRJEB26926, sample SAMN06164927) | human gut metagenome | biome: ENVO:00009003; feature: ENVO:2100002; material: ENVO:00002003...
TTCCTACATTCACCGGAAAAAGAGCGACCGGCTCTCCTTCCGACCCCGACTATGCCACCTATGGAAACAGCGGTGTCACTTATCATCTGGACGGTGCCAACCTGGAAAAGTACAACCGCATTGCATTCTCCATCTACCCCGACTGCGACGGGGCACGTATCGTCAACATGAACCTCACATTCCATAATGCAGATACTCCTGCCAAGAAAGGGTACAATCCACCTTCGGGTTCGCATCTTATCAACCTTGTCAACAAGAAGTGGAACCAATGCTTCCTCGAAATAGACGAGTATCAGCGCGACAAAGTAATGTCCATAAGCTTCAGCACAGCCCTCAAAGGCAAGGACCGGACAACGGGAGATTCAGCAACCTACTACTTAGACAACCTCCAGTTGCAAACAGTGAAAGCCCCCGAGAAAGTCAGCGGATGGATACCTGCCGATGGAAAAATCTCCTATTCGACAACCGGCTATGCCATCAATCACCCTAAAACCGCCCTTATCAACACAAACGTCACCATAGATGCCGGTAAACGCTTCCAACTGCTTACCACGGACGGAAAAGTGGCTTACGAAGGAGACATCCGGGAAGAGACAACCACCCTCGGACGATTCGGTCTCATCGACTTCACCTCCTTCGACCTTCCCGGAGAGTATCGGCTGAAAGCCGGCAATTCATTGACCCCTGCCTTTCGGATTGGAGAACGGCTTTGGGAAGATTCACAATGGAAAGTGCTGAATTTCATCTTTTGCCAACGCTGCGGGCATCCAGTTCCCGGCAAGCATGCCTCCTGCCACGCAGACCTGATGTCCCGGCATGACGGACGCAGTATCTCCTACTCCGGTGGATGGCACGATGCGGGCGACTTGTCCCAGCAGACCCTGCAGACGGGAGATGTGGCTTTTGCCCTGCTCGAAGCCTATAATAAACAAAGAAACACCAACCCCACCCTCGCCGCCCGCCTGCGCGAAGAAGCGGAATGGGGAGTGGAGTTTATGCTAAAGAACCGCTATGGAGACGGCTACCGCGCCAGCAGCATGGGATTGCTAATCTGGCAGGATGGTGTATTCAACACACTGGACGACATATCTTCTGTACGCGTGCAGAACATGGCATTCGACAATTTCCTCTATGCCGGATATGAGGCGTATGCCTCCATGACGCTGGACAACGACCCGATGCAGCAGGAATATCTTCTGCGCGTGGCCGAAGAAGATTTCGCTTTCGCCATGGAGAAATTCAAGAAAGACGGTTTCGACCAGTTCGTCCAGCCTTACGAACACAGTTACAACACTTCGAAAAGTCAGTATATGGCTACCATCTCCTGGTCGGCAAGCCAATTATACAAGCTGACCGGAAAACCTTCTTATGCGGACATCGCCGCCGAATACATCCGCTACACCCTCGACTGCCAGCGCACGGAACCGCTGAAAGACAAAGACGGGACACGCGGATTCTTCTACCGGGACAAATCCCGCAAATCCATCGTACATTACATACACCAGTCGCGCGAGCAGGTCTATATGCAGGCCATGGTGATGCTTTGCGAAACCCAGAAGGAGCACCCCGATTATCCTAAATGGGTGAATTCCATACAACTATATGGAGAGTATCTGAAAGGAATGATGAAGTATACCCATCCCTACGGTATGATTCCAAGCGGTGTTTACCATGCAGAGGAATATAAGGATACCACCAACTTCTACGCCCTCCATCTGTTTCCCCCTGCCAATGCCAAGGAACTGTACACGGAACAGATTAAACGAGGAGTACAACTGGACAAAGAGCACTACATGAAACGCTTCCCCGTGTGGTTCAACATTTTCAACGGCAATACCGCCATCCATCTTTCCAACGGAAAGTCCGCCGCCATCTGCGGAAACTTCCTGAAGGACAAGGAACTGCTCAACATCGGTCTGGAACAGTTGTACTGGACCGTAGGCAAGAATCCTTTCGGACAATCCTTGATTTATGGAGAAGGACACAACTATCCGCAACTGAATACCTTCTCTTCGGGAGAAATGACAGGAGAGATGCCCGTTGGTATCCGTACCCTGGGTAACGACGATGTCCCCTATTGGCCGCAAACCAACAATGCCTGTTATAAAGAGGTATGGATTACCTCGGCAGGCAAATGGCTGTCTCTGATTGCGGAATATTAGATAATGGAGAATTAATAACTTATAAATTATAAATTACAAATTATGAAACATCTGCTTATTTTATTGTTTACGGCTTGCACCTTGCTGACGTACGCACAAGTCCCCGAAGGTTATCCGGCAAACTATGCCAAAGCTCCTCGCTTCAAGGCCTTGATTTATTACACGCAACATGCGGAAGAAGCACACGTACAATTTGCAGAACAAGCAACCACTTTCTTCAAGAAGCTCAATTACGGTGACGGCTTTGTTCTGGATATTACTACCGATTTTTCAAAATACCCATACGAGAAACTGAAAGAATACAATGTCATTATCATGCTTAACACATCCCCCAACACCAAGGCCGAACGCGATGCTTTTGAGCAATACATGGAAAACGGAGGCGGTTGGGTAGGTTTCCACGCAGCTGCCTACAACGACAAAAACACGCATTGGCCCTGGTTCGTTAAGTTTCTTGGTGGTGGGGTGTTCTATTGCAACAACTGGCCTCCCCAGCCGGTATTGGTCGAAGTCGACAACGAAGAACATCCCGTTACCAAGAATCTGCCTGCATCATTCGTGGCTCCCGCCAGCGAATGGTACCAATGGACTCCCAGCCCCCGCCAGAACAAGGACGTAGAGGTACTCTTGTCCCTATCTCCCAAGAACTATCCACTGGGTATCAAGGATGTAGTGAATTTTGGCGACTTCCCCATCGTATGGTCCAACAAGAATTACAGAATGATTTACCTGAATATGGGGCATGGTGACGAAGAGTTTATCGACGGTACACAGAACCTGCTATTGGTTAATGCTTTCCGCTGGGTAGTGAGCAAAGACAAGAACGGTGACCCGTTCCTCAAATGAAACAACTCCCATAACAGTAATCAAAAGAATAAAATAGGATAGTATTCTTCAAATCTTCTCCAAAATACAACACTTTTATGCCGAAACAGATACTTTTCGAAGGAAAAGGTATCTGTTTCGGTTGTTTCATATAGATACCCTTGCTGGTCCCGACAAGTTGGAATGATAGTTTCCTATAGTCGAAACCAAGAGTTTTAACCTTTGAAACGAATGGTTTTATCGAAAGAAACTTTTGGTTTTTCTTGTTGAAACCAATAGTCTTACTTGTCAAAACTTTTCGTATTTAGTCTTGAAACTAAAAGTTTCATGCTGAGAACTAAGATTATAACTATTTCAACAACCCACGAAACAAGTATGCATACCATCTTTTACAAAAATTGGAAAGCGTGATGGATGGTTGTAATGTTTTTTATCTATCACAGGTATCCATCACACTTTAATTAACTTATAATCAAAAGAATAATCTCTTCGCGTGACAGCATGACAGATGTTTTGCCGAAATAAACTTTAGTGAGAGATACCGCCACTGCCTACACATAAAAATCCCCAGTATTTCAAAAGGAAATACCGGGGACTCTTCAGAAAGAAAACCAATCTAAACTTATAACCAGCCAGGGTTCTGTGTCAAGCCACCTTTAGCTCTATCCATTTCCGACTGGTCAATCGGGAAGTACCTGAACTTCTCCGTCCAACCTTTATTACCTAAAATCTCTGTTCCTTTATCGAAACGCAGAATGTCAAACCAACGCTGCATTTCATCCATAAACTCATACCCACGCTCTTCAAAAAGAATATCCAACAACTCCTGCTTGCTCTTTCCCGCCAAGTTGATACGATGCTCTTTGTCTTTGAAAGCGCGGTCTCTGACCTGGTCGAACCAACCTTGCGCATCAGCACTGGCAGTTCCGTTGATACGTACATCAAGCTCCACAGCCAGCAGCAAAACATCGGCATAACGGTAAATACGCCAAGAGTTATAATAGTTATCCGTAGGATTCACCGTAGACGTCGTCTCCTTTCTCGGATGAATCTTATAGTGCCCCAGACCCTCGTAATTTTCCTGCTGGTCACTGACTTGGAAAGCACTTCCTGCCGGTAGTTCACCTTTGGCCACCATTTCTGCCACTTTTTTAGCCTCGTCCGCATAGACAATGACTGTTCCCTCACGGCGCGTATCACCTTCCTTAAACATGTTGTAAACAGTACTCGGCATGGTATTCTGCCCATAACCTTCGCCCAAGCCGCCCTGCTCGGCACTTCTCGGGTCAACAATGTTACGACCACCCAAAGAACGTGCAAGACCAAACCCTTCACCGGAGTTATTGCCGGCATAACATACCTCAAAGATAGATTCCGCACACCATTCTCCGTCTTTCACCCATAAGTTTTGATAATCAGGGTTCAACCGGTATCTTCCACTGGTGATTATTTCTTTCATGTCATTCAATGCCACCTGATATTTAGTCTCATCACGATGGAACAAAATAATTTTGGCACGAAGCAGCTTGGCAGCATCCCGGCAAACGCGTCCCTGCTGTGTAGCACTGCGCTGGGGCAGATACTTAGTCACTTCGTCATCCAAGTCACCCATCATAAACTCATAAATTTCTTCACGGGTTCCTTTGGCAACGCTATACATTTCACTGGCTGCCAGATAATGTTTGATAAGCGGGAATTGCTCATACCCCATAAACAGATGGTAATAGAAAATGGCACGGTAAAAGCGCGCTTCGGCAGAAATGGAATTGACAAAGTCTGCATTGAGGTTGCACCCGGCCAATTTGTCAATCAACAGATTGGCAGCAATGACTCCATTGAACAAGCCGAAATCCCACTCATTCCACCAAGAACCATAGCCCCATGCACCGAAACAAGAAGTCGCGTCATAGGTAAAAGTATCCCATTTCGTCTTGTAAGATCCCTCACCGATACCACCACCGGTTTCAGACTCATCGCCCAGCAAAGAAGAGTAAGACCAAACCTCCGGCATGCGGGTCTGCATTTCATTTATCACGGCATACAAGCCCTTCATCATATCGTCTTCCGTCTTATAGAATTCGGTTTCCGATACCTGAGTTCTCGGATTCACTTCCAGAAAATCTGAACAAGCTGTGGTCGACAAAGCCATCGCACCCAAAGCCAATACCTTTAATATCTTATTCATTGTATCTAATTTTTAGGTTAATCAAAATGTAATATTCGCACCGATAGTATAAGTACGTGCTTGCGGATATGTTCCCCCGTCAAATCCATCACGTGTTCCCACTTCAGGATCATAACCGCTGTAGTTGGTAATTGTAAACAGATTTTCGCCCTGCACAAAGAAACGCAGCCCCTTGACGCCGACACGCTGCAACATCTGTCCGGGCAGACTATAGCCAATCTGCAACACTTTCAAACGCATATACGAACCATCTTCCACAAAAAAGTTTGAAACCTGATAGTTATTGTTGTCACCATCTATCACACGTGGCACCCAATTGGAAGTGCCTTCACCATGCCAACGGTTCAGCCAAGATTTGTCGTAGTTACCAAAAGTCACATTGGAACGTCTGTACAGTTTATAAATGTCGTTTCCGATACTTCCCTGGAAGAATGCACTGAAATCAAATCCTTTCCAATCGGCAGAAAGAGTGAATCCATATGTCCAGTCAGGGTTCGGCTTGCCTATCATGGTACGGTCATCACCATTCAACCCATTTTCACCATCCAAATCTTTAAAACGAATATCTCCAGGCTTGGCATTCGGCTGTATCAGCTGAGTCTTTCCGTTAGAATCTACGTAGGTATAGCTATCTATCTCCTGCTGATTCTGGAAAATACCATCATGCAAGTAACCGTAGAAGAAGCCGTACGGACGCCCGTTCTCTCTCCAACTGACCTGGCCGCCCATACCACCGCCGATATTATTGAGACCGACACGGTCGGGGCCCTGATCTGTTACGGTATTCTTCACATAAGAAGCATTTCCATTGATACCCAGATTCACTTCACCCACCTTAAAGCGATAGGACGCTTCGAACTCGATACCTTCGTTCTTCACTGTACCCGAATTGACCGTCATACTGCCATAACTGGTATAAAGAGGAATCGGCATGGAAAGCAGCATGTCCTTCGTCTTCTTCACGAAATAGTCGGCAGAGAATGTCAATGCACTGTTGAAGAAACGCAAGTCAATACCCAAGTCGGTCTGTTCGGAGGTCTCCCATTTCAAGTCTGCATTGGCATAGCCACTGGGCAGCATACCTGTATATACCTTTCCATTTATGACTGCATTCTTACCCTGGCTCATCATACTTGTATAGGCAAAGGAGCCAATACGTTCGTTACCATTCTGTCCCCAGCTTAGACGTATCTTGGCAAAATCCAACCAGGAAGGTCTGTTCTCCATGAACTTCTCACGAGTCAACACCCAACCCAAAGAAACCGAAGGGAATGTAGCATATTGGTGCTCGCGACTGAAGTTTGACGAACCGTCCCGTCTCACTACCGCTTCGAACAAATACTTTTCATCATAATTATAATTGATACGTCCGAATACGGATGCAATGCGGTGGTCTTCTGCCCCACCCCATACTTTGGACTGCTCTTCGGGCGCTGTGGCTGTGTCTATATATCCCTTGTCTATATCCACCACCAGCAGATTATAATCTTCCGCTTCCAAATTGGAGTAATGGTAGGAAGACATACTTGTACCGAACAGTGCACCTATATTATGACGGCCGAAAGACTTTGTATACGACAGTACATTTTCCCACTGCCAATAGGAAGACTCCCTTTTCTTATCCTCTACTTTGGAAGTAGCATTCTTACTGGTAGCATTCAGCTCGTAGACCGGAGTTACATTCTTGATGGAATTGAATACCCATTCCGCACCATAGGTAGTCTTGAACTTCAAGCCCGGCAACAAGTCGACATCAAGGTTAAAGTTCGCACCGAAATTCTGCGGCATAGTCCTCTGGTTATGACTGACCTGCATGGCTGCCAGCGGATTGGTTATTTCACGCATCTCGATGATATTGTATGCCAGGCCGTTGGGAGCAATGACATGATTTGGATAAGTTACGGCATATTGCTCCAGTATAGCAGGGTCGGTCTGATAAACCGGCTCGGTAGGAGGCAACATATTCATGGAAGTAATCAAGCCTGCTGCTTCACTATTGCCAATAGTATTACCAGTCTGGATTGACTTGGAATAGCTTGCAATTGCACCAAAACTAATCTTATTCAACCAATTTCGTGATTTCGTGTCCAGTAATACATTATTGTAATTCAAGCGTACATTGTAGCGTTCATAATCAGCATGTCCTTTAGCATAAATACCTTCTTGCTTTACATAACCGAAAGAAGCATAATAGGTAGAGTTGTCCGTACCGCCACTCAACGAAACCTTGTGGTTCATAATAGGAGCATTCTTGTTCTGCAGTTCCTTTTGCCAGTCGGTATTGACGCTGGAAACAGTCGGGAAATAAGGGTCCTTACCTGCATTGGCAGCCATTTCATTCATCAACATCTGATAATCCGCACTACCCAGCAAATCCACCTTCTTGGAAGGATTCTGAATACCGTACGTAAATTCATAGTTCAAAGTAGCCTTTCCTTTAGTACCCTTCTTCGTAGTTATCAGCACAACACCGTTAGCACCACGGGCTCCGTAAATAGCGGCAGAAGCTGCGTCTTTCAGCACTTCAATAGACTCAATATCAGAAGGATTCAAATGACTGATACCACTTTCAGACGGCATGCCGTCTACTATATAAAGCGGATCGGAGTTGTTGACCGTACCGGTACCCCGAATACGAATCTTTGATTCCGCACCGGGCTGACCTGAATTAGAGATAATCTGTACACCGGAAACTTTACCTTTCAAGGCATTCTGAATATTTGTAGGATTACCTTTATCCAACTCTTCACTGGTAACACGGCTCACAGCAGACGAAAGTACACTCTTCTTTTGTACACCATAGCCTACTACAACTACCTCGTCCAGCAACTCAGAAGAATCAGTAAAACGGACTTTCAGATTTGTATCTGCAGCAGTCAGTTTATACTCAATAGGCTCATAACCGATAAAAGTGAAGACCAACACATCACCCACAGAAGCTTTCAGGCTGAAATTCCCATCAATGTCCGTCACAGTACCCACAGCCGGATTACTTTTCATACTGACATTAGCACCCGGAACCGTTTCTCCGGAAGGATCATAAACGATACCCTGCACATTAATTTGTTGTGCGAAGAGCTGCAAAGTGCAACTGAGAATGCAAAGCAGCAAAAGGACTCTTTTTCTTTTCATGATAATAGTATTAGTTTATAAAATAGAAAGTTATTCATATTGTATTGATACAAATTCCAATACTTCGATAAGCGAAATTACGTACTAAACAAGAAATGGAAGTTGAATATTTCTCATAAGGAGTTCATTTACTAACACATCCATAAAAAACGTTTTATTTTAAACTTAAAGTGATAAAGTTTAAACCCATAAAAAAACGGATACGTTTCTGTACGTACCCGTTTTCTTCCAAATCCATTGATTATAAAGAAGATTACCTTTCTAAAGTCCAGTTAATGGCATTTCTGAACATGGTCGTAAACCCTTCCGTTTCGTACAATTTGCTGCTATGCCCTATCTGGAAATAAACATTGCGTGCCTTTTTGCTTTCATTGACCCAAACCACCGGATGATCGCCCATCTTGATGTCCGATGCAGGCGTGTAGCTCGATTCGTCTACATTGGCCAGTACATGTACATTGGGGCGCGGGCTCTTGTCATAAGTATACCACTCGTCATCGGGCACCACGAAAGAGGCCGGAACATCCTTCATTACCGGATGCTGTTTATCTTCCACAATCAGCGTACCGTTGGCCAGCGGAGCTATGTAGTTCTTGAAACGTACACCACCCATGAAATCAGAGAACCATTGCCACATGGGATAACCGTCAAACTCGCCCAGCAAAGTAGCATGATGGAAACCTATCCAGCCGCCACGGCCTTCTTCTATATACTTGACGAACGCATCTTCCGCTTCCTTCGGCCAAGTATAAGGCGGGAAATCCAATTGAATAACCAGGCTGAACTGCGACAAGTAAGCCTCCGTTATGTTCCTGGCATTGTTTATCTCGGTAATACTGAAATTCCCCTTTACACCTTCGGCCGCCAACCACCTCAAACCGGCATCCGTAAATCCTCCGTGCTGTCCGCCACGTTCCGTCAACACCAGTACCTTCGCCTTGTGCGGCTTGCCCAATAGGTTTTCTGCTACCGTACGGCGCAAATCACCCTGCTCATTGTCTCCGCTATAATCCCAATACATGCCTCCCAGCAAATCTTTATCCAGAATATACTGACACTTGATGGCAAGTGAACGGGGATTCTCAAAACCAAATACCAACGTATCATTCTTATCGGCCAGATAAGGCACTTGAGCCACCTCATCCCACTTTTCAGTATATTGGGTATCCGTATTCCCTACCTTATTATAGTCTTGGAAGCTGGGATAACCGTCACCTCCACGACCATAGAAGGGCATACCCATCACCAGCTTGGAAGGCGGTACGCCCGCTTTCAAGTGTGCAGTAACGGCACCGTCCGAAGTAATGTCACCGCTATGTCCTGACGGATAAAGCGCCGAATGGTGCTTGGGAGCAGAAGCCATGTCATAAGCCATGATATTCACAAAATCGACGGAAGGTAAGATAGCCTTGAAGTCAATGTAACGGGCAGAAGCTACGGTGGCAAGTGTCAGTTCCTTTTCATTGCCGATGGCAGCTCTGATATCCTGCATCAGAAGTGTAAAATTCTCCGTATCGTCCGGTGACGAGGATATATTTGCCATAGAGCTGGTGGGATATTCCCAATCGATGTCAATGCCATCCAAAGCGAACTCCTTCACCACACGGTCACAGTCCGCGGCAAAAGCACGGCGATATTCATCATTGGCAGCCATCTCACTGAAACGTCCGCTTCCCCAGCCGCCGATGGAAAGCAGCACTTTCAGCTCCGGCTTCTGTTTCCTCAAATCAACAATCTGTCTCAAACGTTCCTCATTATCAATCTTGACACCGTTAAAGCTCTCGTTTACATGACCGAACGCATAGTTGATATGCGTCATGTACTGCGGGTCGGGCATCACCTCACTCCACGAAGTGACATAAGCAACCACAACCTTTGATTCGCGGGAAGCCGCAATGGCCTCTTCTCCCGACTTAACGCTACCGCATGAAACCAATACGCCCAAAGCGGCAGCCATCATCATTCTAATTTTTTTCATAAGTACTATCTTTAATTACAAATTATCGCAGGTCTGACGGACCCGTGAACCTATCAATGCATAATACAGCATAAACGCTTCTCCAAAAAGAACGATGAGCCATGACCATCTCCAGCCTCCAAGAACATCGGCAAGCACTCCTTGCAACAAGGGCAATATGGCACCGCCTACCACTCCGATCATGAACACACCCGAAGCCACCGAAGTGTATTTTCCCAAATGGGCAACGGACAAGGTAAAGATAGCTCCCCACATGATGGAATGGAACAGACCTACTGCCGTGAGCAGCCACGGATTATTCAGAAGAATGGCCAGTAGGGCGAGTAGTCCTGCCGATACCGTAGTAACCGTCAACTGCACGCGGGGAGAAATCTTGCTCAGGCTGCTCCCCACCAGGCGGCCCACAAGCATGCCACCCCAATAGAGCGTAGCCATCAGCGCCGGAGAAGCATAATCCATCTCAATGGCATACAGATTGATGTTGGCTCCGATGCAGACTTCCACTCCTACATAAAAGAAGATAGCCACCACGCCCAATGTCAGATGACGGAAGGACCATACACTTTTTTCCAGCTTTTCTCCCTTCTCTACCCTGGTTCCTTGGATATCGGGCAAAGACAATTTCATCAACAACAATACAATCAAAGAAATAACAGCCATCAATGCCAGGAACGGAACCATCAGCTGGTCAATCTGAATGTCCTCCATAGACAGACCGCCGAACACGACACTGGTCACGAAATAAGGAGCAAGCGTAGTTCCCACAGAATTGGCGGAACCACCTATAGCCAAACGCTGAATGGACTGGGTACCCTTGACATGGCAAGCCGTCAGATAAGGATTTATAACCACTTGCAGAATGGTGGCCGAAGCCCCTACCACGAAAGAACCCAGTAAGAAAATCAAGAACCCTCCAGGGATAACATTATTTCCTGCATGCCAATTCGCTTCAGGAAAGTGTACTGTGAAATAGGAAGAGGCAAAGAACAAACCAAGTCCCACAATCATCACCAGCAATCCACGCATCAATGTTCCTTTATATCCGTATTTGCTAATCCACGACGAGCCTACCCCTCCACAAACCGGATAAGCAAGGAACCAGGAGAAAGTAATCAAAGTAGCAAAAGTATTTTTCAACCCGCCCACTTTCGAAAGAAAAGTTTCTTTCAGAGGACCCTGAAACTGAGTATTGGCAGTCGTAAGGAAACCTACAATAAAGAACAAGAACACCATCGTGATGAATGGCCCCATATAGTTTATTTGTTTTTCTTGTTGTGTCATAGTATTTTGATTATTAATTCAAATAATTAGTTATCAGCCGCCTGCAAGGCGACTTAGCAGTTAAGCATGCTTGCCGCCGCCTCATCCAGCAGAAATTCACAGTTGGGATGAAGCTGAAGGATGGAAGCAGGAACATCTGTTGTCACAGGCCCTTCAAGCATCCGCTTGACAATATCCGCTTTATTAGTCCCTTTGGCAACCAGTACAATCCGGCGTGCCTGCATAATGTTCTTTATTCCCAAAGTAGCCCCTCCCAACTCTTTATCGGGAGGAGTACCCGTTTCTCTACGGATGCGTTCTTCCAGTTCCACATTCATCCGGGTCACCCATGCTTCACCGCCAAAGGGAGATTCCGGCTGGTTGAATCCCAGGTGTCCGTTCTCACCCAACCCTAAAATCAGCAAATCAATACCGCCACGGTTCGCAATTTCCTGCTGGAAATCCCTGCATGACTGTTCAAAATCACCAGAAATGGTAGGCAGCATCAAGAAATTCTCTTCCTTGATGCCCAATGTATCCATCAACTCCGTTTTCAGCATCGTGTAGCATGCTCCGGCATATTCGCGCGGCACATTCGTTACCTCATCCAATCCGAAGAAAGTAACGGTATCCACCTTAAACGGATATTTAGTATAGATTTCTCCCACCAACCGATGAAGATTGCCGGTAGTACGTCCCGTCGAAAGTCCTATCACACTCTCCGGTTCATTCAACATCTGCCCGATGATGCGCCATGCAGCCGTGCAGTCAAACTCCTTTTCATTCTTTGTTATTGTTATTTTCATATTCTTAATCATTAATTCCTAATCACATATTCATCGCCACCGCGCCGGCCCCCAGAAGCCCGATAAATCCGGGATTCAGTTTCGTAATGACAACCCCGTTGCTGACAAAACGCATGGTCGTAGGATGAAGTTTCTCCAGAATCTTCTCGTGCATATACCCGTCGGCCACAATGCCTCCACCCAACACCACCGTGTCCGGGTCAATCACACGTACCAGATTCATGATAAGATTGGCAAGCGCCTCAGCTGCATTCTCCACCAGCACCGTACAGAGAGGGTCACCTTTCTGACTAAGTGCAAACACCTCACTCACAATCACCCGTTCCCCTTTTTCAGCCGGAATATGCAGGCCGGTCTCATACTGGTTGCGGAGCAGACGGGCACAATTGTCAAAACCTATGCCGGCAGCAATCGCCTCCACACAGTCCATCCGTCCACAACCGCATTTAATGCCTATGTTCACACCTACACGCACGTGTCCCACTTCGCCGGCATTGAAATGGCTGCCACGGATTTGTCTCCCATTTATCACCGTACCCACGGCAATGCCTGTACCTACATTTACGTATATAAAGTTTTTGGAAATTTGTCCGAATCCCCAGACGCGCTCGGCTCTTGTAGCGCTCTTCACATCATTGTCTATATGGCAAGGCATGCCATATATGTCCGACAGTTCCTTTGCCAACTCAATCCGCTGTGTCCTGCTCGGGTCAATCTGCAGCCAGACACCTTCGTTGGAATCTACACGCCCTATCAGGCCAACACCCATCGCTACCGGTTTCTGGTCATACCAGCCCACGGTACGGATATAATCATCGAGCGACGACTTGATGATTTCCAGCGCAGCCTGCTGATTAAAGTAACCGGAGTCATATTTCTTATACCTCAAAATGTTGCCACGGCTATCCATTTCGCCAATCAGCAACTTCGTGCCTCCTAAATCAAGACCTAAATACGTTTCCATTTTTTATATGCGTTTTTTAATATTGTTTACTGTCCACAATATTACGCACTATCAGGGAGACAAGGGTTTATTCTCTGACAAAAAAGGTTTAATACTTGTCAGCAGTGGTTCAAAAGCAGTCTTCATGGCTCTAAATTTTGCTGGGACTGGTACCAAACTGCTTTTTGAAGCATGTACTGAAATATTTCGGGTCAGAAAATCCGACCATATTCGCCACTTCCCCTATCGAATATTTCCGGGAAACCAGCAGCTCTTTTGCCTTGTTCAAACGGACAATGCGGATGAAGTCATTCGGTCCCTGCCCGGTCAGCGTCTTTATCTTATTGTAGACAGAAGTGCGGCTCATGCCCAGCATCCGGCAGAAGTCATTGATGGAGAATTCCGAATCGGACAACTCCTCCTCAATCACTTTCATAACCTTGTCCAGGAACTCCTTGTCCAACTGGCTGGTATAGTCTGTCTCTTCGGGCTGCGCATCCATCGCCAACACGGTTTCGCGCAAATGCTGCCTATTCTGAAGAATATTCCTGATACGCACTTTCAGCACAGACAAGTCGAAAGGCTTGATGATGTAGTCATTGGCACCGGCCTCCAGTCCGAAGATGATATTTTCCCTCTCACTCAGTGCGGTCAGTAATATAATAGGTATATGGCTTGTTTCTACCGATGATTTCAGAATCCGGCACAATTCATCACCTTCCAGTACCGGCATCACAATGTCCGAGATAATGATATCAGGATTGATTTCCCTTGCCGTCTCCAATGCCTTTCCGCCGTCGGGCACGGCAACTACCTTATATTCGGAAGACAAGCTGTCCACCAGATACTCCCTCATATCCGCATCGTCCTCCGCCAGAAGAAGGACATTCTTCCTGGCACGTTCCGTTTCTTCATGCACAGCCCCGGTAGCGGCCTGAGCTTTTTCCCGGCCGTCAGCCTTCGCTTCCACCGCCACGCTCGCCTTTATCCTCTGCGGGAAAGTTACCGTAAACGTAGTTCCCTGCCCTTCCACGCTACTGAAAGAGATGGTGCCGTGATGCTGTTTCACAATGCGGCGCGTAATCATCAGACCGATACCCGAACCGGTTTCCTCAAAGTTCATGGCATTCTGGGCTCTATAATATTCGTGAAAAATATTGCCCTGCTCCTCTTTCGGAATGCCGATACCCGTATCCTTCACTTCAATAGTCCACTTCTTTCTTGCAGTCTTCACCAGTATGTGAATGACTCCCTTCTCTGTATACTTCAAGGCATTGGAGAGCAGATTGTCTATGATATGATCCATCTTCTCCCGGTCAATCCAAACCTTGGGCATATCCGGCTCCACCTCCAACTCTATCCCGACGCTCTTCTGCATGGCGGCTAAATGAAACTCCGCCATCTTTTCCTCCAGATAAGCCTTAATGTCGTATGGAGAAACCTTCAGACACTCCTCGGCATGCAGTTCCGTTTTCTGCAACTCAAGCAGTTGAGTAATCATTCCCATCAGTTTTTCCACATTCTTCATTGCCACCGCAACGGTTTTCTTACCCTGCTCCGGAAGTCCCTCCTGCGCTTCGAGCTCGCTCAGCGGAGCCTTTATTAAAGTAACCGGTGTACGGATATCATGGGCTATACTGATAAAGGAACGTATCTTGTCCCTTATACGCCCCTCGTTCACCTTATGCCTCCTATACTGCACAAACATGTAGACAAAGACAGACAACAAGATGAAATAGAGGAGCAGCGCCCACCACGAAACCCAGTAAGGGTTATGAATGACAATGTCCAGACTTCTTTCTCCCACCTGCTGCCCGGTGTACTTATCAAATGCCCGCAAGCGGAATACATACTTACCGGACGAGAGATTCATATAGCTCACGTTCCGCACTGAATTGGAGTGTTCCCACTCCTCATTGTGATTTTCGAGCCTATACTCATACCTGATACGATGCGGGACTGCAAAGTTGATGGCAGAGAAGGAAATTGAGAAGGAGTTTTGATTATACTTCAAATCTATTTTCCGGGTATCATTGATATTCGTTTGCAAAAGAGAGCCTTTCATTCCCGCTTTGACCGATTCGTAAAGCAGTTTAAAGTCTGTCAGAATCAGCTCAACAGACACATGGGGCCCTAAGTCCAAAGACGGGAGAAAGGAAAGAACCCCTTCTGCAGTGCCGAAAGCAAGACATCCATTCTTCAACTTAAGGGCAGCATTCGGGTTGTAATATCCCCAGCTGACATCCAAAAAATCATTGGCACTGATGATAATATCCCGGGAGCAGTCCAAGCAATACAATTCCTTCTCCGTACTGAACCAGATACGCCCTTCGTTATCCTCCAGCAGGCTGTTGATGGAATTGGAAACCAGATTGTCATCTACGGTATAGGCATGCGCCTCTTTCCCATCCGGACCAACACGTATAAGGCCTTCCCCGTCTGTCGCCAGCCAAATATCACCGGATGAGGACTGCATCAGGCAACGGACAGGATAATGCAGAGAGATGTCTCCAAACGTCTGATGCCACTGCGTGTCTCCCGACTTCTTATCAAAGACGGGCAACCCGCTGCAACCGGCAATCAGTAATGAGCCCCCCTTACCCGGCTTTATGTCACCTATGCAATCAATCGGGTAATATGTATAAGTATCCGTCCGTATATCGTAACGGGTAAACTCTCCTTCAATACCACCGAACCAGACATAATCCCCTTCCGCATAAATGGCATAAACATAGTCGGTGGCCATTCCCTTCTCCGGATGTGCATTTCTTTTCTCTTTCTTCTGTACCCGTCCGGTCTGTTTATGAATACAATAGACACCGATACCATAGCCACCTACCCAGATGTTTCCCCCGGAGTCTTCGGCAAGCGCCAATACCACTTTGCCACTATATTCCGTACCGTCCAGATAGTGGGTCCATTTGCGTGACCGAGGTTGATAGAGGCTGACGCCGTTGTTTGTACCATACCAATAATCTCCCTCCGAGTCCTGAAACATCACATTTACATGGTCCGACTTCAGGGAATTATCATTATTGCGTTCGTGCCTGATTCTATAGACATCCGGCATCTCCGGATCCAGATAGCTGATGCCATTCGTAGAAGTGCCAATCCATACAACTCCGGATTCATCCACACAAATATCGGATACCGTATTACCACTCAAGCTTTTGTCATCATCCCCGTTATTCATATAATGGTTCAAAAGTTCTCCGGTAGCGACATCCATGCAAAAAACACCTGCACCGTCGGCTCCCACCAGCAGCAAATTATCCTTTGTCTTTGCAAACGAACGGATAGGTACATGAGGAATCCGGTCATTCAAGGAATGTATTTGCCCTTCGGGACCGTCAAGCACAAATACGCCGTTTGAAAAGGTACCGATGAACAGCTTCGCTCCGAAGACATAGAGCGATTCCACATGCATCTCTGTATGCAGGTCAACCGGCCTCGTCTCAAAAGACGAAGAACCTGCCGCTCCTGCCTTCGTCAGCCGGAAGACACCCTTGTCGGTGCCTGCAAAAAACACTTCATCTTCCATTTGGACCATGCAACGGACAGATTGCCCCTTCAATCCGGCAAAAGACAGTCCTGCACTTTCTTCCCAAGAATAAAGCCCCTTCGACATACACAACCACAAACGGTTTTCGTCATCAAACAGCATATTATACAATACCGGAGAAGGCAGGTAATCGGCCAAGTCCACACGCAATTGGAAAGAGTCCGTCAGTTTGTTGTATGCATAGATTTTTCCATTCTTCAATGCAACCCAGACAATACCCTCCTTATCACACATCATGGTAGTGGAAGACTGGATATTGTCCCTGGAATCAATCATTCCGTCCAGCTTGTAATGCTTGATTTCATTCCCGTCATAACGATCTATCCCGACATGAGTATACACCCAGACAAATCCGGCTGAATCCTTGTTTATCTGGAATACTTGCCGACTGCCCAATCCCTCCTTGATACCCAAGGTGCGGAATGAACCGGCAAACAAGTCAGCGGACAAAAAAACGAACACCCATAACAGCAAAAATGTACATGTAACGGATTTATATGGAAACGGATATGGAGCAGACATAGGTCATATATTGTTTTTCGGATGCAATATTACGCATAAATATAAAAAAAACGGTCGAAAAACTATCCGAATAGGTTCGATTTCTATTACTTTTGCCTTCCGAAACCAACAAATCATGAGAAGCCATGCTCAGTAAGTTCAAATTAAACCAGCTCTATTTCAAGGACACACAGTTTGCCAACCTCATGACACGGCGCATTTTCAACGTCCTTCTGATAGCCAATCCTTACGATGCTTTCATGCTGGAAGATGACGGCCGCATCGACGAAAAGATATTCAATGAATACACTTCGCTCTCCTTGCGCTACCCTCCCCGTTTCACGCAGGTTTCCACTTGCGAGGAGGCGCTGACACAGCTGTCCTCCATCTCTTTCGACCTCATCATCTGCATGCCGGGCACGGGAGACAACGACAGCTTCGACGTGGCACGATACATCAAAAACCTGTATGAACAGATTCCGATGGTGATACTTACCCCTTTCAGCCACGGCATCACCAAGCGTATTGCCAATGAAGACCTCAGTCCCTTTGAGTATGTGTTCTGCTGGCTGGGAAACACCGACTTGCTGGTTTCCATCATCAAGCTGATAGAGGACAAGATGAACCTGGAGCACGACGTCAACGAAGTGGGTGTGCAGCTCATCCTGCTGGTGGAAGACGGCATCCGCTTTTACTCCTCCATCCTGCCCAATCTGTATAAATTCGTATTGAAGCAGAGCCAGGAATTCTCTACTGAAGCACTGAATGCCCACCAGCGCACACTGCGCATGAGGGGACGTCCCAAAATTGTACTGGCACGTACCTATGAAGAAGCCTTTGGCATCTACCAAAAATATAAGAATAATATATTAGGTGTCATCACCGACGTACGCTTCCCCCGCGTAGAACGGGGCGAGAAGGACGGACTGGCCGGTATCAAGCTCTGTGCCGCCATCCGCAAGGAAGACCCGTTTGTACCCCTTATCATACAGTCCAGCGAATCGGACAACGTAGCGTATGCAGCCAAATACGATGCCGCCTTCATCGACAAGAATTCCAAAAAGATGGATGTGGACCTGCGCCGTATTGTATCAGACAATTTCGGCTTCGGCGACTTTATCTTCCGCAACCCGGACACGCTGGAAGAGATTGCCCGCGTAAAGAATCTCAAAGAGCTGCAGAACATTCTTTTTGCTGTTCCGGCAGAATCATTCCTTTACCACATCAGCCGCAACCACGTCAGCCGCTGGCTCTACTCGCGTGCCATGTTTCCCGTGGCAGAGTTCCTGCGGCCCATCACCTGGAATAGCTTGCAAGACGTGGATGCCCACCGTAAAATTATCTTCGAGGCTATCGTGAAATACCGCAAGATGAAAAACCAGGGAGTAGTGGCAGTCTTCAGGCGCGACCGCTTTGACCGATACTCCAACTTTGCCCGTATTGGCGACGGTTCGCTGGGAGGCAAGGGGCGCGGACTGGCTTTCATCGACAACCTGGTGAAGCATCACCCCGAGTTCGAAGAGTTTGAGAATGCCCGTGTCGCCATCCCCAAGACCATCGTGCTCTGTACCGATGTGTTCGACGAGTTTATGGATACCAACAATCTGTATCAGATAGCCTTGTCCGATGCCGACGATGACGTCATCCTGCGCTACTTCCTCAAAGCAAAGCTGCCCGACCGCCTGGTGGAGGACTTCTTCACCTTCTTCGACGTGGTGAAGTCGCCGCTTGCCATCCGTTCGTCCTCGTTGTTGGAAGACTCGCACTACCAACCCTTCGCCGGCATCTACAACACCTACATGATTCCCTATCTGGACGACAAGTACGAGATGCTGCGCATGCTGAGCGATGCCATCAAGGGAGTATATGCTTCGGTCTACTTCCGCGACTCGAAGGCATACATGCAGGCAACGAGCAACGTTATCGACCAGGAAAAGATGGCTGTCATCCTGCAAGAGGTAGTGGGCAACCAGTATGGTGACCGCTACTACCCCAGCATGTCCGGTGTGGCACGTTCGCTCAACTACTACCCCATCGGCGACGAGAAGGCAGAAGAAGGTATCGTCAATCTGGCGCTCGGTTTAGGTAAATACATCGTGGACGGTGGCATGACGCTCCGCTTCTCGCCCTATCACCCCAACCAGGTGCTGCAAACCAGCGAAATGGAGATTGCCCTCAAAGAGACTCAGACCCGCTTCTATGCCCTCGACCTGCGCAATGCCGGTCACGACTTCTCCATCGACGACGGCTTCAACCTGCTGAAACTGCACGTCAAAGAAGCGGAAAAGGACGGAGCACTGAACTACATAGCCTCCACCTACGACCCTTACGACCAGATTATCCGCGACGGGCTTTATCCCGGCGGACGCAAAGTCATCACCTTTGCCAACATCCTGCAACACGACGTATTCCCCCTGCCACGCATCCTGCAACTGGCTTTGAAATACGGAGAGCAGGAGATGCGCCGTCCCGTAGAGATAGAGTTTGCCGCCACCATGAGCCGCGAGAAGGACAAAACCGGCACCTTCTACCTGCTGCAAATCCGCCCGATAGTCGACACCAAGGAGATGCTGGATGAAGACCTTACCGCCATTCCGGACGACCAGGTACTGCTCCGTTCCAACAACTCATTGGGACATGGCATCATGAACGAGATACATGACATTATCTATGTGAAGACAGACGACTATAGTGCCTCCCACAACCAGGAGATTGCCTGGGAGATAGAGAAGCTGAACCAGCAGTTCCTGGACGAAGGCCGCAACTATGTCCTTGTAGGTCCCGGACGCTGGGGTAGCAGTGACACCTGGCTCGGCATCCCCGTGAAGTGGCCGCACATCAGCGCTGCCCGCGTGATAGTGGAAGCCGGACTGACCAACTACCGGGTAGACCCCAGCCAGGGAACCCACTTCTTCCAGAACCTGACCTCCTTTGGAGTGGGATACTTTACCATCAACGCCTTTATGAATGACGGCGTATACAACCAGGAATTCCTGAATGCACAGCCTGCCGTACACGAGACGAAGTACCTGCGGCATGTACATTTCCACCAGCCAATGGTGGTAAAGATGGATGGCAAGAAGAAACTGGGAGTGGTGCTGATGCCCGAAGAATAAATCAGTCCGTCAGCCGGTGCAGCACAATCATCACCACCTCTGCGGGAGCAAACATGCGGATGGCTTTCTGCGAAGTGCCGATGCCGTTGGTGACAATCATCGGGATGTTCTTTGAGTTGTACTTCAGCCCGGAGAGGAACCGCTGCCCGTAGTGCGAGGGGACTATCGGTGCATAAAGCCCGAACAGCGTCACCTGCCCGCCATGCGTGTGTCCGCTTACTGTCAAATCCACATTTTCTGACACATATATATGAAAAAATTCCGGTCTGTGGGACAGCAGTATACAATAATCCTCTGTCAGATTCATCTCTTGAAGTCTGGTTTTTAATCTGTTTTCCTGTACAGACAAATCCCCTCCAGCAAAATACGGATCATCCAGACCTGCAATCTGTATCGTTTCTCCATTCTTTATGACTTTTACTGCCCTGTCATGAAGAATATTCACACCTATATCCAGCAATTTTTCTTCTAATTCCTGATACTGTTCGCCAATCCACGCTTCATGATTTCCCGTCACATAATAACAGGGAGCAAGCTCGACGAGCTGTTTTGTCAGCGTTTTTGCTGCTTCCATATCAGTTTTATTTGCATCCACCAAATCTCCTGTTATGGCAATCATATCCGGATTTTCCTTTTGAATCACAGATATCAGGATCCTGTTGTTTTCCCCATACTCTGCATTATGCACATCAGAAACAACGGCAATTTTGTAGTTATCAAACGCCTCTGGCAGCTTATCGCTTGAAACAATATCTGTCTCTTATACACATCTCCGAGCCCACG
>ENA-OZFF01000278-OZFF01000278.1-human-gut-metagenome-genome-assembly--contig:-NODE-278-length-19755-cov-4.354873_pt1 | contig 19755 bp, 9 predicted proteins | sample MGYA00244615_ERZ653628 | MGnify/ENA primary metagenome ERZ653628 (study PRJEB26926, sample SAMN06164927) | human gut metagenome | biome: ENVO:00009003; feature: ENVO:2100002; material: ENVO:00002003...
AGCGTAAGGGTTTTGCCTCCCGTGATCGTGAACGGGCGCAACCGCCAGATCCAGTACGAGCGATCCAAGCGTGATGCGACGGCGAACGGGGAGTTTGTCTTACGCCGTCACAATGGGAAGGAGCAGACGTTCGATTACCATGCCTCCATTCCTTTCGTTAAGTGGATGGAGCGTTCGGAGGTGTCGCTGGTAGCCGATTTTTGCGGTTGCGGTTGGGAGGCATTGAGTAATGATAAGTCGCCGCTTTTCCCGATCCGAATCGCGGAGCCTGTGGTATTGCGGCCGCTTTTGGCGTACGTCACGCCGGAGGCAGAACGTGTGAAAGAGCGTGTGAAGGAAGGAAGCGCCTTCCTCGACTTCCCGGTAAACCGTACGGAGATATATCCTGAGTATCGCGACAATCCCTCGGAGTTACGCAAGATCCTCGAGACCGTGTCGTCGGTGAAGGAGGATCCTTACGCTACCATCACGGAGGTATATATCAAAGGTTTCGCATCGCCGGAAGGTACCTATAAACATAACACGTATTTGGCCGAGCATCGCGCCAAGGCGTTGATCGAATACGTGAAAGGCCTTTATCACTTTGAGCAGGCCCGTTTCACGGTGGATTTCGAGCCGGAGGACTGGGCCGGATTGGAGAAACGGGTGGAGAACTCCTCGCTTGCGGACAAGGAGGAGCTGCTGGCCATCATTCGTGCGGACGAGCCGAAGGATTACGACCGTCGCGAGGCGAAGCTGAAGGCGTTGAACGGGGGGGCCTCGTATCGGGTACTCTTGCGTGATATTTATCCCGCCTTGCGTCATTCGGATTACGCGGTGCGCTACACGATCCGTTCGTTTACGGTAGAGGAGGCCCGTGAGCTGATCTATTCGGACCCTAGGCAGTTGAGTCTAAACGAGATGTTTCAGGTGGCGCAGACGATGGAACCGGGTAGCGACGCTTACCGCGAGGTCTTCGAGATTGCCGTGCGTATGTATCCGGAGGATCCGGTGTCGAATCTGAACGCCGCCCTTACGGCGATCGACGCAGGTCGCTTGGAATCGGCCCGCCGTTATTTGGCGAAGACTTCCGATTCTGCGGAGCGTACCTTGGCGGAGGCGGCCATCGCCATGCTGGAGAACCGCTTGGACGAAGCGGAGGCTCTGCTGGGCAAGCTGTCCGGCGATCCTTCCGTAGCCTCGCAGGTGGAGGAGAACTTGAGGCAGATCGCAGAGAAACGGCAAGAGTGAAAATAGGATAAGATAACAGACAAAAATTTTAATATTATGAAAAAGAAAAAATGGTACGTAGCGATGGCAACGGCGCTTTTATTGGCGGCCGGTTGTTCCGATGATCTCGACAACGGAAAAAATAACACCGGGGCGGAAGAGGATGGCGAGAAGGTCTATATGACGGTGAACGTCTCTACGGTTTCGCAAGGAACGCTAACGAAAGCAGATCCTACTCCTTCTAATCCTAATCAGGGGGGAGCCGGTTGGGGCGAGGATGGTAATGGTTCTCTTGGTGAGCTTTCCGGCTCTAAGGAGGGTATGGTATATGATGTTAATATATTCTTGGTGCCAACAGATGAAGAGTCTTTGGGGGATGGCAATCAGCTGGAGTTACTAAATACTGACAATGGTAGTAGTATACAGATCGCAGGCCAAGGTTATTATTCGAATCTGGAAGGTATTGATGCGAGTTTAGGTGGAACTGAGCCTGGTCATGGTGACGGAAAGGTTACGATGAAAGTAACCATGAAGAATCCTCTGACACAAGATAAGAGCAATTATCAGGTATTTGCCGTTATTAATGCGGGAGGAAGGTTGACTGGTATTAGTACGTTGGCAGACTTGCGCGATAGAGTTGCCGCAAACGATAGGGCATTGTGGACTCCTGCTAGTAATATGGCGGATTACCATCATTTTGTAATGTCTACACATAAGATGATAAGTGGTGCTATTCCTTCTAACGGCAGTTCTATCGTTGAACTTTCTGCTGCGAATATGGATGAGACAAATCCGGCTCAGACAAAGGTGTTCGTAGAACGTTTAGCCGCTCGTATTGATTTGGCATACTCCTCGAATTTAGATCTGACTAATATACCGGGAACTTCTCCTGTAAAGAATAAGGGCACGTTCACGTTGAAGAGGTATAAGGTAGTGAATCAGTGGAAGGGCGAAAGTTATCTTTTTAAGCAAGTTTCTCCTACGGTACAGTATAACTATGGTGCTAATGCGGTATTGCCGGCAGATGGTACCAACGATCCTGCTCGATATTTAGGTGATGAGAAATGGATATGGAAGAATAATGATACTGGTGCCGGATTGTTCAATTATGTGTTAGATCCGAAGATCCGGGAAAAGAAATTGCCAGAAGGGGAAAGTTCTTCTTGGGATCAATTTAAAGATTCATATGTCAATTATTTTAATCCGAGCAATTCAACTGATTTGAATAACTTGGATAAGATGGTGTCTATGCCTACTTCCGGATTAAGCTATACACAGGAAGTAAGTGGTGATAGTCGGACATATTACCCGGTTGTTTATACCAAGGAAAATACGTTGGATCTGAACTCGCAGGTACATGGCTATACTACTGGTGTAATCTTCGAGTCTGAATTTACTCCGAGTAACGACTTTAAGGTGAGTTCCTATGAAAATGGGGAGATCAAGTCTGTGAATTTGCCTAATGGTGATAAAACGTTTCTTTCTGCGGCTCATTATAATAGTAATGGTTCTGTGTCACGTCTTGTTTATAAAGATGTGAAGAGCGTTGCTGCCCGTGCGTTCAATTTGGAAAACGACAAGAAAAATTTATTGAAAGGCTTTATGGATGGTTGGGACGATATAACTGCGGATGTCAATGCTGTGAAGAAGGCGGTTCAAGGTATGTCTTCCCAAAATGGATTAGAAAGTGCGTTTAAGGAATATTTGGATGGGATTCTAACTGGTACAACCACTCTTGATGAGACTATAAAACAGAAATTGACTTATGCGGCTTTTAGAGATCAAGCTTCGCATCTTCCTTCTAATTTTACTCCTGTATCTCAATTCAGCTCAGAGCAAATCGGCAATTTATACCAATACTATAATGTTTCCCTATACAAAAGCGGAAGAAGCTATCACAAGTTCTGGATCCGTCATGATGATAACGGAAACGATGGTCTGATGGGCGTGATGGAATTCTGTATCGTACGCAATAACGTGTACCAGTTGTATGTGAAAGGTATTCGTGGCTTGGGCGATCCGTTACCTTATACCCCGGGTAAGGATGATCCCGGTACGCCGGATGAGAGTGATGATGTCACTATCGACGTGACTATCTACGTGAAGGATTGGGTAAAACGTACGAACAAAGACATTATCCTATAACTTTACCCTTCGGGGGATTCTTACGATGGGCATTGTAAGCACTTTATGCTGCCCATCCAAGCAACCTTACGATGCCCATCATAAGAACCTTATAATGGGCATCATGGTTTACCTCCATCCCCGGTAGTACGGGCGGAGGATTACTGTGTATCTTAATAAAATGATTATGAACCGTTTATTTCATACCTGCAAACAGTTGATTGGCGTAGCTGCCTTGTCCGTGGGGCTATACGCTTGCGATTGGATACACGATGACTCGCTGCCGCTTTGCGAGTTCCGGCTGTATTTCAAGTACGACTATAATATGAAATTCGCCGACGCTTTCCAGCATGAGGTAGACTTCGTTACGCTCTTCTTCTGCGACCAAGAAGGGAACTTCCTCTTCCAGCGGCGGATCGAGAAGAGCGAGCTGGACGAGCGGAACTCCATCGCCCTCGACATGGAGCCGGGTACCTATCAGGTAGTCACTTGGGCCGGGCTGGACAAGGGCAGTTACGCATGGAACGATCCCGCCGAGGCGTTGCGGGCTGTCGAGAGGGCGCAAGACGTCAAGGTACGTACCTTGCGTGAGGACGATACGACACAACCCAACGAGCTGCACCCGCTTTGGCATAGCCTCGATACCTTCACCGTGATGCGTGACATGCCCGAGGCCGACACCATCTCGCTCGCCAAGAATACCAACAAGCTGCGTGTCGTGTTGCAAAACGTGATGGGCGAGGACATGGACGTGAATAACTTCTCCTTCCAGATCGTGGCCGACAATGGGTATATGGATTATGACAATTCCCTGCTGCAAGATCCCACCATCCACTACCTGCCTTATTATACGGAGAACGTGGAGTTGGGAGCGGACAATACCCCCGGCGCTACCGTAGGCGGGCAATACGTGGCTGTGGCCGAGATGAACACCATGCGTCTGATGGCGGGCCGCAACTACCGCCTCATCATCCGTCACCACGGATGGGAGAAGGATGTGCTGAACGTGAACCTCAACGATTACCTCCTTCTCACCAAGATGGAGGGGCACCGTATCTCCCCGCAGGAGTATCTGGACCGGCAGGATGAGTACTCGATTATCTTCTTCCTTACACCGAAGGTATGCCCCGATTGCCCGAACCCGCCTACGCCTCCGGGACCGGATGACCCGGATAATCCTGACAATCCGGATAACCCGGATAATCCCGATGGTCCCGATCCGGAAGACCCTACGATCGTGGGGTACGCCTGCTTCAAGATACAGGTGAAGGACTGGGTGATTCGTATCAACGATGGCATATTGTAAACAGAGTTTATTAAATAGTGTGAATGATGAGACGTTATACCCTATATGACCGATTGACGGCGATCGCCGCCGGTCTTTGCCTCTGCTGGCTCTTCGTGGCTTGCGGCGAAGACCGGGGGGGCGATCTCCCCGATGACGACCCGGACAGTTGTGTCGTGACCATCACCCTGCGGACTTCCCGCTCGGCACGCCCGCCGCAGACGAAGGCCGGCGAGACAATTACTTGGGAAAGTGATGATGAATACGAGCGAGACATCACGGACTGGCTGGTGGTGGCGTATGACGAGAGTGGCGTATTGGCGGGATATACATCCAGCGGAGGTACCTATAATAAGGATGAAAATTCCCGCACGGATGTGGATATGAGGTTGCCGGTCGGCACGTACCGTTTTTATGCGTTCGCCAACTTGGAGTCGTTGGAAGGTGGTTCGGAGCTTCGTGCGTCGATCGCGAACGCCAACCCCAGCCCGGGAGATCTGGGCTTGTCGGAAAAGGCTTTGGTAAGGGCGGTGAACATCCTGGCCTCGGGCAATAGCATAGACGGACGGAATGAAGTAGCGGGTAAGTTCGGTGGAACGGGAACGGATGGTACCGGGAATCGGTTGCGTATCCCCATGAGTAGCTACGCCCAAGAGCATACGCTGGTTCCCGCTCCGGGAACGAACAGCTTCAAGATCCCCTTGATCCGTATGATCGGCAAGGTGCAAGTGAAGATAACGAATAACTTATCCCGAGCGATAACCGTAAACGAACTGGACGTCATGAACCTACGTAAGGGAAGCCTGCCGATCTGGCTCTTACCTTGGGGAACGGATAAGTATTTGGAATTTAAGGGAAAAGTGGACTTAGAGCAACCTTTGGCACCCGATTTCCCGAATGACGCGACCCCTCCGACGGTAAATCCGACGGATCTTTTCACGGAAGAGATCTTGCCTGGGGAAAATGAAGGATACATATCGGGTAAACAGGACGGCAGCACGGATGGCAGTGTAAAAGTCTACACCCGCTACATCCCGGAGACCAACGCAACCGTCGGAACGGGCGGCGGTGGCATCCACCTCGGTGTCGAGATCGAAGGCCGCCCTCGCACGGAGCATCTCACGGGTTTCGACTTTGTGCGCCGCAACGATCTGCTGGTCATCCCCGTCTTGATAACCGACATCACGACGAAATTGGAAGTAGCCGAGCAACGCCTCCCCATCGGGGTCTACCCGACCGCCTTGGTCTATGGTGAGAAGACGGGTGTGCAAATACTGACGCCTGTAGAACATACCTTGCAAGCCGCCGGCGACTTGTCGATCCGTTTCGAGATCTCCAAGATAGATGGCGTGGAGGAAGATTTCAAGATCAAAGGTCTCCCGCAAGACGGAGAGGTTCCGGAAACCGCGAAATTTAGCTCAATCCAAGTGGAAAGTAACGAGCGACGCCTCATTACAGCTGTAAACGGAGCGGATTGTGGCGAGAAACAGCGTTTCTACCTTCCCGCAGCTTCGATTGAGACAGAAAAATCCGGGAGTTTCACGATCCGTACCCAGGAATTGGGCGGAAAGGCGGATGCCACGATCATCCTCACGCTCGTGATAAACTACGGCGACAACATGGAGCAAGAGATGCAAATCCCTTACACCATCCAAATAAGAAACTACCAAAAAGAACAACAACCATAATATAACAACAACAAACTTTAGAAAGGAGGACCTGACGGATGAGACCATCAATCAACCTACGATATAAATCCCTGTTATTAACTTGCTTGCTGATCTTCGCCGCCGGTGCGGTTGCGCCGGTGTGGGGGCAGGGTTACACGATTATTCCTAGTAGCCAATCCATAGTCACTGAACGTGTGGATACGGTGTATGTAAAAAATGGGGTAGAGAGGGAGTTGTTTGTACCGGAGTTGAGGAATAATGATGGGCACGGAGAAACATGGACTGGTGATTATCGTTATCGTTGGTACGTTCGTTGGTATCGAGAGAACGCTGCATTGGATGAGGTCATACGACCAACAAAAGTTACAGTTTCAAAAGAAACACTCGTATTGGGAGGTACAGCGCAAATAGGTGTACATAACGCTTCTTTGAAAAAAACATCTGATGGAAGATCCTTGTTTTGGTATCGCACGGGTTATTTCAAGTTAGGTCTCACCTCGACCGCTACTGGAGCGTCTACGGTTGTATATAAGAAGGATAAAGTGGATGATGATGTTGTTATTTGTGACATAAGTTTGAATAATAAGAGGTTCCCGAAAGATAATGAGAATGTAATCAATGAACCCCCCATTTCAATCCGTTATAAATTTGTTATTCGAAATGCGAATGTTATCGCTGATCGAATAAAGGAGAAGAAAAAGGCGGAAGATCCTCTTATTGAGGAAACGATATGGACTTCTGAGGGAGACAAGAATGTTAATGTACAATTGGGAATGACTGCTAATAATTATGCGTGGTATAAAGGTGAAAATATTGAGGTAGGAAATATCTATAAATATCAGAAAGATAATGAGCCGGTTAAGAAATTGAATTCTTGGGAACAGATAATAGATTCTTTGACGATTACAGATAAGACAACAGTGAACGTTTGGGCTTGTAATACTAGTGGTTCAGATAGTACTTTGATTTATAGATATACACTTGCTCCAATCAGTGGTTCCGGCTTTATGCTGGAAGATAGCATGTTGGTTCAGCAACAAGAGAATCGACTGGACATGAGGCGGGAACCGGATAAACATAAGGATGTATATGAGATGATTGGTTATATTAATTTTGATAGAGGAGACTCAATTACACTTCAAGAATTAAAGTCTGATCCGAAGAAAAATATGGTAAATCCTGATTGGGCCTCCAATACAGCGGATAAAGGGAAATGGTTGGATCCGGAAGTTACGGGTTATGCACCGTATGATTATAATAATCAACAATTTGCCTCTCCTCTTAATCGTCTGACAACCTTGCAGAACCAATACGGATTGTTTCGCACGGCCAATTTGGTGGATGTCTCAAAAGATGCAACGCCTTCATTCGTAGAAGATTTGAATAATTATTGGTTTATAGCTAAGCAATATAGCTCTCTCAATACGTCATTATCCGTATATGATCGAACATATACGAATACGGATAGCACGAAATTGGGTTATTTCTTCTTTGTCGATGCTGCAAACCTGCCGGGACGTTTGGTGAAGATTAAATTGGATGGTACTATGTGCGCACATACGGGTATCCTAGTAAACTTTTGGGTAAATGATATGACAACAAGAGCGAATGAGACTCAATCAGGTTCAGGTGCTGGTAAGCCTCTTCCTCCAAATATCAATATGAATTTCATTGGACGGGATAATCAAGGAAATGACGTTGTCTTGCACCGTTTCACTTCGGGAGATGCGCTTACGTACTATTCGATGAAGGAGCCCTATAAGGTAACTGATGATACTTTTGATAAACTGCCTCATTCGTATGAGACCAATGAATACATCGGCAAATGGCAACAGCTGGCTTATTCTTTCAGCCTATCGGAGAATTTGAGTAACTATAAAGAATTCTATTTAGAGATACAAAACAACACCATTCACTCTTATGGTGCGGACTACGCCATCGATGGCTTGCGTGTCTACCGTACCAAGCCGCAGATCGACGTAAAGAGAATAGACGCCTGTTCCTCTGCCAACCTAACCGTTTCTACGGATTATGATCTTTTGCTTAGAAATATGGGATGGAATCTTAATCCGGATGTATTGACTGGATTGAATATGGGGGAAAATATTACTGAAGAGTCTAAACATCTATGGAAATATCGTTATGGATTGCTAGGTGATGATGCTAAGAATATTGTACAGTATTCTTATGTGGGAAACTTCTATTTCGGCTTCGCCAAAGACATGGAAAATTCGGTTTCTAGTGATAAAGACGCTTGGGTTACATTGAATAGAGACTTATTGGAATATGATAACGTACATTACAATAATCGTAGTAAGTTGTATCGTATCGTGCTACCTACAACTGAGGAGGCACGAGTGGACAGATTTAACGGTATAACAGATCCTGATAAGGCGAAGGCATTGCAAATAGAATGGAATTTACGGCTGATCAATAATTTCTATCATGATGCGAAGGAGGGTAACATTTGGGATAAAGAAATTAAAGAAAATGCGTTACAACAATCGGCTGGAGAAGGATTTACTTCCAAAGGTGCCTATTTAAACTATCTGGAAGAGGGTTTGAAAAAACATAGTAGCTCCTATGTCGGTTATGTGATCACGATCAGTCCCGATAAAGTGAAAGATATCATGGAGGGAGTTGGTGGTTTAGATGAGTCATACGAGCAATTGGTACGGGCCGTTTGTTCTGTATTGGGTGTGACCCGCCTCCGTGTACCATGGTGGGAGGAGGAAAAAGAAGTGTTGACCGGAAAAGTTGACTTGAGTGTAATCGACGTGAATAAGACGGATCTGAAATATAAAGGCGAACGAAACTTCGCGACAGAGGAGGCCGCCGCCACGGGCGAGTATGACGTAGTGATCTTTAGCGCACGGACAACAACCGATACGGATGAGAAAATTGAATTCCCGAACGCCTCGGTTGATTTTAAAGATCCATGTGTATTGTCATCCCCATTCACCGTACTTCCTTCCTTTACGGTCGTGGCACATACCCAAAGCGATCTGCCGGAAGGTACGATTGCTTGTGAGGGACGGATCAGCACGATTGAGGAGGCAACCGTGTGGGTCGAAAAACTTGATGAGGCTAACAATTCAACCGGAGAAATGTCTGAGTATAAAAAAACAGTTCCTTTTTCTTCGTATAAATATACATTCGACTGGTTCTTAGGAGACTCGTTGGAACTCGAAGAGTTTTATAATACGTATAAGGTATCTTTAGTGGATATATTAAAAGAGTATAGGAATACCTTGCGTAGAGATGAAGCCATGAACGCTTTCCCTGCAAATGATTTGATTAATTATTGCAAAAGGAAGAGTGAGTATAACGATGAGAAATTAATAGCTGAGTTGCATACATTGCTTTTTGGTGATATAGACACAGAACCGAAATTGGTGATTGGTGGGTTATATGGAAAAGCGGAGTTCCGTTGGGTTGAATGGGTGGTAGTGATTCCTTATATGCCATTGAATATTAGCGAGGAGAATAAACGTAAATGGCTTTTCTGTGATCAGCCACAAGTACGACGGCTGGAAGCTGCTCCCGCTCCGACCTTGTTGGCCGGTTTCCCGGATGTGGTGTATCCGGAAGGAATGGAGTATTATCCCAATGTCCCTTTACGTATCGGCTTGCCGAATATCATGGAGAGAGGGATAACCAATATCCCTATTCAAAGCAAAGGCCTTACGATGGGTATGCAAACATCCAATCAATTAGGTTTGCCTAGCGGCAACGCTACCACTATCTTCTTACGGCAAGGGCAGACTTATACAGAGGTGGGTAATTTAACAAGGTTGTCTGCGAAACCCCAAAGTAAAAATGATACAACTGGTGAAATTGACAATGGCGGTGGATCATTCTCCATGACTTTTAATGATAATGCTTATCAACAATTCAATGAAGGCCAGATTTATGCCCTCTATATCCCCTTCGGTGAATATAATGATGATGGTTTCGTGGATGGCTCTTGTGAGGGATACGCCACCTTGCTTGTCAAGATCGTACCGGAGTATCTGACTTGGAAGGGTACAAACACGGGCGAGAACGCTGAGGCTTGGTATAATGACAAGAACTGGAAGCAGTCCACGAAAGAGGAATTGTATATAGATCAAACGGGAGCAAGCGATGAGGATGCCAATGGTAACGATGATGTGACCGCCGCCTTCGCCCCGCTTCATTTCACCCGTATCACGATCCCGGGAGGGCAGACGCTGGAATTGGAAGACTTGAAAGAGGATAAGAATTTACTGCAAGGAATTGATACGACATCTGAAACAAAGGCTACCCAATATATCCAATACGATATGGCGGTAGACAAAAAGGGAGGTAATACGATCGTAGCTCCGTACTATATAAATAAGGTAAAGGCTATCTATTTCAAACCCGAGGCGCAGTTACGCCGTCAGCAACTCTTGACGTATGACACCGCCCGTGTGGAATTCGAAATGACACCTAACGCGAAATATTGGATGGCATCGCCCCTGCAAAGCGTATTCGCCGGTGATATGTACACCGTGAAGAACACGGGCTGTCAGAACACCTATGCTTTCTCCGATATCACCTACAGCACGGCTGATAACGATCGTCAGGCCCCTGCCTTCTACCAGAAAGCCTGGGACAAGGCGATCACGATGTACGTGCCGAAGGACGGAGCAGATCAAACAGTTTCTTTTCCGGATAGTGATTTGGATACAACTCATTACGAGGTAGTCCAATCCAATTGGAGCCGTGAATACAACGATGTGAACGTCCCTTATGCGTTAGGAAAGGGATTCTATGCCAGCGTGGAAAAGAAGAATGCGGATGCTTTGAATGGAAATGTCTTGGTACGCCTGCCGAAAGCGGATGACTCTTACGACTATGAACCGTGGAAACCGGAGACGAAAAACGCTACATTGAGAGCCGCCATGACCAAAGCCCCGACTTTAGCGGAACGGATCAATGCCGGCAAGCTGGCGGATGACAAGCCGATCGAGGTGGTATTGACAGATGCGAATGGAACGGAAGAATGGTGGAATACGGATAATGGAACCGTCCGTGTCATTGCTGATGGCGACGGTAAGCACTTCCTGTTGGGTAATCCGTATATGTATCCGTTGGATATCGCTCGTTTCTTGAAAGGGAATGAGACTATCTTAGCGCAAAAATATTGGACATTGGATACGAAGATTGGAGAGGGTCTTGTTGTCGGTACGCCTGATGTGGCATGGGAAAATGGAGATACTGATGCTGTTTCCGGAGCCGTTATCGCCCCCATGCAGGCCTTCTTTGTAGAGCTGAAAGATGCGGCTCAAACGAAAGCGGAAGGTACGGCAACCGGTGCCGATCTGAAGGTCGTTCGTTTCGATCCCTCCATGATGCAAGGAGAGCCGGAGAAGGTCTCTTCTTCCTTGCGTACCGCTACGGCCAAGAACCCGGTATTGAGGCTGACGGCGGAGCGGGATGCATATCGTAGCACGGCCTTGCTGACGCGGCAGGATGATGCCACGAACAACTATGAGGCAGATAAGGATGCCGTAATCTTGCTGGATACGGAACTGGAGGAGATCCCGCAGGTGTACACCATCGCCGGGACTCGTGCCGTGGGCGTGAACGTGGCACGACGGGTCGACCAGATACCTCTTGGCGTATATGCCGGCGAGGGTAAGGGCGAGGTTACACTGACGATAGAGGGTATCGGCGATTGGGCGGAGACGCTTTACCTGTACGATGCCGTGACCCGTAAAAGTACGGAGCTGTCGGGCGATACCTACACCCTGCGTCTGGACGGCAGCAGCCATGGACGTTACTTCCTAAGTGCGGGCTCGCCTACTGGTAATGAGGGGGTAGGCGATGCGGAATCTATTTCTGTTTATTCCGCCGCATCGGGTAAGGTAGTGGTCAGCGCTAGCGAGGCGTTGAAGCGGATACAGGTGTTTACGCCGATGGGTCGTTTGGTACGTACCTTATATCCCGCTCGCCCGACTTATACGTTCGCTCTCCCGGCAGGCATCTACATCATTCGTGCGGAGATCGCCCACGACCAAAAGACGGTGAAACTACGGGTATTATAAATAAACCCGTTATAATAGACAAGGGGGTGCAGTTCTAAGTGAACCGCACCCCCTTGTTGTTAGTTCGTTTCTACCACTCCATCCTTGATATGGATCACCCGATCCGTGTTTGTGGCCAGCTGTTCGTCATGCGTCACGATGACGAACGTCTGGTTCATCTGGTCTCTTAACTCGAAAAAGAGGGCGTGCAATTCTTCCTTGTTCTTGGTATCGAGACTTCCGGAAGGTTCGTCGGCTAGGATAACCGCCGGATTGTTGATAAGCGCACGGGCTACCGCTACCCGTTGCTTCTCTCCGCCGGATAGCTCGGCAGGCTTGTGTGCCATGCGATCGGAGAGTTTCAGGAAGTCCAGCATCTCTTTCGCTCGCTTCTCGGCCACGGCCGATTTCTCCTTGGCGATCAGTGCCGGGATCATCACGTTCTCCAAGGCCGTGAACTCCGGCAATAATTGATGGAACTGGAAGACGAAGCCGATATTCCGGTTGCGGAAAGCCGCCAATTCCTTATCGCCCAATCGTCTTGTCTCCGTGCCATTGATAACCAGCCGCCCGCTATCCGGTGCGTCGAGCGTGCCGATGATTTGCAACAAGGTTGTCTTACCCGCCCCGCTAGGGCCTACGATAGCGACAACCTCGCCCTTGTTTATCGTGAGGTCGATGCCTTTCAATACTTGTAAGGCTCCGAAACTTTTCGTTATTCCTTCGGTTTGTATCATATCAAGTTTCTTAGAACGTGCGAGGCAAGGAAACAACCGAACGTTGCCGGCATATAAGAGACCGTTCCCGTGGTCGTACGTTTACATGTTTCGTTTTCAATTTCGATCACGGCGTCCGGATCGGCGAACTCGGTGGAAAATACGACGGGAATTCCCTTGCTTACGCCTAGAGGACGCAACCGTTTCCGCACCGCTTTCGCGAGGGCGCAATTGATTGTCTTGGAGATATCCGCAATCCGTACCAAGGACGGGTCTACCTTAGCGCCCGCCCCCATGGAGGACACGATGGGTATCTTATGGATATAAGCCTGGTACATGAGGAATACTTTGGGACTTAGGGAATCGATGGCATCTACCACGAAATCGAGAGGGGCCGATAGGAGTACCTCCTCCGTCCGTTCGTCTCGCAGGAATTCATTTAGGACGGTTAGTTGCAACTGGGGATTGATATCGAGCAAACGCTTGGCTACGACCTCGGCTTTCGGCATCCCTAGGGTGGAATGAAGGGCGGGCAATTGGCGGTTGATATTACTCTCGTTTACCGTATCGGCGTCTATGATTGTCATCTTTCCTACTCCGGCCCGGCAAATCTGCTCGGCGGCATAAGCTCCCACACCTCCTAACCCAACTACCAATACATGGCTACGGGATAAGCGCTCCATACGCTCGGCTCCAAACAAAAGTTCCGTCCGTGTATTCCAATTGTAACTCATTTATATACTTTTGAGGACAAAAGTAATCAATTGTTCCGGTTCATCCAATACTTGCTTTTATCCGAAAGCTTTGTGTCTTGTTACTGCACGGGCGTTGCAGCGTTACTGTATGGGCGTTGCAGTATTACTGCATCAGCCTTGCAGTACCACTGCAACCCGGGTTGCAGTGGGTGGATTGCGTCAGATGGGTTGAATATGAAAGACCGATCCTCCGTCGGAGGCCAGCGGAAGGGTGATTTTATCCCTGTAGGTGATCTCCTTAACCTCTTTTACGAGTTTGTTCGAGTCTATATTCGTATCTTCAGCATCTTTATAGATCGTTATCTTATATTTCTTGTCCTTATCCAAGAACTTGAGGTCTACATCGATACTGCGTGCTTGGCTGTTATTGATCGTACCGACAAACCAATCCTCTCCCTTTTTGCGGGCGATCGTTACGTATTCATTGACGGAAGCGTTCGGAACGACTGTTTGGTCCCAAGTCGTAGGCACGGCTTTCAGGAACTCGAATCCCGGTTGTCCTTCGTAAGCCTCCGGCGTATCGCAAATCATGCCGAGATAGCTCTCTAATACCACGTACATCGCTAACATATGGCAGCGGGTACTCATTACGTAAGGGTTACGTTCTTGGTTCTTGAACTTATCCCTTGGCAAAGAGCGGAAACCTCCTAAATGATAATCAGTCGCTCCCGCTAATAAACGGGTAAAAGGCATATGGATGTCATGATCTGCGTCGGTATCCTTATCCCATTTGCAATGCTCGTAATTAAGCGTACCCTCGCGGGTGAACTCGTTGGGATAGGTACGGCTCAATCCAGACGGCTTGCAAGCTCCGTGGAATTGCACGAATAGATGATGCTTAGCCGCCTTCGCCAAGAACTCTTCTTGGATGCGGATCATCTCCTGATCGTCTCGATCCATGAAATCGATCATCATGCCGGCGATTCCCCATTTCTCGAATTGGGCGAAAGCCTCGTCTATCTTTGCGTACAGAGGTTTCCAGTTGGTCCATAAATGGATACGTACGCCTTGACTCTTGGCGTAATCGCAAATCTCCTGCATATTGAGGCTCGGAACGACTTTCAAGATGTCCGCTTTAGGACCCGGAGAACCGAATCCGGCTCCATCCTCGTCATACCAAGCTTGCTCGGCGTTCCCGTAGATCGAGTGATAATCCAATCCGTTACGGGCTACGAAATCAATGTAATATTTATTCGTGGGGAAATTGTTTCCGCCAAGGAAAGTCGTATCCGGAACGACATTTCCGTTCCACCACGTAAAAGTAGTCTTACCCGGCTTAATCCAAGACGTATCCTCTATCTTACAAGGCTCATTGAGATTCGTAAGGATATTGGACGCTATCAAGGAACCGATTTGATCACTGATCATCAAGACCCGCCAAGGAGATTGATGGGGTAGGGATGCCTCTACCTTGATACGCTCTTGTCCCAGTTTAGGTGATAGTTTCCCGAGAAGAGTCCCGTTTTCTTTCCATAGGTACATACCGGCGTAATCACGAACCGCCGCCTCGGTAATCGCCATATAAACATGGTTCGGGAAAGAGAATAGGGCGGGCATATCCATCAATCGTTTATTATCCATGTCGGCATAATCTGTGACCGTATATTTACCTTCGTGGGAACTTTGGTAGTTGGGGAGGAATAAAGTAGTTACGTTCGGATTCCCTTGTAGGTTGAAGGTGGTTCCCTCGTCATACATGATATACGAATCCCATCCTTTTTGCTTCGGAAACTCATAGCGGAAGGCGATACCGTCATCGAAAGCCCTTACGACCAGATTAATCTTGCGAAAAGGCTGAACGGTTTCCTCTAGCGGGATGATTACCTCTTTGGAAAGGCTATGTATATGTTTCGCCTTACCAACGATCAATTCGTAGGTCTCTTCCTTCGTACTGAACACGGGTTTGTTGATCTTTACATTTTCCCCGAACGCCCCATTATCGAAAGTCAACGTTAGCGGAGAGTCTTGGATCAGGGTTTGTTTATTAAACGCTACGCTGTATACCGGGCTATTCTTATCCAAAACCAAGGAGAACTTGATCTTTCCGTTTGGAGAAGACAATCGCACGCTTTTATTTGCGTATAAAGAGTGAGCGCAAAGTATAAAAAATGCCAGAATGAGGTAGATTGATTCTTTTTTCATGGATGATAATTTTATAGGCCAAAGATATACATATTTATTTTGTACGGTTTAACTGCTTCAACAATTCTTTAAGGCTGACGGTCTCATTCTTGACCAATGGTTTTGCCCAATAGGAAATACTCAAGATATAGCCCAGCGTGATAAATAGGAAAAACATGGAATAGCGCAACCCGATCAGATCTCCAAGTCCACCAATGATGAACGGAATCAATGCCCCACCGAAAATACCCGTACACAAGATACCGGAAAAAGCCCCATGATGCTTATCCACGGAGTTAAGGGCTAAGGCGAATATCACCGAAAACATGATCGAGATCGAGAAGCCGCAACAAGCGAAAGCGATAATCGCTACTTGCGTAGGACCGAAGAGCGCTATCGATAAATTAAGGATCGCTATCATCGAGAAAATACGTAACATCAGCTTTGAGTCGATTAACTTTACGATCACCAATCCCAACAAGCAGCCGATGGACATCAATCCCCAGAACCAAGCAACCGTAGTAGCCCCGGCTCCTTCCGGGCTGACCCCATGATACATATTCAGGAAAAGACTCATCCAATTCGCCAATCCTTGCTCGGTTCCCACATAAGCGATAATCCCCAAGAAATAGAATATAACTTGTTTTTGCTTGAGTAATTCTTTATAATTCTGTACCGTTCCCGCCTTCTCATCTTCCTTTAATTCTACTTTCGGGAATTTGACATAAGAGATAACCACTAACATGATGACAAAAACAATCGTAAAGATAAAATAGAGCGAGCTCCAAGGTAAGCTCTCCGGCGTTATCCCTTTGAGGAAACGGATGAAGAAGTCGTTCGCCGGATCCTCACCGGTTAATTTCCGCATAAGCCCGGCCAAGACGAACGGGCTCATGAAAGAAGCGGCCCCGAATACGATCTGGGCCAATACCTGATTAAAGGCATATTTTTTCTCTCCGCCCGCCTCACGCATCAAGGGCAATATAATCACCTGTAGCATCGCCATGCCCAGACCGATAGCGAAAAGGGAGGTCAATACGATAGGGTAGGTCGGGAACATGACGAAAAGCCCCGCACCCAAAAACGCCAGACTGAAAGCGATCAATAAGGAAATCTTTCCCCCGAAACGCTCGATGATCATTCCTGCCGGGATCGACATGATGCCATATGCCAAGAAAAACGAGAACGGTAAGAAAGCGGCCAATGTCAGGCTCAGCCCAAAACTATCGATAATCATCGGTAGCATAGGGCCTAATATATTGGTAACAAAAGAAATGACAAACCAAATACACAAGATGAGGAGTACGATCCAATTATTCTTATTCATGATAGATAGATTCAATGATTAAACACCAATGCCGCCGCCCCGAGGCATCCGGCCTTATTTCCTAATCGGGCAAGCTCGATAGTCGTGAAGTACGAGGTTTCCTTCATCACGTATTTCCCGACCTGCTCCCGTATATTGTCAATGTAGAAATCTCCGGATTCCGAAATGCCTCCGCCGATAATCACCTTTTGCGGAGCGAAAATGTTGATAAGGCTCGCTACGCCTAGGGACAGATTCCGGAAATGATCCTCCATAGCGAGTACGGCCTCTTTCTCCTGAGCTTTATAGCGCTCTACTATATATTTTCCATCGATACGGGAAGGTATCTCCCGTCCGTTCTTCTCCAATAATTGCCGATATAAGGTGATCAACGCACTTACGGAAGCGTGTGCCTCTAGGCAACCGGACGCTCCGCAAGTACATTGATTCCCATTCAGACCATGAATAATTAAGTGCCCAAGTTCGGTGCCCCGGTTCCGGTAGCCGCCATAAAGCCGGCCGTTCAAGAACAAGGCGCCCCCTATGCCGGTACCCACCGTCAGGAAAACGATATCGGAGAGACCTTTAGCCGCCCCATATATCACCTCGCCCAACCCCATAAGGTTTGCGTCGTTGTCGATGAATACCGGTAGATTAAATTCCGCTAACGCAAGATCCAATTGTTGGTTATCTAGTTCAGGAAGATTATTGGCAAAGAGAACCACCCCATTATCTACTACGGAAGGTACACCTATGCCAATTCCGTAAATCCCCCAATCCCGGGAACGGGCGTAGTCTGTCATTTTCCGTACGATACTTTTTATGGTATCGGATAATGGGCGTGGATTCTCTTTTGATTGTGTGGTTTCCGACGATTCGTAAAGAATGTCGCCATTCTGGTTCACAAGAGTATATTTTATGCTTGTTCCTCCAATGTCTAATGCGATAGCGTATTTCATGATAATTGTAAAAGCTTAATTAGAACTATGCGCCGCTTCCCTGTCGATCAGGCAAATCACGTTCGGGTGCAGCCACAATAAGGAGGCCGGCAACTCCGTCGAGATCTTCTGTTCAAGGAAAGCTTGAGTAATCTCCCTTTTCTTTATCCCGTTGATAAGAAGGATAATCAGGCGTGACTGAAAGATATTCGCCATGCCCAATGTCAGTCCGTATCCCGGTTTCTCCGTATCCCCGGCGATCATGGGATGTTGCAAGGATTTCTGGGACAGATGAGCCACATGGCAATTCGTATGCAAGGAAGGAGCCGGCTCGTTCAAGGCGATATGGCCGTTCATCCCTATTCCTAATATACAAATGTCGATAGGGCCTTTTTGATCCAGTATCTGTTGGATCCGCTCACATTCCGCCTCAGGGTTCTCCGGATCGCTTTGGAACGCTATATACCGGTCTTCCGGGATTTGAAGCGGACCTACGAAATAGTTCCGTAGATACGACTCGCACGTACCCGGGTGGTCCATCGGGATCCCTCCCCATTCATCAAGCTTTAGTACCGTGAATTGGGAGAATAATTCCGGTTGGCGACCGGCTTCCTCTACCAGCAACTCATACATCCGGGTAGGAGAGCCCCCAGTGGCGGCACAAAGCGTAAGTGCCTTGTGCTGCCCTAACTCTGAGGTAACAATCTCTTTTGCCTTAAGGCTTAATGCCTCATAAGATTGACAAATCTCTATTCTCATACGATTTTAGAGCTCTTTGATTCGGATATTGCGGAAGCAAACACCATAACCGTGGTCTTGCATACCGATGTAACCCGGTTGTTTTCCGCATTGTAGCATCAAGTCGTAAGCTTCCGGGCATTTCTCCGGACTCGTGCTGAACTTGCTGAACTTACTATGATCCACTAACGCACGCCATACCGGTGTACCGAACTGGAATTCCAGCACTTTCACGTCGTTCATGTAATGGATCACGCGTTGGTTATAGACAACGATTCTCGTCTTGTTCCAGTTTCCGTACGGTTTTACGGGTTGTGGATCCGGCATAATCATGTCATATACGGCACCGGCCTGACGGTTACCGTCGCAACCTTCCCATGCGTCCGGCATATTCTCGTTGTCGAGTAACTGATATTCTGGGCTGGAGTAATAAATAGGTGTACCCTCAATTTCTTGCGCTGTATAGAAGATACCGCTATTACCGGCCTTGTCGATCTTCCATTCGATCTCGAAAACGAAATTTTTGAACTTCTTGTCGTAGATCAAGTCGCCGAAGCCCGTGTCTGCCTTATTGTCGCTACCTTTATAGGTGATCGATCCGTCTTCAACCACCCAACCTTGGGGTACATCCTGACGGCAATAGCCGCGCCATCCGTTCAAGGTTTTCCCGTCGAACATGGTGATCCACTCGCCTCCCGTAGGGATACCATCGCTATCGAGGGCTTGGGTTTGGGCGGTTTGCGTTCCGGCATTGTTCGTATTGTTATTGTTGCCAGAGGTACATGATAGAGCCGATGCGAATAAGGCTACGGCCATAATACTGCTATAAATCCTGTCTCTTATACACATCTCCGAGCCCAC
>ENA-OZFF01000303-OZFF01000303.1-human-gut-metagenome-genome-assembly--contig:-NODE-303-length-18586-cov-5.056338_pt1 | contig 18586 bp, 18 predicted proteins | sample MGYA00244615_ERZ653628 | MGnify/ENA primary metagenome ERZ653628 (study PRJEB26926, sample SAMN06164927) | human gut metagenome | biome: ENVO:00009003; feature: ENVO:2100002; material: ENVO:00002003...
TCTTGATGAAGTTTTCGAGTATGCTCGAGTTCTTGTCGAATTTCAGGAATGAGTTCTCATTCTTCTCGTCCGCCGGAACCGTCTTGACCTTCCCGTCCTTGTCGATCTCGCTGACCACCTGTACACCGGCTTTCGGGTCGCTCTTGTTATGAACCATCATCAGCTCGGTGATCTGTTCCACCAAAGGGGCATCGTTCATGACCTTCGGTTTCCGGGGCTGTCTAGGCTTTTCGTTCGGGCTCTTTTCTTGTGCCATACCTTTTCTTTTTGGGGTTAATAAATTGCTTTGACACTTCAAAAATATGGGCTAAATCCGAATAAAACACTGATTTTCAAAAAGGTGTCATCAGATGTCATCAGATGTCGTCAAATGTCCGAAAGACTGGTTTTCCGTGAGAGAAACATGCCGTGAAAACAAGGATATGGTATGCAGGGGAAGGGCGAAAAAGCCGGCACGGGCGCAAAGGGAGGATTATGCAGAGCAGAGGGAGCTGAAGTCCCTGTCTTCTCATGGGGCGGCGTTTTTTTCATAAGACATTGCCAGGTCTGCCCATATATCCCGTACTTCCTGCCGGATTTATGGAGATATAAAGGAGGCCCTCCTTTTTTCATCAATGACACGGTCATGCGTCGCGTCGGTCGCAGTGAGTCCCTATAATCTTTCCCGAAATCAAAACCATTGTCCGGGCGTTTGTTTCCATGTGTATTTTCCGCGACTTGTCGCAAGGAAAATACTCATGGAAAGCGAAGCCGGAACGCCCGTGACAATACGGTTTTGATTTATCTTTGATTATAGGGAACTCGCTGGTATCCGCCTGTTTTTCACGAATTTCCCAGAAAACATATACTGTCTTGTTGTTTATACGATATAAATATTTCTGGACTTGTTCCACGGAAAAACCGTCGCTTTTCATTTTCGGACTTTGATTCTTTACGAGGCTATTCGGACTGTCTTTCAAGAAGATTTACAGAGTTTGGCATCGGCATCAGGTGATATTCGGTGTTTCAAGCGGAGAAGCGGAATCTAAGACTAAATATTTTCTTCCTTCAACAATATAGCCCACGGGTTGTATCTATGTACCTATTATTCATCATAAAACAGACTATATATGGCTACCATTAAATTAAAATTCCGTCCGTCGACGGTACAGGGTAAGGCCGGCACGCTCTGTTACCAGCTTTGCCACCGTCAGGAGAACAGGCAGATTACCACCGACATGAGGATATTTCCCGAGTGGTGGAATGAGACGAAACGTGAGCTTGTCGCTGTCCCCGGCAATGAGAGGATCCTGACCGCCTACCGGAAACGGGCGGAAAAGGAGATGCGGGACATCCGTGAGATTATCCGCGAGCTGGACTGTAGCGGAGAAACATACACCTTGTCGGAAATACTCAACCGCTATCGCTCCCTGCCTTCCGAGCCCGGTTTCCTATACTACATGAAAAAAGAGATGGAAGCGCTTTGGGAGAACGGCCAATACGGCACCTCTCGTAATTACCAGCGTGCACTGAACAGCTTTTTCGCTTTCCTGGACGGTGACGACATTCCTTTTTCGTCGTTGGATTCCGCCCTAGCATGTCGGTATGAGGTATGGTTGTGGCAACAAAAGGTAGCGAGAAACAGCAGCTCGTTCTATATGCGGATTCTGCGTGCCGTCTATAACAAGGCCGTAAAGCAAGGTCTTGCGGTGCAGACTTTCCCGTTTCGTGAGGTTTATACAGGAGTGGCTCGCACATCGAAGCGTGCCGTGGATGAGGAAACCATCCTGAAACTTCAAAGGATTGACCTCTCGGATTCACCGGCTTTGGCACTTTCCAGGGACATGTTCGTGTTCAGCTATTGTGCCCGTGGCATGGCGTTTGTGGACATGGCATATCTGAAAAAAGAGAATGTGAACAGCGTGCGAATTACCTATTGTCGCCATAAGACAGGCCAATACTTAACATTACATATCGAACCGTGTATGGCGGCGATACTGGAACGATATGGGCAGGTTTGTCCGGAAAGTCCATATCTTTTCCCCATCCTTACCGATGAACAGCCGGATCAGGCTTACCGTCAATATCGAACCGGATTGAACTACCATAACCGAAAATTGAAACGGTTAGGCAAATTGCTTGGCGAACCATTACCTTTGTCCTCATATACGCCTCGCCACAGCTGGGCTACCGCCGCACGCAACCACGACGTACCGATTGCCGTCATCAGTGCGGGGATGGGACACAGCAGCGAAAGGACTACGCTTATTTACTTGGATTCTTTAGACAATGCTGTGATAGATAATGCGAACGAGAAGATTTTGAAGGGTTTGAACGATACCATTTCTATGTAAGAGAGGGTAAAAACACACTGCAAAGGTAATGATTCTCAGTAAAACTGAAAAGTAAAATAAACGTTTTTATTTCCTTATTTTACCCCCCCCATTTACAAACAGCTGATTATCAATAATTTATATTGCTAATTTAATATGAATCAAAATAGTGCCGTAATAAGAATATAAAATAAAAGGAGAACGTTGCATTTTCCATCCGAACGTATTTTCGAGTCTAAAACCGAGCAAACCGAGCAAAAATGTACTTTTATAGCAATGTATATGGCTGATTATCAGCAAAAACAACATTCGTACCCTCTCTTACATAGAAACGGTACGAATACGGGGTTACGGTATCCGCTCACTGTAGTCAGGAGCGGCCCGCATTCCGGAAGTCCTATGAAGGAAAAAACCGGATTAACCTTGATTGCTGTATTTTCCTTATTTGAAAAAGCGGAAGGTGCAGGAATGGAAACTATATCCTTTTTATCAACCCGGTAACATTACTTTTCGTTGAACATAGAAACACACACACACGAACATTGGTTCGCCTTAAAAGTATTTTATAACAAAGTTTTCGAGATTGAGGATATATTGAAAAAAGACAAGATCGAGACTTACATTCCTTGTGAGGAAACCTTGATGGAACGTAACGGCATAAAGAAGAAACTCCGTCGTCCGGTCATTAATTCGCTTATGTTCTTCCGTTCAACCGTTTGTCGTGCTTTGGAAGTACAGCGACAATTCACCAATAAGGTAATCCTATATACAAGACAGGAGGGATTGAAAAGACTTCCCCTTGCCATTCCTGATCGGGAAATGAACATTTTCATGCTGGTCACCTCGTCCGGCGAGCAGGGAATGGAATATTTCGGGGAGGACAATTCCAAGTTTCACCAGGGAGAACGTGTACGGGTCATTGACGGAAAGTTCAAGGGAGCGGAAGGGGTTATCTGTCGGATTAAGAAGAATCGCCGTTTGGTGGTCACCGTCCAAGGCGTATGTGCCGTGGCTACTTCCTATATTCCACAAGCCTTTCTACAACGGATAGGGCAAGATTAAGAAAATCATCAAAAGAATCATATAGTGGACATACTTCATCTTATCGAATTTGCCTTCACGGTTTTAACCGGCTGGACATTGGGTGCGATGGTCCTGCCCCGCATCTCGTTGGTCTCGTTCCGCCGCCGCCTGTTCGACTCAGTGGACGGGCGCAAGCTGCACACCGCCCATATACCCCGGCTGGGGGGAATCGCCTTCTTCCCGTGCATCACTATCACGGTGTCACTCGTCATTATCGGGCATAACCAGTGGATGGGCAGCAATATGCTTGACGTGGATCTGACCAACCGTCTGCTTTCCGTATTCTGCGGCCTGTTCCTGCTCTATCTTACGGGGATGATGGACGACCTTATCGGTGTACGTTACCGCTCCAAGTTTCTGATACAAATACTTTGCGGCATCCTGTTGGTGGCTTCGGGACTCTGCTTCGACAACCTGTACGGACTTTTCGGCATCGAAGCCATGCCTTATTATATAGGCGCTCCGTTCACCGTGTTCATCATCGTCTATATCCTGAACGCCATCAACCTGATAGACGGCATCGACGGGCTTGCCTCCGGGCTGAGTATCATCGCCTTCTTCGCGTTCGGGTGCATGTTCATCCGTCTGCAATGGTGGATGTATGCCTTTATTTGCCTGGCCACCATCGGCGTGCTGCTACCGTTCTTCTACTACAACGTCTATGGCAATGTCCACCGTGGGCGCAAGATATTCATGGGAGACACCGGATCACTCACTATCGGGATGCTGCTTGCCGTGATGGCTATCCGCCTGAGCATGTCCGACCCGTTGAAGGAAAGCACCTTTCCCGGTGCCGTCGTGATCGCATTCTCGTTCCTGATAGTTCCGATGCTGGATGTGGTACGTGTGGTGCTGCACCGTTGGCGCGAGCGCAAGCCCCTTTTCCTGCCGGACAGGAATCATATCCATCACAAGTTCATCGCTCTGGGGCTGTCCCAACGACAGGCGATGGCCTGCATCATTGGCATCGCTCTCTCCTTTGCCGTGGTGAACGTTTTCCTGATCCATTGCTTGTCCACCACGATCCTTTTCCTGCTGGACGTGGCGGTATGGACGGTGTTGCATTGTTACATCACGGTGAGGATCAACCGAAAGAATAAATTAGAAAAAAAACTGTACAGAAAATAAAATATGAAAAATCGATTTTTGACACTTCTCCTGGGGTTGGTGTTGCTGGCGTCTTGCAATACCTCCAAGGAGATTCTCTACTTTCAAGACATTGCGGTGAACCAGCCCGAAGCCATTGTGGGCGCAAGAGACATCACCGTGCAGCCCAAGGACCAGATTTCCATCATGGTATCCAGTAAAGACCCGCAGTTGGCGGCGTTATTCAACCTGACACGTGTCCAGTACCGTGCCGGAGCCACGGACTTGCGTGGTGGCAGCAATAATGGTGAAATATCCGGTTACACATTGGATGACAAGGGGAATATCGACTTTCCCGTCATAGGGTCGCTCCATATTGCCGGTATGACCAAGAGCCAGATTGCCGCCCTTATCAAGAAACGGTTGGTGGACGAGGACCTGGTGAAAGACCCGGTTGTGACCGTGGAGTTTATGAACCTCTATTTTTCAGTCTTGGGCGAAGTAAAAACTCCCGGCAAATACAGTATCACCAAAGACCAGATATCTTTGTTGGAAGCCATCAGTATGGCGGGCGACCTTACCATTTATGGCAAACGCGATGCCATATTCGTCATTCGCGAGGAGAACGGTGAACGTGTCACCCACTGGGTGGATATCCGAAGCAAGGATATTTTCTCCTCCCCGGTCTATTACCTGAAACAGAACGATGTGGTGTATGTGCAACCTAATAAGGTCCGTGCCGGACAGTCCACCATCAATGAGAACAGCGTGAAATCTGTGGGACTGTGGATCAGTATTGCCTCGTTCCTCACCTCGTTAGGTGTGCTGCTGTTTAAATAACTGGATGAACAGAATATTTTACATATTATGATAGAAAAGAAAACTGCCGTTGGAAAACCTGCCGATGATTTTATACGAATACAAGATTTGTGGGGAATGTTCGTACCAAGATGGCACTGGTTTGCCCTCTCCCTGTTTGCCGCTCTTGCCATAGCGGCTTTTTATCTGTTGAGTACCCCGAATATCTATACACGTACCGCTGCCATCTTGGTTAAGGACGATACCAAGAGCGGTTCGTCCACTACAATGAGCGAGTTCTCCGACCTGGGTATCTTCAAGTCGAATACCAACATCAATAACGAACTGCTCACCTTGAAATCCCCCACGTTGATGACTGAGGTGGTGCGGCGGTTGGGGCTGAATGAGACCTATACCGTCCGCAAGGGACTGAAGGATGTGGGATTGTACAAAAGCAACCCTGTAGCAGTCTCCTACCGCCACCAGGATGAAACGCCTGTCAGCTTCAAGATAGACTTCTCGTCCAAAGAAGAATTTACCATATCCGATGTAATGATTAACGGTGAGGAATTAGAGACGGAATTCTCCGGTAAAATGGGCGATTCCATTCGCATGGAAGTAGGTACATTCGTAATCAATCCGACCAAATACTGGAATGATTCATTCGTTGGGACTTCCATCCGCTATAATAAAGGTAGTGTACGTGCCGTAACCGACTATTACGCCACCGCTTTGCGTGCGGATTTGGGTAACGAGGATGCCACTATCATCAATCTCAGCATTGATGACGTATCCATCCCAAAGGCGGAAGATATCCTGAATACGTTGATCGAGGTATATAATGAGAAGTGGATCCAGGACAAGAACCAGATAGCAGTAAGTACCTCACGGTTTATCGGTGAACGTTTGGGCGTGATTGAAAACGAATTGGGTCATGTGGATGAGAACATCTCCAGCTACAAGAGTGAACATCTGTTGCCGGACGTACAAGCCGCATCCAATCTGTATATGAGCCAGTCAGCTGAGAATAAAAAAGAAATTCAAGCACTCACCAATCAGCTTACCACGGCCCAGTATATTCGTCGCGAACTGAACAGCAAGGAAATGAACCAGCCATTGCCAACCAACTCCGGTATAGCTAACGTAAATATCGAAAGTCAAATCGGAGAATACAACAAGATTGTGTTGGATCGTAACCGGTTGATAGCTAACAGTAGCGAGAAGAACCCGTTGGTGAAAGATTTGGGAAACTCTATGCAGAGTATGAAGCGTACCATTTTGCAATCAGTTGATAATCTGATTGTATCACTGAATACCCAGATACGCAGTATTCGTCAACAGGAAGTGGCGACCACTCAACAGTTAGCTTCTAATCCGAGTCAGGCCAAATACTTGTTATCGGTAGAACGTCAACAAAAAGTAAAGGAAGAGTTGTACCTGTATCTGCTCCAGAAGCGTGAAGAGAACGAACTGTCCCAAGCGTTTACCGCTTATAATACGCGAGTGATTACAGCTCCACGTGGCAGTGCTTTACCAATGGCACCGAATAAGAAAAACATTTTGTTGGTGGCTTTTGCTCTCGGGCTTTTAGTACCGGCAGTCATTATCTTTATGCAAGAAAACATGAACACCAAAGTTCGGGGTAAGAAAGATTTGGAGAACTTGAGTGTGCCCTATTTGGGTGAAATACCATTATATTCCAATAACAAGAAAAAGAAGAACAAATCTCAGGAAAAAACAATCGTGGTGGAAGAAGGCAATCGCAACATCATCAACGAAGCTTTTCGTGTACTTCGCTCCAACGTGGACTTTATGAAAAACAAGAATACCGATCAGAAAGTATTTGTGATTACCTCTTTCAATCCGGGTAGTGGAAAGAGTTTCTTTTCGGTGAACATAGCCATGAGTTTTGCCATTAAAGGGAAAAAAGTGTTGGTGATAGACGGGGATTTGCGACATGGAACAGTTTCGGCTTATGTCGGGTCGCCTAAAAAGGGGTTAACTGACTACTTGGGATACGAGGAAACCAGTTGGAATGAATTGCTTATAACGGATAAAAAATATCCTAATCTGCATACCATTCCGGTAGGAACCATTCCTCCCAACCCGACGGAATTGTTGGAGGATAAAAGTTTGGCAACCTTGATACAAGCCTTACGCAACGAGTATGACTATATTTTTATTGATTGTCCGCCGATAGATATCGTGGCAGACACACAAATCATAGAGCAATATGCCGACCGGACACTCTTTGTGGTACGGGCGGGATTATTGGACCGCTCACTGTTATCTGAATTGGAAAGTATTTATCTAGAAAAGCGGTTCAAAAACCTTTCGGTAATTTTGAATGGGACGGAAAGTACTGGTGGACGCTATAGTTATCGATATGGTTACAGTTATGGTTACCACAATGGGTATACCTCTTATTACGGCAACTCAAAATAAATAGTCAACAGGAATGTGGCTTTTTCGACAGAAAAAAACATTAGCGGAAAGCGGTTTTTTCCGTGGTTTCACCGATTGCCATAGTCACTTGTTGCCAGGTATTGATGATGGAGTAAAAACAGAAGAAGAAACATGGAGAATTTTGGATGAGATGGAGCGGCAAGGAGTGCGGAAAATATGGCTTACCCCTCACGTCATGGAAGACATGTCCAATAAAACTGTTACATTACAACAAAAATTTTTGAGCTTAAAACAAAAATATCAAGGGAAGGTGGAATTGGCTTTGGCTGCGGAATATATGTTGGATAACCTTTTTGAGGAACGGTTGGAAAAGGATGACCTGTTACCCCTTGAGGAGGGAAAACGTTATCTGTTAGTGGAAACTTCTTATTTCAATCCACCAATGGGATTACTGTCTATTTTGCAACGCATCCAAAAGAAAGGTTATCATCCTTTGTTGGCCCATCCGGAACGATATGAGTATATGCAAATGATGGATTATAAAACGTTAAAAAAGAACCAAATTTCTTTTCAATTAAATATACCGTCATTAGTCGGAATGTATGGTAAGCACATAGAGAAGAAAGCGAAGATATTATTAAAAGCAGGAATGTATGATTTAGGAGGAAATGATGTTCACTCCCTTATTTTTTATGTGACAACTTGTAAGCAAAAAATAGACAATCTGTCTTTCTTGAAAAATGTGTGTAAAATATAGCGTATTTACATTCGGGAAGACTTTGCCCTAATATGTGTTTTTTTATGTAAATGAATGATTTAATATTTAATACAAAGATAAATGAAAGCATGTTTCATGGGCTTGGGTTACATCGGACTACCTACAGCCATTATTGCCGCAAAGCACGGCATTCAAATAACAGGAGTTGACATTAATCCTCATGTAGTGAAAATGACCAATGCGGGACATTTGCACATCATTGAACCTGGCATGGAGGAAATGTTACAGGAAGTAGTGAAAGCTGGCATGTTGAAGGCTTCGGTTACACCGGAAGTCAGCGATGCATACTTCATGGTGGTCCCAACCCCGTTCAAGGGAAACCACGAGCCGGATGTGAGTTACGTGGAAGCGGCTACACGTGCCGTATTGCCGTTACTGAAAGAAGGGGATCTTTATGTAATAGAATCCACTTCACCTGTAGGAACTACAGAGGCTATGGCACGCATCATTTTTGGTGAACGTCCGGAATTGGAAAGTAAGATTTTCATAGCCTATTGCCCGGAGCGTGTATTGCCAGGTAATGTGATCTATGAATTGGTACACAACGATCGGGTCATCGGTGGTTTGAATCCTGAATCTACCGAAAAGGCAATAGCATTCTATTCGCAATTTGTGCAGGGCACACTTCACAAGACTAACTGCCGTACAGCGGAAATGTGTAAGCTGACGGAGAACTCCAGTCGCGATGTACAGATAGCTTTTGCCAATGAACTTTCGCTTATCTGCGACAAGGCTGGTATCAATGTTTGGGAACTTATTAACCTTGCCAACAAGCATCCGCGTGTAAATATCCTGCAACCCGGTTGCGGTGTAGGAGGTCATTGTATTGCGGTAGATCCATACTTTATCACTGCTGATTTCCCGGCAGAAAGCAAGTTAATCAGCGATGCACGTGATATTAACAACTACAAGAGTTTCTGGTGTGCTGAAAAGGTGAAGAACGCCATGTTGAAGTTTGAGTTGAAGAATCATCGTAAACCAGTTATAGCCATGATGGGATTGGCATTCAAACCAAATATTGACGATTTGCGTGAAAGTCCGGCGAAGTATATTACCACGAAAGTGATGCAGAGCTGCAACAATGCCGACATTTTGGTCGTAGAACCGAATGTAAAAGAGCACAACGTGTTTAAGCTGACTAACTACTGCGAAGCCTACGACAAGGCAGACATCGTGGTGTTCCTTACGGCTCACAACGAGTTTAAAGAGCTATCTTGGAGGAAGGATAAAATGATATTGGACTTTTGTGGAATATTCAAGAAATAATGGATATTTCTAAATAAGTGCAAATACAATTATCACCGAAACTAATGAAAATTGCACATAAAATAGTTCAAGTACCGGAAATGAAATTTTTATTAAGACCTTTTATACACAATGTAAAAAGGAATAATCAAAATATACATGAGATTTTCCAGGAAAAATCTCATGTATATTTTCGGAGTTTGATAAGATTTTGCCACAAAACAATATCTTTTGCAGCGTATTTACCAATATATTATTGGGGCGGTTCGTAAAAAAATATCAAAAGCGTTTCGATATAATAATCACCAGTGCCTGATACAAGAATTATGCATCCAAATTAAAATATATACTCGAAAAAATAGGAATTTATGTTTATCCGAAGATTTGAAATGTTAGCTGGAAATAAGACTTGTGAAGAAACATACAGGAAACGTCATATCGACATAGAATATATCTTACATATATGAAGACTATCCATCATGTCTGTGTGATTTTGGTTACGTTGACGGTACGGTATCGCATTTAGAATTGATGAAAAAAATTCGGTTGGGCAAAATTGGAAGAATCGAATTCCCTATCAGTCACGAAATAACACATTTTTTCGAAAACATAGAATCAACGTATTGGCTAATACAAATGAATGGATCTTGCAAGATATGAACTACTATATAACTTCCTATTCAGACTTTCACGACGATGACACAAAGCCAAGGATGTTTGAATAGAAAGAGGGTAAGGCGATATTAATGCATAGTGAGTATGAGGAGAAGTGGAATATTATTCCTGTATAAAATTCTTTTAGATAATCCTATTATTAGGTGATTTTAGGTTTCAAGATATGAAAGGGTTGAGTTTTATTAAGTCATCTTCAGGCAGAACTCAAAAGGCACAAAAGAATATTTTGGGGATGTTGCTCATAAAAATTTGCAACATCATTATTAATTTGGCTTATGTTCCATTGTTGATTAATAGTTTGAATCAAGATAGATATGGAATATGGTTGACAATTACTACAATTGTTTCTTGGATTGCATTTTTTGACATTGGGTTAGGTAATGGTCTGAGAAATAAATTGGCGGAATCAATTGCTTGTAAAGATGAAATAAATGCTCGAAAATATGTGAGTACTACTTATGGTGCAATGGGAATCTTATGTTTCTTGTTCTTTATCATAGAGGCCTGCATTGTTCCATTTTGCAATTGGAATAGTCTGCTAAACGCTCATTCGATTCCTAATGGTGAACTTACATTATTAATGTTATGGGTTCTTTCAAGTTTAGCATTTCAAATGCTACTAAAACTTCTAAATTCTGTATTGTACGCTTTACAAAAGCCGGCATTATCCTCATTGATATTGATGCTTAGTCAATTGTTCGCTTTCATTGGAATTTTTATTTATACAAATGTTTGCAATGAAGTTTCTCTTTTGAAATTGGGAATGATTATATCAATGGCTCCAGTCGTTGTATTGATGATTTTTTCATTGATACTGTTTAGAAAAATGATACCCCAATATATGCCAACCCCCTCTTTCTTTGAGCGTTCTAAAATAAAAGAGATTGTTATTCTTGGGAGTAAATTCTTTTGGATTCAATTGACGACTTTATTATTATTTCAGTCAAACAACTTGATAATCGCCCATACTTGTGGAAATACTTCTGTGGCTGAGTATAATATTGCCTACAAATACATTGGTTTGATAGAGATGGCCTTTATGATTATCATGACTCCTTTTTGGTCTGCTGCCACTGATGCTTATGCGAGAAAGGATTATCAATGGATTAAAGGAATATTAAAAAAACTACAATTCATTTCATATATAATGATTGCCGCTGGAGGAGTTTTGATTTTATTATCAGATTTTGTATACAAATGGTGGTTATCATCAACTATCAAACCCGATAAATCATTAATGTTTCTTCTATTATTGTATTTCTGCATCCAATTATCATGGGCTAGATATGGGAGCATAATCAATGGTATTGGGTGTGTAAAGCTCCAATTCTATATTACAATGGTAGAGGCTTTTGTGCATATTCCATTGGCTTTATTGCTTGGTACTTATTGGGGTGTAAAAGGAGTAATTATTTCACTTATTATATCAACATTTGCCAATACTATTTGGCCTAAGATACAGATCAAAAATATTTTTTTAGGAAAACGAAGTATATGGGTAAAGTAAATTCTATTACAAAGCTAGAAATAGCGATATTTGTTTTTCTCACTATGATGATATCAGGAGCATCGTCCATTGCTAGTAATGATTTTATTAGAATTATAGTTGTGGGATTATTAGCTCTTTATAGCTTTATAAATCATAAGAATTTTATCAGTCACTACGGTGAGGACGAAAGACAATTGGACTCATTGAAGCAAAGACTAAGAGATCATGGTTGTGATATACGCAACAGTTCGGTTGAAAAAAAGAAATATCGTCCATATAAAGTGACTGATGCCACAATAGCCCGATATCTTAGGATTTGTATCAGATGGGCTAAAACATTTATTGTAATGATAGGTGAACATACGCATAAACGCCCTTGGGTGAATTACGAAATACGTAATGCGGCAAGGCAGGGAAAAGCAATAATAGGAATATATGAGCATGGATGTAAAGATGGCGTTGAACTACCAGAAGCATTCAAGCGGTATGGAACAACTACACTTGGTTGGAATTCTGTTGATAAACTTATAGATGTTATCGAGGGAAGAACAGTTGTTTCAGAGAATCCTAATGGAAGTGCGAGTGGTCCAATCCAAAATATTATCAGAATTAAATGCAATTAATATGAACTGTTTCAGATATAAAATTGAACATGACTTTGGATTTGCCCCAAATCCATTTCATGGGACTCTTTCTTTGGCTACCTGTAAGGGTGACATTCGGAAAAACAAGAATCTACAATTGGGAGACTGGATTGTAGGACTAGGTAGTAAGTCTATGGGAAATCTACATCATATAGTATTCGCTATGAAAGTTGAGGAGAAGCTTACATTTGATCAGTATTGGAATGATGCACGCTTCCAGTGTAAGAAGCCGAATCTTAACGGTTCGCTGATTGAGATATATGGTGATAATGTGTATCATACGGATGAATCTACGGGTAAGGTGATTCAAGAGAATTGTGCCCACAGCAAGGATAACGGTATAGTGGATGAAGGGCATTATAAGAGAGATGTAGAAGGCCAATATGTTTTGCTGTCAAAAACTTTCTATTATTTTGGCGATCATGCTCCACTTATTCCGGAAGAGTTTAGCTATATACTGAATGATTCCCGGAATCTGAAATTCTGGGATTTGTATGGTGAGTCTCTGAAGATACAAAAGTTTGTAGATTGGTTAGCTTCCAATTACAAGTACGGTATTCATGGTGACCCATGCAACTGGAAAGAATACAATTTGCCTAAGATGGACATATATGAAGGGTAGCAAAGAAGTAACACCTAACGATGAAACCCTACGCTATTATTTCTATTTCGTTCAAGAACGTATGAATATGTTCTGGCGAAAGGTGGAAGGTAAATTCATTTATACGGAAGACCCTATACTTAGGATGTACAAGTTCACAAATGTGTATAGAGCTACAGACAGGGTCAGTCAATATCTCATTAGAAATGTAATATATAAGGATATTGAACAATATACACCGGAAGATGTATTATTAAGGATATTGGTTTTTAAGATATTCAACAAAATTGAAACATGGGAGTTTCTTGAGAATCAGTTAAGTGAGCCAATATGTGTTAATAATTTCAATCCAAAGATTATTAGCGAATGGATAACTAAGAGGCAGCGTAAGTATCCAATATTTAATAATGCATACATGATGACGGGTACTCATCATCTTTATAATTATTTGCCAACGAAGCATGAAAAGTGGCTTACAATGATAAAACAAGAAATTATAGATAGTGGGCTAATAATAGATATTCTTAATGCTAAAACCATGGAGGCTGTTTTCCGACTTCTACAAGGCTGTTCATTTTTGGGTAGTTTTCTTGCCTATCAATATACTATTGATATGAACTATAGTCCATACATCAATTTCTCTGAGAATGATTTTGTAAAAGCAGGAATAGGTGCAATTAGGGGAATCAAGAAATGTTTTTTATGTTATGGAAACAAATGTGAGGATGCCATATGGTATGTGAAAGAACATTTTAATGATTTGCTGAAAAGGTATGGATATACTTCATTCCATCCCTTGCCAGGACATGAGCCTACACTTATTGATTTGCAGAATTGTTTTTGTGAAACAGACAAGTATCTTAGAGCAAAAATGCCGGAATTAAGGATTGGTAATGTGCGAATTAAGCAAAAGTATATGCCTCATACAGATCCAATACAATTCTTTTTTCCTCCAAAATGGAATATTGTAGAGATGTATAAATATAAACCGATCGTGGTTCCAACTTTGTTTGACTTATGAAGTTAAAAGAAATAACAATTGAGATTACACAACAGTGCCCAAATTATTGTATACACTGTTCGTCGATGTCATCGCTCTCTAAAAATCATGTGATGCCATTGGAAAAAGTCAAAGAGCTAATCGATGATGTAGATATTTTAGGATGCGAACAGATTAGCTTTTCTGGAGGAGAGCCATTCCTACACAAAGACCTTGTAAAAATGGTAGCTTATGCGTGTAGAAAAGAGATGAGGGTAGCTGTTTATACAAGCGGAATATATAATGATGGCAAAGGATATTCCGCAATACCCATAAAGCATTTGATGGAGTTGCTGCCATATTCATGTAAAATAATCGTAAACTACGAAGCCAGCACTCCCGAAACATACGATACTATTATGGGTACCAAAGTTGAAGGCTGGAGACTACTGCATGAAACGATACTCCATAGCGTCAGAATGGGACTGGAAATTGAAGCACATACAGTGCCGATGCCTATCAATTATAGGCAGATATCTGATATTATAATGCAATGTTCTGCTTTGGGAATAAAAAAGGTTAGCTTCTTACGTTTGGTCTTTCAAGGAAGGGCAAAGGATAATGAAAGATTGACCTTGCTCTCTGAAGAACAGCAGAATGAAGCGAAAGCGATAATATACAAAATGCGTGAACAATTACCCAATCATATCAGGATTGGAATCCCCCTTTCTGACTGCTCAGGGAGTGTAAACTGCTTAGCCGGCACTACCAAACTTAACGTGCGGTATGACGGTAATGTATATCCATGTGAAGCATTCAAAGATGATGCGAATAATGAGAGTTTTACTCACACACCGCAAAATGTATATAATAATAGATTAATAGATATATACCAGAATAGTGCTTTTTTGGCAGAAGTAAGAAAAAGTCTTGAAGAGTATCATTCTGTTTGTAATAAAGAAAAATGTTTTAATCAATATCTAAGAAAATATGGCAAATACTGATTTTAGGCATCTTAATGCTTTACGGGGAGCGTATGGCAATTTGGATGCTATTAGTACCCAAGCAGGTGCAACAATTGAATATCCTTTAGATAAAGATATTAGAGAATTTCTTGAAAAAATACACATTGCAGAGACGGATGAGGAATACAAGATATTTGAATATTCCAAAGAGATAAAAGAGTTATGGGGAATCTTGATAAAGAAATCCTTAAAATGTCTACGCTATTTCGATTCTCGTGAACCTTTTCAGGAAAAGGCAAACAAGCGTCCCCATGCATGTGGTGTTTCTGACCTTCAAAATTACTTTGAGAAATATTCTGAATTTGAAACTACATTGTACGGCAGTTCCAAATATTATCGGGATCATGTGATGCATGTATTCCGAGTTTGGCTCATTGGAGTAAACCTTCTATTAAAGGATGGGTGCAAATACTTGAAAAAAATTGCAGTTGAATCTGGATATGATGTTAATGCTTACGAGAAACTGTCGATTTGGACACTAATATCTCTTACGCATGACCTAGGATATCCTTTGCAAAAAGCAATAGAGGTCATTGAAAGGACAAAAAGCATGATGTACTCTTTCGTCAGCAATCCTATGGTAACAATGGACTTATCCTTCAGTGGTGTACAAAGTTCCATGAATGATTTTGTCCTCCGTTTTATCAGTTCAAGAATGTGGGAAATAGATCCTGAATCAAGAAAAACGATTGAATACACAAAGGATTTTTTTAGGAAAGAACAAGAACGATTAAATGTTTTGGTTAGTAAGGATAGAGATAACTATCTAAAAAGGAAAAGATATGTAGCACGATTACAACCAAAATATTACTTTAAGCTTCAGAAATCATTAGAACATAGCCAACATGGAATATTGAGTTCACTGATCATTTATAAACACCTCCTGTATTTTCTGGAATCTGATTACAGTCTTAACGAGGATTATATGTTTAATCACGAAGATTCCAGACAATATTACATAAGAAGAGAAATTTTGCGGGCTATAGCCTCACATACATGTCATGATATATATCAGAATGATATGTTACGATTCTCTTTCTTACTTATTCTATGTGATGATGCGCAAGAATGGGGTAGAAAGAGTATAACAGAACTATATACAAAGCCTAGTAATACATACACTTTCGAAAGTATTGAATGTGCATTAGATGGAGAATCTTTTGAATGCAAGTTTAAAGATAAATATCAGGTAAATAGCGAATCTGTCAAGCAAGTGTTAGATAGTTTCAAACGTCAATCTAAAACATACATTAACATCTTTAGGGACGGACAAGATACTGTTTCTCGAAATTTCAACTTTACCAGACAGGTTGAAATAGACGTAATAGGCGGGAATAATGTAAACTACTTGCTGAAATTAATGGTGACAACAGAAGAACAAACAAAAATTGTGATAACAAAGACAGATGGAGATCCTTTAGAGAAGAAAGATATTATGCAACAACTTATTTCGGATATCTTCGATAAAGAGCATCCAATACTATCAGAGGATAATAAAACGTTGATATTGGTGTTATAACATTATTGTCAGTCCGAACTATCTGACAGGAAAGGTGGTAGTTCTATGCTTATACCCGTTGGGAGAATATGATGAGGTACCTACAGGATGGACATCCGTATTGATAATAATCTGGCAGAAAATGTCATCCCCCCTCACATTGAACAGAAAGTACTACCTGCTCTACAGTGATTACTAGACGACGGTTAACATGAGTGCATCTGTTCGTTATTGACTACGTGCATAAGCGCATAAAGTAACCTTATGTAGATACCTGAATGACGTAGTAAGAATGTCATATATGCAGAAGGTAACTTATGAGGAGCTGTTACAAATGCTGCCACACAGATGGAAGGACACATACAATGGATGATGGAGATATAAATGATAGATGGGGAAACTTTCCGAGTCATGATATACTTAAATGATAATACAATTCTCAATAGAATTAGAATTAAATGATAAATCCAAAATGTTCTCTGAGATATATTGTTAAATATTTCACATGGTTTATGGTTGTATTGTTCAAAATACCTATCTTTGTATTGTTGGAACAAGCTAAATTCCTATTGGAAAAACATAGAAGCTATGTAGGTGCAAGATTGGGGGCTTTTTGGGGAGAAGTTTTGTAACTTACTGAATGTCACAAGTAACTATGAACTCCGTTAGTCCCGTACGCACCGCAAATACACTAAGACAACAAAGTGTCAAAAGTAAGTAAATCAGCTCTAAATCATGGATTTAGGGCTGTTTTTTTGTTGTCCCTACGACAACCTAATACTCCCCTAAAAGTCATCTTGCAGACAAAAAGCGTTTCCAAATCGTTACCTAAAATTTGGACGCCAAAAAAAGTAACGATTTCGCAGATATGTCGCTGATTTGTCGCAGTTTAGACCATCAGAAACACATCTAAGAATAGTAACGATTTGAATATAAACCGGTAGCGATGGCAACCGATATATATTCACTAAGACGTTTTTTCAATATTTCCTTTAAAAGTCTCCGATAATACCGTTAAGTGTCTTGGCATAAATAATTCATTTGCAACACGTTGAGATTAATTTTGCAACCAAAAAAAACAAAAGTTATGCGAAGTACATTCAGAGTTTTATTTTATTTAAAGAAAGGTGCTCCATTAAAGAATGGAATGTTACCTATTATGGTTCGTATCACCATTGACGGTGAGAAAGTCGAGTTCAGTACCAAACTGGAAATAGAAGAGAAGAAATGGGATATAAAATCTGCTAAAGCGGCAGGACGTACCCCGGCAGCTAATGAAATCAATTTAAAGTTGGATAAAATGCGCGTGGAGTTCAATATCCAAGAAAGAAAATTCTATGTCTGAATAAGTACTGATTTGCCCGCTTATATAGGATTGTGGTTGCGTTCCCTTATGAAAAGAAGAAATAATTTTATTTCCTTTATGAAAAACAAGTGCTACACAACCCGCCGGGATAGAACGCTGAAAGCCTTGCTTTACATCATCTATCCTTAAAAACCAATATTGCTTTATATAAGGAGCGAGCAATTTGGTAGGTTGTATTACTTGAATTTTCTCCATTTTGCCTTAACTATCAGGCAAAAGTAAGATTTCTTAGATTGATAATAGGTGTAAAAAAGGGACATTCTAATAAAAAAGTAATAAATGTGATAGGACTAAAGCTTAGTCTATGTTCTTCATAGGGTTATTAAAAGCAAAATAGTAAAAAGCAATTCCTTGCCATCTTAAAAAAATATTTTTCAACAATCTTCTTTTCAGCAAAATGTATTATATCGAATCGTATTTACGAAAGTAAGTTTATACTATGGTCTTTTGTTCTTATATCTAAAAGCTTTTATTTAATATAACTAAGTTTGTATTAGTCCATTTTAAAGGTCAAAGCCAATTGCGGATTCTTCGGTGGATAAAATGTTCCAATAATAATAAAAGGATTAGTACCTACATTATGAAATTTCTTGGTTGTTCC
>ENA-OZFF01000305-OZFF01000305.1-human-gut-metagenome-genome-assembly--contig:-NODE-305-length-18560-cov-4.425561_pt1 | contig 18560 bp, 9 predicted proteins | sample MGYA00244615_ERZ653628 | MGnify/ENA primary metagenome ERZ653628 (study PRJEB26926, sample SAMN06164927) | human gut metagenome | biome: ENVO:00009003; feature: ENVO:2100002; material: ENVO:00002003...
ACGAGATCAGCCTCGGTCTCGTGGGCTCGGAGATGTGTATAAGAGACAGTTCTAAGAGCTATTAATTCTTTTTCTCTTTCTCCATGAGCTTCACAAGATCGCTGTAATTGAGCTTCCAAATCTGCTATTTTATTCTCGTTTTCTTCTATTCGAGTTTGATCTTCTTCCCGTTTTTTCTTCAACGCTACCAATTTTTCTTTATGCTCCTGCAAACGTATCCTTTTCTTTTTCAATTGTATATTTGCAAAAACAAAGACAAAAACAACAAGTAACAAACTAGCTATCACAAGCAGCCACATATAAAGATTATCTAACTTCATTTGTTCTAAAGAGATTTTAGCTTGTAATAATTTAGCTTCTGTTTGATGATAATCATACAGCCTCTCCATCTTTCTAATCGATTCTGTTTGTTTAATCATATTCATCGAATCTCTTAAAACTTCATATTGAATCTGGTTCTTTGCATATTCTTCCCAATGCTTTCTATCTTTCTCTAGTTCAGCCAAAAAATAATATGCTCCTGCACGAGTTTGCAACCTTGGACTAGCCACACAAATATTTAAATAATAGTATGCTGAATCAATTTTATTGGTTTTTTGATACAATTTACCAAATGCTAAATTTACAGGATCTAATACGGTCTTCTTCAAAGGGAAACATAAAGTAGACTTAAGGCACTCATATGCTTTAGAATAATCACCTTTGTTCATAAACAAATTCCCTAATTCTTTATAAATAGAAGGTTTGCTAGATTTATCACCTATAATCAAAGCCCTTTCATATAAAAGATAGCACTATCATTCTCACTAAGAGCTGTAAAATTTCTTCCAAGATCCCTTAACACAAACGATTGCCCAATAGAATCTTTAAGTAACTCAAAGCTTCGCAATGATTTTTTCTGATAAAAAACCGCTTTTTCATATACTTCTTGATAGGTATAAAGCATCCCTATACTATTATATAAACGTCCAAGAAAAGCATAATCAGTAATCTCCATCTCATTTTGTAAAGCTTTCAAATAATAATCCTGCGCCCGTGGAGCATCTTTCAAATCATCAACAACACGTCCTCTATAATACCAAGCTTTTGCTTTTCTTTTCACATCATCTGTCTTATCAAAATATTCTGTAGCTATTGCAATTAATGAGTCTGACTCGTGCTTCTTATAAGTTTTATCTTCAGCTTCTGTCAAAAGCAGGTAGTACATAGCACGATCCTTTTCTGAAAGATCATTTACATCTTGTATTGTTGATAGCAATGTTAAAACGCTATCGGGATGTTGGGACATTATCTTTTCCGCATGTTCATATAGACCTGAGTGATGGCTACATGACATTAGTCCAGTAATAAAGAACAGAAAAAAGACGTATAGATTGTTTTTCATACTCTGTAACATTTTTATTTTCCACAAATGTAAGTAAAATCTCTAATCCTAAAAGTCTTGATTTTTACTGAATTAGACACATACAAGGATTTACGGGTATTTGTATTCCTCCATCTGTTTTGAAAATCAAAACGGATCAAACACCCCGCAAATAAGAAGTAAGTTTAAACTCTTTTACCTTTTAAATACACACAGAAGCACTAGAATACGCAGGATTACTCTAGTATTAGGGCAACAAAGACAACACAAGAGAGTGAATCTTGCCATTGCTGGCAACTACCTGCTCACCCGAAGCCCAGTTCTCTCCGCCATTGAAATCCGATATTTTTCCTCCGGCCTGCAATAGAATCAAGGCACCAGCAGCTACGTCCCAAGGGCCTAAAAAGGCCTCTATGCGGGCATCAAAACGTCCTGCTGCCACATAACACAGTTCAGCGGCGGCAGATCCCATCAAACGGGTACCTCCCGCAAAACCGTACAATCCATCAACCAAATGAGCGGCTACCGGACGATAAGCATCAGAGTTATAAGGGAAACCCAACGCAATGAAAGCGTTATCCAGTACTGAGACATCCGATACATGTATCTCATTCCCATCCAAGTAAGCCTTACCACCTTTCACTGCATAGAAACACTCGTCCCTACACACCTCATAGACTACTCCTAACAATAACTCCTTCCGATTTCTTAAAGCGATACTCACGCAATAAGGCGCGATATCATGAATATAGTTTGAAGTACCGTCCAATGGATCAATTACCCAACAATATTCCTCATCAGTCAAACTTCCAGAGCCTTCCTCCGCGATAAAACCAGCCTCGGGTAGCAAAGTAGACAAAGCCTCTATGATCTGTCGTTCCGATTCTTTATCCACATAAGATACATAGTTATGAGCACTTTTTTCCTCCACTAAGTTCCGGTCAAACTTTCGGCGTTCTTCTTTTAAGAATGTCGCAGAAGCACGAGCTATTTCTCGAACCTCCTTACACAAATAGGCTAAATCTAATTCCATACCGTTCATTTTATTTTGGCAAATGTAATGATTTCCATTTATAGTAATCTCATTTTAGCGACAAATGAGACCACATAGAAACGTAAAAATAATACCTATTACGAATTTGCCCTAAAACTCTGCCTTTAAGAAATATTATATTATCTTTGTGTTATGTTCAGCTAAAAAGATTGAGCTATGAAAACAATACATTATCTTTCAATCATCATCTTATCATTCAGCAGTCAAATACTTTTGGCACAGAATGATACTTTAGTCGGTGTATTGCGTGACATCAGCGATAAAATAATCAAACGCTATCCGGTCACGCTAGGCAGTCAGAATCCGATCACCGTGAAAACGAACAAACATGGCGTATTCACCATCCCGGGGGCTAACCTGAATGATACCTTGTTCGTCACTATTAAGAAAACAAGAAATGTAGTCAAAGTCCCAGTCAACGGATACAATTATATAACCATTACTTTAGAGAATAGCACATTCAACGCAGAGCGTAGTTTTGAACCGGATGAGGCCCTGAAAGAAATTATGGAAAGGGAACGAAACAAAATAGTAAGCTCAAGCGTTATGAATAAAGAAGAGATACAGAAAACCGGATGCCGTGATCTCTATTGCCTGCTACGAAGGATGAGTGGCATAACATTCGCCGATGGTTCCGTACGCATCCGTGCGAGCGTTTCCCTAAACAGTCCTAGTGACCCGTTAGTAGTGGTAGACGGTATACCGATGGACCTATCTGTTCTAAACACGATTCCCGTCGAAGATGTCTCGGAATTAAGAGTATTGAAAGATGCCGGTGAATACGGGGTAAGAGGCGCAAACGGAGCGATCGTCATAAAAACAGGCAAATAAACAAATAAGAAAAAGAGAAACGTATCAACATGAGAGTATGGATTAAACGGATAGGAGTGATATGCCTAATACCGATCGCATTGGTATTGTTACTCTCTATATTACTATATATACCTCCTTTCCAAAACTTCGCAGTACGGAAAGCGACCGAATACGTGGGAAAAGCGACTGGTATGCAGATCGGGATCGAGCAGATTAGGCTATCTTTCCCGTTAGACCTTACGGTTAAGGGTGTCGAGGTCGTAAATCCTCCCGCCGATACCTTGTTGAATTTACAGAGCTTGACGGTACGGGTTCGTGCCCTTCCTCTTTTGCGGAAGCAAGTATTGGTAGAGGCGATCGACCTCCGGAACGTAAAGGTTAACACCGGGACTATGATTGAAGGTATGGAAATCAAAGGATTCTTGGGAAAGCTTTACCTGCACGCCGATCGTATAGACCTGTCCGAGGAGAAAGCTACATTTAATACCGTAGATTTATCCGATACCGCCATTACCCTTCTATTAAATGATTCAACCTCGAAAGAAGACACGACTTCCACACCTCTGAACTGGGTACTCAAGCTGGATAAAATTAGTTTGGACCGGGTAGCCTTCGCCCTACAAATGCCCTCGGATTCCTTACGCCTTACGGCTTTCGTAAATAAAGCCGGGCTAAATAACGGCCTCGTAGATCTTGGAGCGGAACAATATAAGGCGAGAAACTTTGACATAACGAATTCTACATTCGCTTATGACGGGAATTACGCGGCACCCGAGCAAGGACTCGATTTCTCCCATATCAGTTTAACGAACCTGAACACTTCTATCGATTCCATCTTATATCAAGGAAAAGAAATAAACGCCCACATCAAGGAATTCTTCGTGGAAGAACGTTCCGGCCTCAAGGTTTCGGCATTGGCAGGAAATGTCCGGAGTGACCATGAACAGATAGACGTACCGGACCTACTTCTCCAGACACCAAATTCCGAAGTGAGATTGACAGCGACTATCCCTTGGAGCTCCCTCGAGGATCATCCGCAAGGTAGCATGAAAGCCCTGTTAAACGCCTCGTTGGGGAAAGAGGATTTATTGATAGCGGCAGGTTCTCTTCCGGAGGATTTCAAGAAAGCCTACCCGGACAAGTCTCTCGCTATTACGGCTGGCGTAGAAGGCAACCTCTCCAGTATACGTATCACACAAGGCGATATCATGCTGCCGGGAGCGTTTCAGATGAACGTCACGGGTAGCATGGAGTCCGTGACGGATAGCATCCGGCGAACCGGTGAGATTCAGTTAAACGCTCGATCCGGTAATCTGGACTTTTTGCTGGCGATGCTTCCCGCCTCCCAACGGGATCAATTTGCCATTCCGGCAGGAATTCAGTTGAAGGGGGAAGCTACAGTCGCAAATCAAGAATACCGCACCGAGCTTGTTCTTACCCAAGATAAAGGTAAAGTAGGTCTGACCGCCCGCTATAATCCGGTAAAACTGGCTTATGAGGCTAATTTACGGATAGACAGTCTGGAACCTACTCATTTCATGCCCAAAGACTCTCTATTTTGGCTGACCGCCTCTGTTAAAGCAGAAGGCCGGGGCACAGATCCTTTCTCTGAACGTACATGGGCCAAACTGGACGGTAAGATATCGGATATACGCTACGGCGCCTCATCGGTATCAGACGTATCCATCGATGGCTCTCTGGAAAAGAACTTACTGAAAGTGGACTTGCTTAGCAAATACCCGTTGGCGAAAATGGATGTCTCCTTAAACGCGACCCTCCACAAGCACGAGGTGAAAGCGATGTTGATAGCGGATGTAGAGAACATGGATTTACAGGGTATGCACTTAATGGCAAATCCCTTCGCCACCTCTTTCCAGCTCTTCGCCGAGGCAGAAAGTAATCTGGATGAAGATAACACGATCGACGTTACGTTAGGAAACTGGGAGGTCGTCACCCCGAAACAAAGTTTCAAGCCGAAAACGCTGACCTTGCATGCCCGGACGGATATCGATACCACCCGTGTGTCTTTCCACGCCGGGGATTTAGGGATCATCCTCACGGGTAATGATTGCATACACCACATCACGGATAAGTTGACTAAGGTATCGAACGATATCACCCTCCAATTGGAACGGGACTCGACAGTCAATCTGGAGATCCTTCGCCCGCTCCTCCCCGATATGTACCTCGAGGTACGGGCAGGACAGGACAATCCGATCTACAACTATCTCCAAACCTATTACGTAGATTTCAAGAGCATCGCCATGAACGCCTATACCTCACCGGAAACGGGTATACGCATGGATGCCTCCATTTACGATCTGGCACGGGATACGATACAGATCGATACCATCCGGGCGGAGATGCACCAAGATTCGCTCGGACTACTCTATAGCGCCCAAGTGATCAAGAATAAATACAGGCAGCAACAACCTTTCAGCGCCGGGCTGGACGGGCAAATACGTTATGGCTTCGGCGACGCCCGCCTTTATTTCAAGGACGGGAAAGGCGAGACCGGCTTGTTGCTCGGAATCCGGGCCGATAAGATACAGAACGGGGTCAAGTTCCATCTCTTCCCCGATGACCCGATCATAGCGTTCCGCCCTTTCAAGCTGAACCCGGATAATTACGTCGTGGTACGCAGCATGAAGGATATCGAGGCGAACCTACGACTCAGCGGAGATAATAACGCCGCCCTCTGGATACACTCCCAAGCGGAAAGTGACGAGATGGAGGAAGTCCACGCCGAGTTGAACCAGATCGACCTTGGGGTTATCTCCAACGCATTCAGTTATATCCCGCCGATGAAAGGTATATTGAACGCCGATTTCCAGTACGCTCCTTCCGACTCGGCCTTCATGGTCGTGGCGGATATGAACATTGATGATCTGTATTATGAGAACGAGCGGGTCGGCGAACTCATGTTCAACGCAGTCTATCTACCTTTAGAGCAGGGGAACCATCAAGTGGATATGCACCTTTTCCGGGACCGGAAAGAGGTGAGTGCCATTACCGCCTTATACCAGATGGGCGAGACCGACCATATCAGCGGTAATATCGAGTTCATGCACTTCCCCTTGGATATCGCCAACCCGTTCATCCCAGATGATATGGCGAAAATGGGCGGAGACCTCGATGGTACGCTCGCTATCAGCGGACAAAGCGATAAACCCATGGCCGAGGGATATCTGATTCTCGATACCGCCTCCGTTTATGTAGGCGCCGCAGGTTCTACCTTCCGTTTCGACGATAAGAAGATAGAGATAAAGAACAACCGAATCTTGTTCAACCAATATGGTATTTACGCATACAACAAGAATCCGTTTATCATCAACGGAGAAGTGGATTTCAACGATTTATCCCGCATGACCGCCAATCTTAAACTAACGGCGAATAACTTGCAACTGCTGAACGTTAAGAAAAACGAGGAAAGCCTTGTCTACGGAAAGCTGTTCGTCAACTTGAATTCTACCGTACGCGGGCCGTTGGATGCCTTGACCATGCGAGGGGACTTGCAGTTATTGGGCGGGACGAATATCACCTACGTGCTGAAAGACTCCCCGTTGACCGTGCAAGACCGTATGTCGGACATGGTAACCTTCACCTCTTTCACGGATACTTTACGTCGGCGCATGCCTCGCAAGCCCCCGTTGCCGATGGGAGGCATGGACATGTTGATGACGATCCACATCGATCCCGCCGTACAAGCGAACGTGGATTTAAGTCCCGACCAGTCCAACCATATCAATTTGGAGGGTGGCGGTGACCTTTCCTTCCAGTATACCCCGCAAGGCGATATGTTCTTGAACGGACGCTACACGCTGACGGGCGGAACCATCAAGTACTCCATCCCGGTCATCCCGCTGAAGGAGTTCAACGTACAGGAGGGTAGCTACGTGCAATGGACGGGCAACCCCATGGACCCGACCTTGAACCTTACGGCTACCGAGCGAGTCCGTACGTCCGTCACCCTAACCGGGCAATCATCACCCCGCTTGGTGAATTTCGACGTAGGCATCGAACTGACCCAACAACTGGAGAACCTTGGGTTGCAATTTACCCTCACCGCCCCGGAAGACATGGCGATGCAAGAGGAACTAACCTCGAAAGGTCCGGAGGAACGGGCGAAGCTGGCTGTCAGCATGCTCGTGACCGGTATGTACCTCGGCGGCGGTGGCGGCAGCGGCAAGGTGAACATGAATATGGGAGACGCCTTGACCAGCTTCTTGCAAAGCGAGATCAACAACATCGCCGGAAGCGCCTTGAAGTCCGTGGATATCAGTTTCGGCATGGAGACGTACGACGATAATGGCGACGCCGGAGGTGGTACCCGTACCGACTACTCCTTCCGCTTCGCCAAGCGATTCTATAATGACCGTATCCGTGTGGTTCTAGGCGGCCGTATCTCTACCGGCGAGAACATTAACAACGGGCAGGCGCAGCCGTTCATCGACAACGTATCCGTAGAATACCGGCTGGACAGCAGCGGTTCCCGATACGTCAAGCTCTTCCACGACAAGAACTACGAAAGCCTGCTGGAAGGCGAGATCACGGAGACCGGGGCCGGTATCGTGCTCCGCAAGAAAATGATGCACCTCAGGGAGTTATTCAACTTCAAGAAAACGAAAGTGAAACCCATAAATGATGAAAAGGAATGAAAAGCATTTTAATATATTTTAGGCGGGACGACTCCCTCGGGCGAGGGAGAGCGTCTAACCCGAGCGGGGGATGGCACGTCGCCACCGGGAGCATCCTCCTATCCGTACTTCTTCTCTCCTCTTGCTCCACCACGAAGAACCTTCCCGAGGGAGCGGTCCTATATACCGGTATCAAGAAAATAGAGGTGAAGAACGAGGATAAGACCAAACCCGGCGAAACCGCCTTGGAAGAGGTCGAGGCCGCCCTAGCCTATCCCCCCAACAACGCCTTGCTGGGAAGCTCCTCGATCCGGGTGCCTTTTCCTTTCGGCCTGTGGGTCTACAACGCTTTCGTGAACAAGAAAGGGAAGGTCGGCAAGTGGATCTTCAACAAACTGGCGTCGAAACCGGTGCTGATCACCACCGTGAACCCGGATGTCCGCGTCAAGGTAGCCCGGAACCTATTGAACGAATACGGTTATTTCAACGGAGAGACTTCTTTCGAGGTCATACCCGATCCCAAGAATCCCCGGAAGGCGAAGCTGGAATACAGTGTCACCATGAACGATCCGTATACGCTGGACAGCATCCAATACGTCCATATCCGTCACCGTGCCGACTCATTGATCGATGCCACGATCGGCGATCGTATCCTCCACAAAGGAGAGAATTTCAATGTCGTCCAGTTGCAAGCCGAGCGGGAACGCATCTCGTCCTTGCTCCGTAACAACGGCTATTACTATTTCCGTCCCGATTTCATCACCTATCAAGCGGATACCTTGTTGAACCCCGGGAAAGTGGCCTTACGGGTGGCCCCGAAGGAAAGTCTTCCCCCCTCAGCCCTCCGCCCTTGGAAGCTCGGGGATATATCCGTCTGGCTAAACGGCTACCAGAATGAGACTCCCACGGACTTGATCCGCTATAAGGACCTTACGATCCATTATGAGGGCAAGCTAAGGGTTCGCCCCTCGGTCATTTACAACCGTTTATATTTCAAGCCGGGGGAACTTTATAACCAGCGGGCGCAGGAACGGACGCAAACGGCCCTGTCCCGCTTGGGTATCTTCCGTTATGCCGAGTTGCAATATTCCCCCCGTGATACCATGCGCCGTCAAGATACGCTGGATCTGCGGATCAATACGGTCTACGATCTTCCATTGGACGGCGAGCTCGAGTTGAACGTCACCGCCAAGAGCAACGACCAAGTGGGTCCGGGCGCCATTTTCAGCGTGACCAAACGGAATGTCTTCGGAGGGGGCGAGACCTTCGGCGTGAAACTCCGCGGCTCTTACGAATGGCAGACCGGCAACAAGCTGGATGGTAGCAACTCCAAGATCAACAGTTATGAGTTAGGCTTGACTACCACGCTGACTTTCCCACGGGTATTGTTCCCTACATTCAGCAAACGGGACATGAATTTCCCGGCCAGCACCACCTTCCGCCTCTATGCGGACCAGATGAACCGGGCCCGTTTCTTCAAGTTGCTGGCATTCGGTGGTGACGCCTCGTATGAGTTCCAGCCTACCGCCACGTCTCATCATTCCATCACCCCTTTCAAGCTGACGTTCAACTTGCTCCAGCATACCACGCATGAGTTCGACAGCATTACCAACGTGAACAAGGCCCTAAAGAAGAGTTTGCAAAATCAATTCATCCCGGCCATGAACTATACCTATACCTATGATGATTCCCCGATTACCAGTCGCCAGAACCATCTTTGGTGGCAGGCATCCGTTACCCAAGCGGGCCTTGTCTTGGATGGGATTTATGCGTTAGCCGGGAAGAAATTCAATAAAGAGGATAAGGAATTACTCGGCAACCCCTTCGCCCAATTCATCAAGGGAACCGCCGAGATACGTTATAATTACGCCCTCGGGCATAAGCAATATCTCGTAGGCCGATTAATGGCCGGCGCTATTTATAGCTACGGCAACGCCCGTACCTCCCCTTATAACGAGCAATTCTACATCGGCGGAGCGAATAGCATCCGTGCCTTTACGATCCGCAGCATCGGTCCCGGACGCTACTACCAGAACAGCGACAACAATAAATACGCTTACATCGACCGTACGGGTGATCTTAAATTCGAGGCCAACCTCGAATACCGCTTCCCGATCCTTGGCGACCTGCATGGGGCTACCTTCCTCGACAGCGGCAACATCTGGCTGATCCGAAACGATCCGGATCGTCCCGGCGGACAACTGAAATGGGGTAGCTTCCTCAAGGATCTAGCCTTGGGAACCGGCTTCGGCCTGCGTTACGACCTCACCTTTATCGTCATCCGTTTCGACGTGGGTATCGGTCTGCATCTCCCTTACGATACCGGAAAGAAAGGCTATTACAATATCCCGAAATTCAAGGACGGCATGGGTTACCATTTCGCTATCGGATATCCCTTCTAGCTGTTCCATTCCTAGGATTCTGTGGTCTTATCCAAGGTATTTCATTTTCAATAGGTCAACCCTAATTGGAAATGAGATACTTTTGCGCTCTCATTTTAATAACAAACAGATTAATTAACGAACAGAATCATGAAGAAGATTTTTTACTTAATGTTGGTAGCCCTTACTATGGGTATGTTCACCGCTTGCGACGACGATGATGAGAATACCCCTCAAATCAACAACCCGGAACCCAAGGAACAATGGGGCAAGACGCTCCGGGGCGACAATCAAACCCTACTGGCCTTTCCTGATATCTATGCCGATTATTGGGAATACACCTATTCTTACAAAGATAATCCAAACATCGGCCTTCGTTTGACTGGAAAGTTCCCGAAGTCACGCTTCTTCAACTTCACGGTTTATAACGACGAGACCCAAATAGACGTATCCAGCATTGAAGACGTAAATATCCAACCCGATGACAGCTCCATCAACCCCTATGTAAAGGAAACAGACGACTACGGAGCAAATGGCTATACGATTTACATCATTCCCGCTAACACCCCCGCCAGCGCACGTGCCTCGATGAAGAACATATGCGAGTTTCCGGAAGATGTCAATATGGTCTCCATTTTCATGCGTCTTTACTTGGCGAAACAATATAGCGGCGATGAGTATGGCGGCGTGGACATGCCTGCTATCCAAGCTTTCGATGTGACTACAGGTGAGGAAGTGGATTTCCCGAAGCGTGAGAAATGTAATATCCATGAGTCATTACAATTACCCCCTATGAACTTCTCGGTAGACATGAAGCAGCTTCCGTTCATGCGTGCCCCGCTGAGCCTGATGTATCCGAATAGTCCGGCTGAATATCTATTCGCCCGTATCAAATTGAATGAGGGCGAGGTAGCTACTTTCCGCTTCATTCCTCCTACGGCTCCTAAAAGCGTAAGCGAATACGCCACCGCCGATGTACGGTACTGGTCTATATGCCTTGGGTCAGCCGAGTCCTACTCGTATGCCTCTATTTATGACGAGGAAATGCCTGAAGTGGACAAGGAAGGTTTCGTAACCTTTATCATAGCAGACGCCAACTCCGCCAAACTACCCGATCTCCAAGCGAAGGCAGAAGCCAACGACGGTACATATATACTGACTTGGAACCGTAAGGAGCAAGGAGATGGAATCCTTGCCTTATACCGCAACATGGTGATCAACGAGGATTATCCTCATTCCATGCGCAAATTAATGGAATCCGTCTCTTTGGCCGCCGCTAGTGGCGATATGAGCGACTTCAACCCGATGACTATGCTCGCAAGACTGGCTATGGGTAATTGGGGACCACAAGGAAATAAATTTACCGAGGATGAATATCTAAGCGATAGCTTCAACTACGATAATATCCGTAAATAAGATAGACCGATAGACTAGTGGTTTATCACCAAAGCTCCTTGTACCCGGTTCATGCCGGAACAAGGAGCTTTCTTTTTACAGACGGGCCGTAATATAATCAATGATCTCCAAACAAAGATTCGTAGTCTGCTCGTTCACGTCCAGTTCCGGATTCAGCTCTACCAGATCCATCGACTTAACCAGATTCGTAGACAACATATGATCCACGAAGTTATTGAACTCATCCGGCATCAGTCCCTCACACACACGGGTTCCCGTGCCCGGGGCGAAACGGGGGTCTATGCTATCCACGTCTATGCTGAAATGCACGTTGCGGATCTTCCGTTCCTTCAATTTCCGCTTGATATCCTCCGCAACGAAGCCGATACCTTTCAGATGGATCGTCTCCATCGTATAGACACTCAGCTTCTCCCGCTCGATCAAATCCCACTCGCCCTCATCCAGACTGCGGGTCCCGACCAAGAATACGTTCTGCGGGTTCACCTTGTTCCCGGGTGCGTAGACATTCACCAGCTCCTCGCTTCCCATCCCCATCAATGCGCTAAGAGGCATCCCGTGGATATTACCACTGGGTGACGTCTCGCTGGTATTGATATCCCCATGAGCGTCCAGCCAGATAATGCCGAAATCATCATAACATTTGCCCACGCCCGAGGCACTTCCCAAGCCCAGCGAATGATCCCCACCGATTACCAAGGGGAAAGCGCCGCCTCTCAAGGTATCATAAACCAACTCCGCCAAGTTGTTATTCACCTCTACGATGGCATCCAAGTATTTCATGCTGTTTCCCCGGGCGAATTTATCGGCCTCGCTAACCGGAGGCACATATAAGTTACCCAGATCGAAAGCACGATGCCCGTTTCCCCGTATCAACTTCATCAATCCCCGTTCCCGGAGGTGATTCGGGGCACGCTCTACGCCCTCCCGATCACATCCCAAGTTCAAGGGAACGCCTATTACATTTATTTTCATACCTTAGAATTTAGCGAATGTATCTCGTATGATACCAATAGCTTCCATCATTTGCTCCTCAGTAATCACCAAAGGAGGCGTGAAGCGGATGATATGATCGTGGGTAGGCTTAGCTATCAAGCCATTTTCCTTCAACGCCAGACAGATATCCCAAGCCGTCTTCCCATCCTTGGGTTCCGTCACGACAGCGTTCAGCAAGCCCTTGCCCCGTACTTTCTTAATCATCGGATTATCGATCTTCTCGATCTCGCTACGGAACAATTCACCCATCTTGAAAGCGTTCTCCGAGAGACGCTCATCGCGTACCACCTCCAAGGCGGCGATAGCTACCTTCGCCGCCAAAGGATTTCCACCATACGTAGAACCGTGCTCTCCCGGAGCGATCGTTAGCATGATCTCATCATCCGCCAATACCGCCGAGACCGGACTGACCCCACCCGACAAGGCCTTTCCCAAGATCAAGATATCCGGGCGAATCCCCTCGTAATCGCAAGCCAATAACTTACCGGTACGACCGATACCTGTCTGTATCTCATCCGCAATAAACAACACATTATGCTGATGGCAAAGATCATAGCAAGTCCGCAGATAACCATCGTCGGGCACCACGACCCCGGCCTCACCTTGGATCGGTTCCACCAAGAAGCCTACTACATCGGGATCTTTCAAGGCCTCGGCCAACGCATCTACATGATTATAGGGTATCTTTATAAAGCCGGGCGTATAAGGACCGAAATCGGCGTAGGAACTGGGATCGGTGCTCATGGAGATAATCGTGATCGTACGTCCGTGGAAATTCTCGCTACAAACCACGATCTTCGCACGCTCCGGGGCGACCCCTTTCCGACGGTATCCCCAACGGCGGCAAAGCTTCAAGGCCGTCTCCACCGCCTCGGCCCCCGTATTCATCGGCAAGAGCTTATCATATCCGAAGAACTTACAGGTAAATTCCATGTACTCACCCAGTATATCCGCATGAAAGGCACGGGATACGAGCGTAAGCTTCTCCGCCTGCTCCATCAGGGCCTTCACGATCTTAGGATGACAATGTCCTTGGCTCAAGGCAGAATAGCCGGACAAGAAATCAAAATAACGTTTTCCTTCCACGTCCCACACGAACACGCCTTCGCCTCTTCTGAGAACGACCGGCAGGGGATGATAGTTGTGGGCACCATACTTCTCCTCTCTGGTAATGTAATCTTCCGGTTTCATACTATAATTGAGTTTAAATGACTGTCATATTGTAAGCGTTTACATCGGGATAGCTCAAAGATAAGCATTTGCGGCTAACCAATTGATTACGGGTATGTATGTTAAGAAACATATCCACAAAAATCGAGTAGGAGGAAAACGAAAGCTTTCTTCCTACTTTCGTTTTCCGACCTCTCACACCACCGTACGTGCCGTTCGGCATACGGCGGTTCCTATTTTGGATACCATTCGAGATAACTATCCGTCAGCGTGATATACCCTGCCTTTTTCAGATTCTCATTTGATAGGGCTCGTGTCAAGATCGGGCTGTCGGCTATACGCCAATTACCAAGACGTGTGTTCCCCCATTGATAGGCTTGCCGGGCGGCTATGCCACATCGTTTGAGGTTGATTATCCTCGTCTTGGGTTTCTTCCATGCTTTCCATATACACATTCGTATCCGTCGCCTTAACCATTCATCGGTTTCAAGGCAAAGCCGTTTTATCTGACCAAGATGATAGTACCCTATCCAACCCAGTATGTACTCTTTCAGCTTCTGTTTCCTGAGTTCATACCCCCAACCATTACTGCGACTCGTCAACTCTTTCAGCTTGGCTTTCATCTTGGTTTTGGTTTTGGGGTGTACAGCTAGCAGACATTTGCCTTTGTTTACATAAAAGGAGTAGCCGAGGAATTTAACTCCTCGTACATAGGACACTACGGTTTTCTCCCGATTTACTTTCAGAAAGAGTTTCCCCTCGATAAATCGTGTGATACTTGACTTTACACGCCGTGCGGCTCGTTTGGATTTACAGAATATCATGGCAGCATCGGCATATCGGACAAAGGGGTGTCCTCGGAGTTCAAGTTCCTTATCCAATTCGTTGAGCATTATGTTACTCAACAGCGGACTTAGAGGTCCACCTTGCGGTGTGCCCTCTTCGCTCGCTTCAAAAAGTCCTCGGGTGATTACTCCGCTGCTTAGATATCTGTGTATTAGACTGACTACTCTGCCGTCTGTTATCGTGCGGCTGAGGATTTCTATGAGCTTGCTGTGGTTTACGGTATCGAAAAAGCGTTCAAGGTCGAGGTCGACCACATATCGGTAGCCGCTCTCAATTATCTCTTGCGCCTTTCGTAGCGCACTATGGCAGCTCCGCTTGGGACGGAAGCCGTAGCTCGTCCGAGAGAACTGTCGCTCATAGATTGGGGGCAGTGCCTGGTTGATGGCTTGCTGGACTAATCGGTCTACCACAGTGGGTATTCCCAACAGCCGCTTCTTTCCGTTGTCTTTGGGTATCTCTACCCTGCGGACGGGATTGGGACGGTATGTCCCTTGTTGCAAGGAACTTGTCAACTCATTCTTGTTGGCCAAGAGCCACGCTAGCAACTGCTCACACGACATCTTGTCAATACCGCCACTGCCCTTATTGCCTACCACTGCCTTGTACGCGCGGTTTAGATTGTCGGGACTGAGAATGAGTTCCAATAAATGTGCCTTGTCGAATGGTACTTCCGCGAAGTTGTCTTCACATATCCACATGAAAGTCTGCACTCCCTCATACCTTTCGGTTGCAGACCTATCTCTTTGAGGGCAGTCATTAGCTTGGGTTGATGTTTTCTGCATTCTTTCTTTCATACAGTACGTTTCAATTACTTTCGCTTAATTATTAGGTTCTGCCCTTCGTGGGTTGTATTGACTTTTTTTTTCCCACTACTATGGCGTCTGCTGACTTCTCACGGCAAGCTTTACTCCACAACTTTCGTAAAAAAAAAAACTATTTGCTGTGTCCGTGAGACCTCCCCGATTAAGAACATAATCTTTCTCACTTATACTTGCTTGATTTACACCACTCGTTCCGAATAGCTATAGGGCTTTAGTCCGTCTTGCGACCTTACCCACGAGCATATGCCTTAATATCAAGTTTCTGTTCGTCAAGTCAGTGATTTGCCTACGGCTTCCTTCAGATTCCGCATCGCTACGGACACCATTGCCTTGGGCTGTACGCTTGCCGCTATTAGGCTGCGTTAGGGACTTGCACCCGTTAGACTATGCCCATGTCGGGCGAACAAGAAGGGATGCCCCGCTCTCCCCAAGGAGAAACAAGGGCATCCCTCGTACATTAGACAAACAACATTTAGTTCCGTATCCGTACCTTATAGGTCTGGTCGGCTATCCGGACAAGATAGACTCCCGCAGGAAGGGCGTATCTCGTCTCGCCGGGAACGACCGCGAACCGGGCACGACTGGCACCCGACAGGCCGACAAGCCATGCCTCAGCCGGACGATCCGCACGGATATGGAGGGCGTTGGCAGAGGTCCAAACCGCCATGCCTCCCTCTACCGAGGCGTTCGATGTCGGGGTATCCGGCGTGTCCGGGGTGTCCGGCGTGTCGGGATAACCGGGATCCACTGGCCCAGATTTGGGCGTATAGCTTACCACGAACGGGCTGAAGCTGGCAACGGAGATCTCCATATAGTCTTCCTTCAATATCAAGTTGCCCTTAGCCTCGGAATACACGTCTACCACGCCGTCCGAGCGGAGGTGGATAATCACGATATTATGTTGGTCTCTATTTACGCCTTCCGGATACGGGATACGTACCGTCACGATATCAGAGGGTTGCACAGGGGTTACGGCGGTCGTGGTCGTCTCATTGTCGCTGGAAATCTTGGTCGTCACCTTAACCAAGGTCACTTCCATCACGATCTTCGGGGCATCAGGAGCGATACCCGCATCTTGGGCGGCAGCTTCCGCTTTCTCTTCAATCTCCGCCTTTTTCTCTGAGTCTTCTATATCTTCCTTCACCAAGCGGAGGCTGGAGAGTTCCGTATCCGATGGCAGGGATACGGCATCGGGGATGATCACGATCGGGTTATCATCCGTTGGAACATTCATATCCTGCCCATTCTTTTCCTTGGGAACGGCCGGTGTACCGATCGTAGCGGCCTCTTCCGGGGGTACGGAAGATTCCTGCGTAAAGGCAGCGGTTATCGTCTTGCTGAGGCAGGTGCCAATATTAACCGTCTCAGCTGTCTGCGAGGAACCATCCACGCTGTATTCTTTGAACTCGTAATTCTGCAAGGCTGTATTTGCCAAGTTTAACTCGATATTCTGGGGTACGGCATCACCGGATTTCACGACCACTTCCTTACCCTCTTTTTTATAGGAAACGGAGATCGTGCCGCCTTCCGGCTGTTGGATCGTGACGTAACATACCGGCTGGGGAGCTACCGTGAAGTTCACCGCATATGTGCGTTTGGCCTGTCCATCCTCGGCGGTAACGACCAAGGTAGCCTTGGCCTTTCCATCCACGAGCTGTACGGTAGCTGCGGTAGGCGCTACGGTAGCCTTCGTATCGACCGGCTGGCCGGATAAGGTGAGGGTAGCCGATCGCGAGGTCGTGCTTGGAAGCACCACGTCATACGCTATCGTAGAGGCGAGGAAGCCGGGGATCGATTTCGCCGTCTCACCTCCTACCTGATACGAGAGGGAACTCAAACGGGTTTCCGAGGATTGAGCCGCAGGACTCCTCTCAAATCTTACCTCAACCTTCACCTCAAAAGCCGGCATCAAGAAACAGGTCGCACCATTCCCTTTCTCCAACGGAACGATTATCTCTTTCCCGATTTCATCATTCCCGAACACCTTCAAGGAGCCGAACACCATTTGGCAGCCCTCGTCGGGGGTGGCGGTGATCGTCACCTCCTTGAAGAAGGCGAGCTTGTCGCCAGAGGTTAGCGGGTTACCATTCACACTCAAGGCCAACGTACCGTTCGCAGGATCGGCGAAGGTGACGGCCTGCGGAATCTTCTCGTACTTCACCTCTACCTCAACCGAGTAGTCCGGCATGGTGAAGGTGTAGGTGTTATCGCGGCCATCGACCGGCGTTGCCTGCAGCGGAGCTTCGGGGCCATTATAGGGCTTAACCTTCGGGTAGCCGGAAACCATTTGGTAGCCGACGTCGGGAACGGCGGTAAGCGTCACCTGCGTGCCGGGAATAAGCTTGGCACCGGAGGCAAGCTTGGTACCGGCGGTATCCAAGGCCAGCGTACCGTTCGCAGGGGCGGTGAAGGAGACAGCGTAAGGGATCTTCTCATACTGCACCACTACCGTGATCCCCGCAATCTGGAAGTCCGGCACGGTGAAGGTGTAAGTGTTATCTCTGCCGGAGACCGGCCTTACCTCTACTTCATAAATGTTCGAGTCCGTGACGCGAGCCTTCGGGTAGCCGGAAGCCATCCGGTAACCTGCGGCGGGAACGGCGGTAATCGTCACCACCGTGCCGGGGGCGAGCTTGGCACCGGAGGCAAGTGGGGTACCGGCGGCACTCAAGGCCAGCGTACCGTTTGCGGGAGTGGCGAACGTGATGGGGTGCGGGATCTTCTCGTACCGCGCCTCTACCGTGGCCGGGTAGCTGGGCATGGTGAAGGTGTAGGCGTTATCGCTGCCGGAGACCGGCATAACCGGCACCGTAGTGGCGGGCGTACCCGTGCGGTAAACCTTCGGGTAGCCGAAAGCCATTTGGTAGCCGGCGGCGGGGGCGGTCGTAAGCTTCACCTGCGTGCCGGCATGCAAGGTTGTCGGAGAAGCAAGGAGCGTCGTGCCGTTCGCCGAGAGCGAGAAGGAGGCAGCGTGCTCCGGAGCCGTATAGTTCAGCGTGAAAGGAAGGGCGGGAAAGTCGGGACGGGCCTTCGTCTCGATCCCTTCCTGCGCCCGGGCAGTCATTG
>ENA-OZFF01000339-OZFF01000339.1-human-gut-metagenome-genome-assembly--contig:-NODE-339-length-16728-cov-16.419361_pt1 | contig 16728 bp, 10 predicted proteins | sample MGYA00244615_ERZ653628 | MGnify/ENA primary metagenome ERZ653628 (study PRJEB26926, sample SAMN06164927) | human gut metagenome | biome: ENVO:00009003; feature: ENVO:2100002; material: ENVO:00002003...
AAAGCGGACTTCCGCAAGACTTCTTGATAAAGTGGCAGGCAATGATTAAACAACTATTGACATTTTGTTACTGGAGTAGTGGAAAATACTTCAATGTAAGCAGATTTTAACACACTTTCAGATGGAAGAATCGCATGAATATAGCGAAAGAGTAAGAAAAAGCGACCGGCACATGGGGATTGGCCCGCCCGGCAGAGGTGCTCCCGAAAGAGCGACTAGCGCAGTACCTTAGCTGCGTAGCGTTAGCTCGTCGGGAGCACCTCTGCCGGGCGGGCCAATATTATTAATTATTGTGCAGCATCAGGAGCCACATACGAGTATGCATTGGACATCTTTGCAGCATTGTTTGTCAGAGTGACAGCCTCTCTGTAGTAGGCAACAACAGGAGTGCCCTTATCCACAGCGTTGAACAGCTGCTCTGCAAAAGCAGGCGGCACATTGATACATCCGTGTGAGCCGGAGGTTTTGTAAATTGTTCCTCCGAAGGTATCACGCCAGCTGGCATCATGGATACCTATATTGTAGGCAAACGGCATAAAATAGCTGACAGGAGAAGAGTATCCCTCGCCGACAAGAGTAGCATTTCTCTGCTTGTAAACAATCTTGTATACACCATCTACGGAACCATTCTGACGGGCGAGATTACCTGATACGAAATCAGACTCCATCTGGAGAGCACCATCCTTGTAATACCACATGTGCTGCTTTGTGTAGTCAATCTCTATGTATGTATTACCTATGTCGTCAGCGCCTCGGTAGAGAGCAGTCTGCTCGTAAACAGGTTCTCTTTCCACTGGCTTGCCTCCCTCTAAATCTGAAAGGAGCTGGGCTTTCTCTTTTTTCTTGCTGACTACCCATCCGTAGTCTCCACCACCTATTTCAATAGTGTCACCTGAGGATGTTTTGAATGAGCGTTTGCGGCCGAAGGTATTGTATTTGGAAGCAAGCTGCTGGACATATTTAGTGACCTTGGCATCATCTATGTTCACGTTGCCGTCATCTGAGATGCTTAGCATATCAAGGATTTTGGCTGAGTCAAGTTTCTCATCGGCACCTTCAATTTTGTATGTGACGGTTGAAGCAGTGTATTTGTCGAGGGCTTCTTTTTCATTTTTGATTGTATCGCTTTCCTTTGTGATTTTTGGAGCTTCATAACAGTCATCACTTAAGGTAAGCTTTGGGAGCTCGTTGTCCAGGGCGTCCTTTACCTCGGCAAGGATGCTGTCATATATCGGCTTGCAGCCTTTTTTCTCTTCAATCACATCGTATTCGCCGTCTTTTATCTCGATATGGGCATCCTCCGGATTTTCAATGTAGTCATCACTGAAAATATCAAGAGCCTTGAGCTTTTCCGCCAAAGCGGCATCGTTATATTTGGACGAACCCTTTAGAGTATAGTTTTGAGCTTTGAAGAGACTGACAGGCCATGTAAAAGCATTCTGACTTTTTAAGATTTGTTCCTCGTCACCGTTTGAGACATATTCATAGGAAAAATCAGGTCCCTTAAGTGAAAAGCTGTTGCCTTTTCTATCAGTGATTGTGAGCAGATAGTCGCGGCTTAGAGCTGTATTTTTTTCTAATGCCTCTTTTGCAGTTTTCCCTGCGTATTTTACAGAGTTAATCTTTGTGTTGAACAGATAGTGGCTGCTAAAATAAAAGGCAAAGCCAAGATAAACAGCCAAAAGCACACCAAGTATAACGGCACAGGTTATAAGCACTTTTTTCTTCATGTAAATCGACCTCCTTGGAGATATGCTGTTGCTGCCTACATCGGGGTGTAGGCGGCAGCTAAAATCAGTTACATTTGTGAAGATGTGACACATCCATATAGTCAGGCAGACCATTCTTGTAGGCTACAGCGGTTTCTCCCTGAATAAGTGGTTTTAAGTATTCGATAAGCTCAGGCTTCACATCATTGCCCGCATCATTGATCCACTCTCTTGGCACAGACTTGGCCTCGTTTGCGATATCCTTGATAGCAGAATATGTGTATTCCACCTGATAAGGATTATTTGAGATGCGCTTTAAGCATACCATTGATGCGGTCACACCCTCTGCTGCAATAGTGACACCCTTTTTACCCTGAGCAAAAGATTCCTCGATATCGGTTAATGATGCAAGATGTGAGGCACAGCGCTGGAGCACATTTACCTCTACAGAGCGCACCTTGACACCGATGTTTTCCTTTACGATGAACTCAAGAGCTTTTCCGGCACCGCTTAGCTGCTGGTGTCCGAACTGGTCACATGCGGCCTTTGATGATGTAATGTATGAGCCGTCTGCGTCATGTATTCCTTCGGATACGGCAACTATTACATTGTTAGTGTGCGCAAGGGCTTCTTTTATATCGGCAACAAATTTGTCCTTGTCGAAATTCACCTCAGGCAGATAGATGAACTGAGGCGCTGTATTGTACTCATTACGTGCGAGAGCGGAAGCGGCAGTGAGCCATCCTGCGTCACGTCCCATGATTTCAACGATTGTCACACTCTTAACAGCATAGATAAAGGTATCATGGGCTATCTCAAGCATGCTTGATGCGATATATTTGGCGGCAGAGCCAAAGCCAGGAGTGTGGTCTGTCATGCACAGATCATTGTCGATGGTTTTTGGAATCCCTATAATTTTCACATCACTGTTGATTTTTTTTGCATAATCGGATAACTTTAATACGGTATCCATCGAATCATTTCCACCGATGTAAAAGAAAGCTTTTATGGAAAGCTTATCGAACTGGTGGAAGATGTATACATATGGTGAATCATCATCCTTGTAATCAGGGAGTTTGTGGCGGCATGAGCCAAGATACATGGCAGGTGTGGTCTTAAGCTTTTCAAGATTAGCATCATCTGCAAAAATATCTGACAGATTGAGATAATTCTCATTTAATATGCCGAGTATTCCGTTTACGGCGCCATAGCAGATATCGTATTTCTCAGAGTTTTTTACTCCTGCGATGACTCCTGCAAGGCTTGCGTTGATTGCAACAGTTGGGCCGCCTGACTGGGCGACGATACAGTTTGACTGATTCATTGTAATCTCCTTATTGTGTATTTTAACTATTCTCTTCTGTAAGAATAGTTATGATATAATTTAAAATGATGATTAATCAGATTACTACACCGTAATCTGACTACACCTCGAAATCCGCTAATTTCCTGCGTCCCCGCAGCAAATTGCTACTTTCTCGGTGTAGTGCGGGTCACTAAGGTGTACATCGAATTGCATGCAAGCATGCATCGATGATACCTTTTGACCCTTTAATCATATAGATTGTAGTATCAAACATTATTTTTAGCAAGGGTTAAAATGAAAAATATGAATAAATACGAGAATTGCTTATTGTGTCCCAGAAAATGTGGCATAAACAGAAGCACCGGACAAACAGGCGTATGTGGCGTCTCATCTGAAATAAAGGTGGCGCGAGCAGCGCTTCATTACTGGGAGGAGCCGTGCATATCAGGAAAAAGAGGAAGCGGGGCAGTTTTTTTCTCAGGCTGCAGCCTGCACTGCGTGTTCTGCCAGAACAGGGAGATCTCTGACGGAAAAGCGGGAAAGATAATCAGTAAAGAGAGGCTGAGTGATATCTTTATGGAACTTGCGGACAAAGGCGCAAATAATATCAATCTGGTCACACCGGGGCAGTATATCCCTGATATAGTGTGGGCGGTAAACGATGCAAAAAGCCGCGGCATGAAGCTTCCTATTATATACAATACGAGCGGATATGAAAATGTGACAGAGCTAAAGCTGCTTGAGGGCATAGTGGATGTGTATCTTCCGGATTTTAAATATATGGACAGTGCGCTTTCGGCAAGGTATTCAAGGGCAAAAGATTATCCGTTTGTCGCAAAGCAGGCGCTTTCAGAGATGGTCAGGCAGCAGCCGGATGTCGTGATTGACGATGCGACAGGACTCATACAAAAGGGAGTTATTGTGCGACAGCTTCTACTGCCGGGACATGTGAATGATGCAAAGAATGTACTTAAGTACCTGTATGATACATATCATGATCACGTATATATAAGCATGATGAGCCAGTTTACGCCGATTGCACTAAAGGATTATCCTGAGATAAACCGCACAGTGACAAGGAGAGAGTATGAAAGGCTTGTTGACTATGCCCTCGAAATAGGAATCACGAATGCATTTATACAGGAGGGGGATGTGGCAAAGGACAGCTTCATTCCTGCATTTGACTGTGAGGGAGTATAATATTTACCGTTTTTCTTAATAAAATAGTAAGAATTGGCAGGCAAAAATGACTGGATTTTGTGACACCGGTGTAGTACTATGGTTATGTGATATTTTTTAACTGTGAAGGCACTGAACAGTTACGATATTTTGTTATTACTCACATCCCGGTGTGGCAGACGATAATGTTTTTAATCACACAGGATACATTATTCAATAGAGGATACAGTGATGAAAAATATAGAAGAACAGCAGATAATAATTGAATGTCCGAATACTATCTTTCATCTATACATTGACAGTGAGGATGAGCTTTCAAAGGTTAAGGTGTTTATGAACAATATGAAGAATGTTGATTCGATAAGTCTGCATGATATATACAACTGGTGCAACAGACAGCATGTGCAGTACACGACGACATTTAATTATGACAGTAAAATGACCTTGACAGAAATGATAAAATCCTACATATTTTACTTCAGACAGAAGCTTAGATATGTAAATAATAGTGATAGGATGATAGAAACATGAGATACCCTGAATTTCTAAAGGATAGAGGAACAATAGGCTTTGTGGCGCCTTCGATGGGCTGTACAACAGAGCCGTACAGGAGTGCCTTTGACAATGCCATTAAAAGGTTTCACAGCATGGGTTATAAGACGATAGAGGGACCTAACTGCAGGTGCGACAGTGGCATAGGTATCAGCAATACACCTAAGAAGTGCGCAGAAGAGCTGAACGAGAGCTATGTTTCTGCTGACAGTGATGTGCTTATATCCTGTGGTGGTGGCGAGCTGATGTGCGAGGTAGTGCCTTATATTGATTTTGAGCGCGTGAAACAGTCAAAGCCGAAATGGTACATGGGCTATTCCGACAACACAAATTTCACATTTTTGGAGGCTACTATTGCAGATACAGCAGGTATTTACGGGCCGTGTGCGGGCAGCTTTGGCATGGAGGTGTGGCATGAGTCACTTACCGATGCGTTTAATCTGCTTTGTGGCAGGAAGCTTTCATTTACCAATTACCCTATGTGGGAGAAGGAATCGATAAAGGATGAGAATGCTCCGTTTGTGGGCTACAACCTGACTGAAAAGTCGTGTATCAGCTCTATTCCTGCGGTGGCAAAGGAAAGCAGGCTTACCATGAGAGGCAGGCTGCTTGGTGGCTGCATGGATTGTCTTATCAATCTGCTTGGCACATCGTTTGACCATGTAAGGGAATTTAATGAGCGCTACAGTAATGATGGTATCATATGGTTCCTTGAGGCCTGTGACCTTAATGTGATGGGCATGAGAAGGGCTATGTGGCAGATGAAAAATGCAGGATGGTTTTCAAATGTAAAGGGCTTTCTTATCGGACGCCCGGCGCACTTTGGAGAGGAAATGTTTGGCATAGACCACAGACAGGCGCTTTCATCACTGCTTAGAGAGTTTAATGTGCCAATCATCATGGATCTGGATATAGGTCATATGTCGCCGATGATGCCTGTGGTATGCGGAAGCATGGCAGATGTCAGCTTCGACGGAAGCAACTTTACAATTTCGTATGATATAGAGCAGTAGATTGGAGGAAAAATGATTAGATTAATAAAGAAAAAAGCAAAGAGTATTGTATGTAGCGTGCTTGCTGCGGTGACACTGTTTACAATGAATCCGGCTGTATTTGCAACAGAGACAGCTACGCAGACTGATACAGTTTCAAGCGTTGATGTATCAGGCAGTGACAGCAGTGACGCAGCTGATAAGAGTAACACAGACAGTACTGCAGACAGCACAACGACAGCCGGCAGTGAGGCAAACGACAAGGTGACCATCAGCAAAAATGATAAGCCATACTTAAGTCTTGGAGCAGACCTCACACCGGATCAGAGAGCGACAGTGCTTGGATTTATGGGAATCGAGCTCACTGATCTGGACAATTACGATGTGGTCTATGTAAATAATGATGAGGAGCACAAGTACCTCGATTCATACATCAGCAAGAGCGAGATTGGCACAAGGTCACTTTCCTCAGTACTCATTACAGAGGATAAAAAGGGTGCGGGTCTTAGTGTTTCCACGCACAATATCAATTACTGTACGGTAGGAATGTACAAGAATGCGCTTGCCACAGCAGGCATAGCTGATGCTAAAATCATAGTCGCAGGACCTTTCCCTATTTCAGGAACGGCAGCACTTGTAGGCACACTAAAGGCATACGAGGAGATGACAGGCAAGAAGCTTGACGACAAGGTGACAGACGCAGCGATGGATGAGCTTGTCACAACAGGAGAGCTCAACAAGAGCATTGACGGCGATTCGCAGGATATCGAGGCAATGATTGCAGACCTAAAGAAGCAGCTGGCCGATGGAAGGCTCAAGGATGAGAGCCAGATAAAGGATGCGATAAAGGAGGCTGCAAAGGATTACGACCTGAAGCTTTCTGATGATGATATTGCAAAGCTGACATCGCTTCTTATGAAGCTTAAGGATGCCAATATCGACTGGGATTCAGTCATCAACCAGGCACAGGACTGGGCATCAAAGCTTGGCGATAAGATAAATGACCCGGGCTTCTGGGAAAAGCTTGGTAACTTTTTCATGGATTTATGGGATAAGATAAAATCCCTGTTCAGCTAGAAAAAGCTACAGGAGACAGTAAGAATAAGCAGAATATGAATCAGGCAACTCCCTGAAACGTAAGCATGAGCTGTACGTTGAAGGGAGTTTTTTTATCATTAATAAAAAAATAATAAATTTCTGCCGAATACATTGATACAAAGGTCATATTCTATTATAATTAAATGGATAATGGATTAATGTAAACAATGCACATAAGAAAGATGGGATTTGATGATAAAGATAAATAAATTTCTGGCAGCCTCTGTCGTTACATTGTCATTAGCTGCATGTGACTTGGCACCATACAGCAGCATGGCAGTCTATGCGGATCAGGCGGCTAAGGTTGTGTGTGATGAGAGATACTGGGTAGCGGCGAGAAGCGGACCGGGCACAGAGTATGAGCTGGAGCACAAGCTTTCAAACGGCAAGGATATTACTATTCTTGAGCAGACTACAGGTGCAGACGGCAAGGTGTGGTACAAGGCGAAGTACAATCTGGCAGCAAATAACGAGGAGTGTGTCAGCTATATAAGGTCTGATTTTGTATCAGCAGGTACCGGCACAGCTGCATCAGACAATGCGCAGACAGGGGATGCTTCGGCAGACACCGGCAATGCGGATGCCATACAGCAGAATAATGAGGAGCAGCTTGCCCTTGCAACCGCATCGGGAGCATATGCTACAGGTACGATTACCGGCGGCAATGTGTATGTCCGTAATGCAGCAGGCACATCCGGTACTACCAAGGTTGTCTCACTCAACTGGAACCATCAGGTTGACATAATTGGAGAGACCAGGGTAAACGGTGTGGTCTGGTACAATGTCAAGGGTACTTTAAACGGCAAGGCATTTACTGGCTGGACTATCAGTACATACATAAAGGTGACATATAATAATAGCGGAGACAATACTGATTTTGTCACGGCTATGAAGAATGCAGGCTTTCCTGACAGCTATATTCCAAACCTTACAGCTCTTCACAATAAGTATCCAAGCTGGACATTTGAAGCTGTAAATACAGGTTTGAATTGGGATACGGTGATTGAAAATGAGAGTGTAAACGGACTTAATCTGGTATCCAAATCAGCAGACAATGCCAAGAAATCCACAGCTGCCGGAGCATATAACTGGTCAACAAATACGTGGGTTGAGTACGAACCGGGATGGGTGTCAGCAAGCAGTGCCTATATTGCTTATCTCATGGATCCAAGGAATTTTCTTGATGAGACCAATATTTTTCAGTTTCAGAGTCTGGCATACAGTCCGAATGAGGCACTTGAAGGTGTCAAGTCCATAGTAAAAGGCACATTTATGGAGGGAACAAAGACCTATTCCAACAATGGCGAGAAAATCAATTATGCAAGCACATTCATGGATGTGGCAAAGAGCAGTGGAGTAAGTGCATACCATATAGCATCGCGTATAAAGCAGGAGCAGGGACAAAAGGGAACGAGCCCTCTTATTTCGGGTACATATTCCGGATACGAAGGATATTATAATTATTTTAATTTTAGTGCAACCGGAAACACGAAGGATAAGATTTATAAAAATGGTCTGTCTTTTGCCAAGAAGCAGGGCTGGAATACAAGAGTAAAGTCCATAAGCGGCGGAGCTGTAAAGGTGGGTAGCAATTATATAAATAAGGGTCAAAATACACTGTATTTTGAGAAGTTTAATGTAGTAAATACAAGCTCGCTGTATTTCCATCAGTACATGGGCAATGCCACAGCGGCTCTTACTGAGGGACAGAGTCTGGCTAAAGGATATTCAGACAAGAATCAGGCTTTTGTATTTAAAATACCTGTATACAATAATATGCCATCGTCAGCAGTGGGCTTCGATAAAGCTGGCGATACCAATAACTATCTGCAGTCGCTTGCGATAAGCGGTGTAACACTCACACCGACCTTCAATGGAGCGACAACAAGCTATTCAGCAGTTGTTTCAAATGCTATAAGCTCAGTGACTGTTTCGGCAGATGCAGTTTCAGGAAACAGTGGTGTTTCAGGCACAGGAAGCTATTCGCTTGCTGTCGGAAATAATACAATTAAGGTAAAATGCAAGTCGCAAAGCGGTGATACAAGAACATACACTATCAATATAAACAGGCAGGCGGCATCTGCAAATAATACAGGTGGTAATAATAATCAGAACAATAATAACCAAAATAATACAGATGTAAACATAACATCAGGTAAATACAGTATAGGTACTTATATTACAGGCATTGAGCCCGGAACCGGTGCAGCTGATTTTGTGAAGAATATAGCAGTATCAGCATCAGGTACTGTAAAGCTTTTGACAAGCTCAGGCTCAGAAAACAGCGGAAAGATTGCAACAGGCAATAAGGTGGCTGTTTATGATGCTTCGGGTAAACTGAAAAAGACATATGATATTGTTGTATATGGAGATATCAATGGTGACGGTGCTGTAAATGCACTTGATATGATTAAGCTCAACAGACATATTTTAGGAAAGGGAACACTCACAGGTTCTTATCTGGAGGCAGCTGATGCTAACAGAAAGGGCGATGGAGGAAATGCCCTTGATATGATAATCATGAACAGACACATACTGGGCAAATCGAAGATATCGCAGAATTAGAAATGTGAGGAAAAATATGAAGAAATTATTTGGATGTATATTATCACTTGTTATGGCGGTGATGCTTGTTTTCACACCTGCCGAGCATGTATATGCGCAGGGACTTGGACTCAGTGTGAGCTCAAGCTCTGTAACTGTTGGAAAAACAGTTAAGGTGACTGTTTCCATGCCGTCAGGATATTTTGGTACAGTAGTTATCAAAAGCTCTAACGATGGAGTGCTGAGTTACGGAGGCGATGCTGTGACCAATATTGGTGATGCTGTTGAGGGATATCCGACATCACAGTCATTTTCATTTACGGCGAAGGGCGCAGGAAGCTGCACTATAAAGGCATATTGTACAGTTGTAGGAGATGCAGAGGGCAACGATGCCGGAGGTACAATTACCGGTGCCAGCACGAAGGTGACGGTAACAAGTGCTTCATCAAACAATGATTCAAACAGCAACAAGGATAACAAGGACAATTCCGGCAGCAATACCGGCAATGACAACAATGCAAATAAAGATAATGAAAACAAAGAGGAAAAGAAATCCTCAAACGCATCTCTTGGTTCGCTTGTTATCTCAGCAGGTACGCTTTCCCCTGAGTTTTCTGCTGCGACAAAGGATTATACAGCTACAGTAGATTACAGCTGTTCAAGCCTTGCGGTTACAGCAAATCCGGCTGATTCCAAGGCGAGTGTGACATCCGTTACAGGCAATGATTCACTTGAGGTTGGAGAGAATACGGTCAGCGTCGTTGTGACAGCTGAGGATGGCAGCACAAGCACATACAATATAGTTGTTACCAGAAGAGCCGAGGATGATCCGGAGAATGCAGATAAGCAGGATAACTGGAAGAAGTTCGATATAAATGGCACAGAGTGGACTATGGTAAATGACATTCCGGAGGATGTTGTTCCTGAAGGCTTTGAGCACTCAAAGACAGTGATTGAAGGCCTTGAATACAATACCCTTCATGGCACATTTGGTGATATCACGCTTGTGTATTTACAGTCAGAAAGCGGCAATGGGCTTTTTGTATATGATGCTGCCCAAAATGCAGCGTATGAGTATGTCCGTATCAATTCCGAGTCACATTTTATCGTGGTTTTACTGCCTAAGGTGGATGATGTGCCTGAGGGATATAATGAGGTTTCGCTCTCCATAGAGGGCAAGGGTGTGGCAACTGCCTACCAGACCAAAGCCGAAAAAAAAGATGATCAGACAAAGGATTTTTACCTCGTATACGCCATGAATGACAATGGTGAGAGTGGCTGGTACACATATGATAGCGTAGATGGCACATATATGAGAACCGAGCTTGGTACACCTACAGTGGCACAGGAGGAAAACGATACAACAAAGAGCGAGCTTGTCCCGGGAATTGCCAATAAATATCTTGTTTTAGCTGCAATACTGGTTCTTATTATCATTATTCTGTTACTGTTGCTTATTGTATCAGCTGTGAAAAACAGAAAATATAAGGCAATGGACTATCATGATGACGATGATGATGTAGATGATGCAGCAGAAGATGTATCAAATGAAGCTTTGGAAGAAACAACTGATGAAACTGCGGACGAGATAGCAGATGAGCTGGAAGAAGAGGTTACAGAAGAGCCGTTAGATGAAGTGGCAGAAGAAGCTGCAGAAGAGTCGGTGGATGAAGTGGCAGGAGAAGCTGCAGAAGAGTCGGCAGGTGAAGCCGCAGAAGAAACAGCAGATGAAGCTGTAGAAGAGCCGGCAGATGAAGTCGCAGAAGAAACAGCGGAAGGTGCTGCAGATGAGCAAAAGATGGCTACGGATGAAAATATATCAAATGCATCCTATGTCGGAAGAACCGTAGAAATTACACCTGATTCTAAGAAAGCTGTTGAGAATGAAAACTCTGAGTTTGATTTAAAAGACGATTCAAGGCAGGAAAACGTTTCTGACACAGAAAACGATGCTGATGAGGATGCTTTAAAGAATCAGCTTCAAATGGCACTTGATGGCTTTGTCAATGATGGAAATAAGCCGTCTGAGACTATAGACAGCAGTGCAAAGGATGATAATGAAGATGACAGCGAGGATGATGATTTGCAGTTCATCGACTTAAATTAGTGAATATGACTGGAGGATATGACTTGAAACCATATACAAGTAAGGCTAAAAAAGCAATAGATTTGGCTGCACGTATATCAAAGAAAATGAATTACAGCTATGTTGGAACAGAGCACATACTGGCTGGCCTTATAAAAGAGGGCACCGGTGTGGCAGCTGAGGTTCTAACAGCCTGCAATGTGGAATATGATAAGCTTATTTCGATGATTGAAGACCTGATTTCACCGGGGGATAACATCGAAGTGATGGACAGGGATGGCTATTCACCAAGGACACAGAGAGTATTGGAGCGTGCATCGGAGGAAGCCGATAGATTTGAGTGCAATGAGATAGGTACAGAACACTTGCTGATGGCTATAGTACTGCAGGGAGACTGTGCAGCTGCAAGACTTTTAAACACCATGGGTGTTAACAGTCAGAAGATGTTTATAGATATTCTTGGTGCGATGGGTGAGGATCCGTCTGCATACAGGGATCTGATGAAAAGCTATGGTACATCATACAATTCTGCGACTCCTGTATTAGATCAGTATTCCAGAGATTTGACAGATATGGCAGAGGCAGAGCTTCTTGACCCTGTTATAGGCAGAAAAAAGGAGATGGAGCGCGTTATCCAGATACTTTGCCGCCGTGGCAAAAACAATCCATGTCTGATTGGAGAGCCGGGAGTGGGCAAGACCGCTATAGTAGAAGGACTTGCGCAGGATATAGTCAGTGGCAATGTTCCGGATATTCTTTTGGGAAAGAGACTGGTTTCCCTTGATATGTCCGGGCTTGTAGCCAAATCAAAGTATCGTGGTGAGTTTGAGGAGCGTATCAAGAAGGTGATAAGCGAGGTTTCAAATGCCAAAAATGTACTGCTTTTCATTGATGAGCTTCACACTATAATAGGTGCAGGAGGAGCAGAAGGCTCGTTAGATGCATCTAACATATTAAAGCCTGCGCTTGCCAGAGGCGAGGTACAGGTAATCGGCGCCACTACCATAGAAGAGTACCGCAAATACGTGGAAAAGGATGCTGCGCTTGAGCGCCGTTTCCAGCCGGTGATGGTTGAGGAGCCGGGTGCGGATGAGACAATAGAGATACTCACAGGATTAAAGGGAATCTATGAAAAGCATCATGGTGTCATCATAACAGATGAGGGTGTGAAAGCAGCAGTAAACCTTTCTGCACGATATATAAATGACAGATTTTTACCTGATAAGGCGATAGACCTGATGGATGAAGCGGCAGCCAGGATAAGGCTTAAGAATCTGACATCATCTGAAGAGCTGCTTGCTCTGAAAAAAGAGATAACAGATAAGCAGAACCAGGTGGAAAATGCTTTATCGAAAGGAGATCTCGCAGTTGCCGGCGCGCTTATGTCAGAAAAGGAAGTACTTGAAAATAAACAGCAGAAGCTTATCAGAAAGAATCGTCGCACAGGAGCCAAAAACCAGCCTGTAGTCGGCGAAAATGAGATAGCGGATGTAGTATCGGGATGGACCAAAATACCTGTAAATAAGCTTACAGAGTCAGAGGCAGGACGACTTGCAAAGCTTGAACAGATACTTCACAAGCGTGTAATAGGACAGGAGGAAGCTGTTTCTGCTGTCGCAAAGGCAGTCAGACGAGGCCGTGTTGGTTTAAAGGATCCTAAGAAGCCGATTGGCTCATTCCTGTTTTTGGGACCGACAGGAGTAGGTAAGACGGAGGTGTCAAAGGCGCTTGCTGAGGCTGTCTTTGGCAAAGAAGATGCCATGATACGTGTTGACATGTCAGAGTACATGGAAAAGCATAGTGTTTCAAAGATGATTGGTTCACCACCGGGATATGTGGGCCATGAGGAGGGCGGACAGCTCTCAGAGAAGGTCAGACGCAATCCTTTTTCTGTTATACTGTTTGATGAGATAGAAAAAGCACATCCTGATGTGTTCAATATACTTTTACAGGTGCTTGATGATGGCAGAATCACTGATTCACAGGGGCGCACGGTTGATTTCAAGAATACAATAATCATCATGACATCAAATGCAGGAGCTTCTTCTATTATAGAACCAAAGCGCCTTGGCTTTGGCGCTGGTGAGGATGAAAAGCAGGATCACGAGCGTATGAAGAACAGTGTCATGGAGGAGGTCCGCCGTATATTTAAACCTGAGTTTTTGAACCGAATCGACGAGACTATTGTATTTAGAGCTCTCAACAAGGATGACATGAAGCATATAGTGACACTTCTTGTAAAGGAGCTTAAGAAACGCTGTAAAGAACAGCTTGATATAGAGCTCACAGTGCGCGACAGTGCAAAATCCTTTATCGTGGACAAAGCCTATGACAGAAAATATGGCGCAAGACCTCTTAAACGAAAACTTCAGGAGGAGATTGAAGACCGTATGTCAGAGGATATTATTACCGGCAAAATTAAGCGCGGCAATAAGGTAATAATTTCTACGAAAAACAAACAAATTTCATTGACTGTTGAGTAGAATTGGATTTATAATTAATATATCAATATAGCTACGGGAGGATAAAAATGGCTGTAATAAGTGAATTAATCCGTACTGAGGAAAACGGAAAGCTCAGCTTCGGAGATTATACATTGGCTGCAAAGGCAAAGCTTGACAATTTTGAGAAGGATGGAGATATCTACAAGGTAAAGACCTTTAAGGAGATTACAAAGCTCGAAAGAAACGGACTCTTTGTATACGAGTCTGTTCCGGGAACAGCGGTTATGGATTTCGAGGAGACTGCTGATACAGTGACATTTACTGTGGAGGGACCTGAGGATGCTCAGATTACTCTTGGCCTTGAAGAGGAGACAGAGTACGAAATTGATATAGCTGGAGCTGTTGCAGGTACTATGAAGACAAATCTCGGCGGCAAGCTCAGCTTAAGCGTAGAGCTTGAGGGTGTTGATTCAGTCGATATCAAAGTATCAAGAAAATAGAGCATATTTTTAGCCCGGTGAAAGCCGGGCTTTTTGTATTTTATAAAGGAGAACAATATGGCAAAAGGAAAGACCTCTGTATTTTTCTGCCAGGAATGTGGTTATGAATCGGCAAAATGGATGGGACAGTGCCCGGCCTGTAAGGAATGGAATACATTTGTAGAGGAAACCGTAGATAAAAAGTCGATAAGCTCGTCGGGAAAAGTAAAAAAAGAATCAAAGGCGGCACAGGTTCTGCCTCTTTCGGCAGTAAAAAGCGAGAAAGAGGAGCGTATAGTGACAGGTATAGCCGAGTTTGACAGAGTGCTTGGTGGAGGAATTGTGAGGGGATCACTTGTGCTTGTGGGAGGAGATCCGGGTATAGGAAAATCCACGCTTCTACTTCAGGTATGCAGGGAACTTTCACAAAAAAAGGTGCCATTACTTTATGTATCAGGTGAGGAATCACTGCATCAGATAAAGATGCGTGCAGACAGACTTGGCGATTTCACGGATTCACTGGAGCTTTTATGTGAGACAAGCCTTGATATAGCAAAGGATGTGATTCAGCGCAAAAAGCCGGAGGTTGTTGTGATAGATTCCATCCAGACTATGTACAATGAGGAGATAGCGTCGGCACCGGGCAGCGTCTCGCAGGTCAGGGAGACAACCGGGGTACTCATGCAGCTTGCAAAGACTCTCGGCATTTCAATTTTTATAGTAGGACATGTGACCAAGGATGGTGCGGTTGCGGGACCAAGGACGTTAGAGCATATGGTCGACACTGTGCTTTATTTTGAAGGTGACAGGTATGAGTCGTACAGGATACTCAGAGGAGTAAAAAACAGATTTGGTTCAACCAATGAGATAGGTGTATTTGAAATGAAGGCGGAGGGACTTGTTGAGGTGGAAAATCCGTCGGAGTATATGCTTAGCGGTAAGCCCGAGGGAGCATCAGGATCAATTGTCACATGTTCCATAGAGGGAAGCCGCCCGATACTTCTCGAGATACAGGCTCTTGTATGTCACAGTTTTTTTAATAATCCAAGGCGTACAGCAAATGGTACAGATTATAATAAAGTAAATCTACTCATGGCGGTCCTTGAAAAAAGAGCCAACCTGTCACTGTCAGATTGTGACGCTTATGTGAATATAGCAGGCGGTATAAGGATGAACGAACCGGCGATAGACCTTGGGATAGTGCTTGCAATCGCATCAAGCAAAAAGGATATTATAGTGCGTGAGGATACCATATGCTTTGGAGAGGTGGGCTTAAGCGGAGAGGTGCGCGGAGTTACCATGTCCGAGCAGCGTGTTGCTGAGGCAAAGAAGCTTGGCTTTAAAAAGTGTATTGTTCCCAAAGTGTGTCTTGCAGGAGTGTCGCATATTAGTGGAATTGAGATTGTTGGTGTGGCAAATATCAAGGAAGCGATAGAGGCTGTCAGATAGTAATTGTGAGAATTGCATATAATAAACAGACAATTTAGAAAATTTGTGTTTTTTAAGATAGTTTTACTACTTTAATTAATTGCAGTAAATCCGTTGACATATGTGTGCCGGGATGATATTATATCAAAGCTGACTCGCGGGACACATTGAGTTGTAGAGCTTGTGAGTTGCAATTTACAGACATGACTTTATAAATATTGCTTTGAAAATAAGTTGAAAAAGTTATGAAAAAAGTTCTTGACAAATGCAAAACATTTTGATAGAATTAACAAGCTGTCGCAAGACAGAGAACTTAAAACAGAGTTCAAAAAATAAAAAAGTGCTTGACAAACGAACAGTGATTTGATAAAATAATCAAGCTGTCGCAAGAAAGCAAAACAAAGAACATTGATAACTGAACAGTGAGAAACCTTGAAAGATTTTGAGAATCAATCAGAACGCTTCAATGAAAATTGAAGACCTTTAAAACAGTAAATTCAGATTCTATCTGAATGAACGAATTAGCCAAGTTTAACTTGACTGAGATCAACTTTTAACATGAGAGTTTGATCCTGGCTCAGGATGAACGCTGGCGGCGTGCTTAACACATGCAAGTCGAACGAAGCACTTTATTTGATTTCCTTCGGGACTGATTATTTTGTGACTGAGTGGCGGACGGGTGAGTAACGCGTGGGTAACCTGCCTTGTACAGGGGGATAACAGTTGGAAACGGCTGCTAATACCGCATAAGCGCACAGCATCGCATGATGCAGTGTGAAAAACTCCGGTGGTATAAGATGGACCCGCGTTGGATTAGCTAGTTGGTGAGGTAACGGCCCACCAAGGCGACGATCCATAGCCGACCTGAGAGGGTGACCGGCCACATTGGGACTGAGACACGGCCCAAACTC
>ENA-OZFF01000351-OZFF01000351.1-human-gut-metagenome-genome-assembly--contig:-NODE-351-length-16245-cov-5.023101_pt1 | contig 16245 bp, 10 predicted proteins | sample MGYA00244615_ERZ653628 | MGnify/ENA primary metagenome ERZ653628 (study PRJEB26926, sample SAMN06164927) | human gut metagenome | biome: ENVO:00009003; feature: ENVO:2100002; material: ENVO:00002003...
GCCTATTCACGCTTACTTTCTCAGCAAGCAGCAGCATCGGCAGCGGGAGTGGAGAATATTGTTTCTTTCATGTTTTGTGGCATCATTGAGAATCCGATGTCATCTTTTCAGTTAGGACAACCTATTTGGTCCAATTGTACTTTTCAGAACTATATGGATTGGAAGCGGGGTACGAGATATTGGAAATTGCTTGAAGCTTCTTTCCTTGATAAATTGGCTAATGGTGCGACACCTGAGATGATAAGGGACGAAAAGACTCCATCGGCATTATTGGATGGCTTGATTGCTGAGGAAAACACCGGAGACAGTTGTTGGATAATCTTTAATAAGGGATATCATGAGCTGCAGGTTGATTTGCAAAAGGAAATGGAGCTCCATGACGTTTTACTGCGTATGTTAAATTATAGGCCGGGAGGTATTAGACTGCCCTCGAAAGTCTATTTATATGCTTCACTAGATGGAGACTCGTATCGTTTATTATCTATTAAAGACACTCCTTCCTTCCAGAATGCCAAGCATGATGCCTGGATTGACGGAGTCTTGTTTGAAGGTATAGATGTCAATACCCGCTATCTCAAAGTTGCTTTTGAGGCAGATACGCCGGTGTATATGGATGAATTATTTGTTAATCCAGTAATCAGATAATAGGAAAGCCTCCCGATATTTTAGTGCATATTGGGAGGCCTTCTTTATTATCTCTATTTTTTTATCAGTCGAACAGACTCTTGAACTTCTTGAATATTTTCTCCTTAATCGAAGTATTTGGCTTGAAGTTATCCGATTCTTCCATCTCCTCCAGCGCCTTCTTCTCATCCTTGTTCAGCGTTTCGGGTACGTATACGCTGACATTTACCAGCAAATCTCCCGTGCCGTATCCGTTCACGTTGGGTAAACCTTTGCCGCGCAGGCGGAGTACTTTTCCCGGTTGCGTACCTGAGTCAATTTTTACTTTCACCTTTCCATCAATCGTGGGAATTTCTACCGCACCACCCAAGGCTGCTGTCGGGAAGCTGAGGAGCAGGTTGTAAATCAAGTCATTTTCATCGCGTATCAGGTTCGGGTCTTGCTCTTCCTCTACAAGAATCAGCAGGTCACCCGGTACACCGTTGTGCTTGCCTGCATTTCCTTTTCCGCCCATAGAGAGTTGCATACCTTCTGCAACACCTTTCGGGATTTTTACGGTTACTACTTCTTCACCGTATACAATGCCTTCACCGGCACACTCCTTACACTTGTTCTTGATGATTTTGCCCTCACCGCCACACGTCGGGCAGGTGGTTCTTGTCTGCATGGTGCCGAGTATGGTTTGCTGGTTACGGATTACCGTGCCGCTGCCGTTACAAGTCGGGCAGGTCTCTGAACCACCGTCACCTTCGGCTCCCGTACCATGACAGTGGGTACAAGGCACGTATTTCTTCAGTTTGAATTTCTTTTCCACGCCGGTAGAGATTTCCTTGAGGTTCAGTTTCACCTTGACACGCAGGTCCGAACCACGGTAACGGCGTTGTTGTTGTGCTCCACCGCCTCCGCCGAAACCTCCAAAACCGCCGAAACCTCCTCCACTGTGTCCGCCAAAGATGTCACCGAACATGGAGAAGATGTCGTCCATGGACATGCCTCCACTGAAGCCGCCGAACGGACCACCATTACCGGCGGCACCACCCAGTCCGGCATGACCGAACTGATCGTAGCGGGCACGCTTGTCCGGATTGCTTAGTACGTCGTATGCCTCTGCCGCTTCCTTGAATTTCTCTTCGGCTGTTTTGTCGCCCGGATTCTTGTCCGGATGATATTGGATGGCTTTCTTGCGATAGGCTTTCTTTATTTCTTCTACCGTTGCTGTCTTTTCGACTTCCAATACTTCGTAGTAATCTCTTTTTTCCATACAGTTTTATGTTATTCTCCGACTACCACTTTGGCATGACGGATCACTTTGTCGTTTAGGATGTAACCGGTTTGTACACAGTCCAGAATTTTGCCTTTCAATGCTTCATTGGGTGCCGGAATCACGGCGATGGCTTCGTGATAGTCTGTATCGAGCGGTTGTTCCTTTGTCTCTATTACCTTAACGCCGTTTTGTCCCAATACAGACATGAATTTGTTGTAGATAAGTTCAACGCCTTCTTTTACGGCAGCTACGTCGGTGGCTGTCTCCATGTTTTTGAGGGCGCGTTCAAAGTCATCCACAATGGGTAGGATACTGCTGATACTCTTTTCACCACCGTTCAGGATGAGTTCTGCTTTCTCCTTCATGGTACGTTTGCGGTAATTGTCAAACTCGGCAGACAAGCGCAGGTATTTGTCCTTCTGCTCTTCAATCTGTTCATTGGCCTTTTCCAGTTCCTGGGCGAGCTTTTCTTCTTCTGTCAGGGGAGCTTCGTTTTCTTGTGAAGTTTCTTGTCCGACAGTTTCTTCGTCACATTCGTTAGGAGTAGCTTGAGTTTTCAGCTCCTCTTCCTGGTTGTTTTCTTTTTCTTTCGGATTCATATTGTTATGCTTATTATTCTTGTAAAATGATTTAGCTTTCATTGCTGTTAAGGGTTTAAGTTAATACGATATTAGTGCTCCAGCAAAAACTTTGCCAAAACGGATATTTTTGCCGAAAACGCTGCAAAGGTAATACTTTTATGTCAGATTGACAGCGCTTCTCTGTGTCTATTCATGGAAAAATAACTATCTTTGCACTCGCAATTCGCAGACTAATAGGTATTAAATAGTAAATTGTAAATAAATAAATCGTAAATATAAAGATGATTACAGTCTCTAATGTCTCAGTACAGTTTGGTAAAAGAGTGTTGTTCAATGACGTAAACTTGAAGTTTACAAGTGGTAACTGTTATGGTATCATCGGTGCCAACGGCGCCGGAAAATCTACTTTCCTGAAAACGATTTCCGGGGAGCTGGACCCTACGACGGGCTCCATCATGCTGGCTCCGGGAGAGCGTCTTTCCGTTTTGAGCCAGGACCACTTTAAGTGGGATGCTTTTACGGTGATGGACACGGTGATGATGGGACACACGGTGTTGTGGGATATCATGAAGCAGCGTGAAGTGCTGTATGCCAAAGAGGATTTCACAGACGAGGATGGGCTGAAGGTTTCCGAATTGGAAGAGAAATTTGCCGAGTTGGACGGCTGGAATGCCGAAAGCGATGCTGCCGCCTTGTTGAGTGGTTTGGGTATCAAGGAAGACAAGCATTATCTGTTGATGGGTGAGTTGAACAACAAAGAAAAGGTGCGTGTCATGCTGGCGCAAGCTCTCTATGGAAATCCTGATAACTTGCTGCTGGACGAGCCTACCAATGACTTGGATATGGAGACCGTGACTTGGCTGGAAGAGTACCTCTCCAACTTTGAGCATACGGTGCTGGTGGTAAGCCACGACCGTCACTTCCTCGACTCCGTTTGTACGCATACGGTGGACATCGACTACGGAAAGATTAACCTCTTTGCCGGTAACTATAGCTTCTGGTACGAGTCCAGCCAGCTGGCGCTCCGTCAGCAGCAGAACCAGAAGGCAAAGGCCGAGGAGAAGAAGAAAGAGCTGGAAGAGTTTATCCGCCGATTCAGTGCCAATGTGGCAAAGAGCAAGCAGACTACCAGCCGCAAGAAGATGTTGGAGAAACTGAATGTAGAAGAAATCAAGCCGTCATCACGTAAGTATCCGGGCATCATCTTTACGCCCGAACGCGAACCGGGTAATCAGATTCTGGAAGTTTCCGGTTTGACGAAAACGCTGGAAGATGGTACGGTGCTGTTCCGCGACGTCAACTTCAACGTAGAGAAGGGAGACAAGATTGTATTCCTTTCGCACGACCCGCGTGCCATGACCGCCCTGTTCGAGATTATCAACGAGAATATGAAACCGGATGCAGGTACTTTCAACTGGGGTGTGACTATCACCACCGCTTACCTGCCGCTGGACAATACTGCATTCTTTAATACAGACCTGAATCTGGTGGACTGGTTGAGCCAGTTCGGTGAAGGCAATGAAGTCTATATGAAGAGCTTCCTGGGACGTATGCTGTTCTCCGGCGAGGAGGTGCTGAAGAAAGCAAGCGTATTGTCGGGAGGTGAGAAGATGCGTTGCATGATTGCACGTATGCAGCTGCGCAATGCCAATTGCTTGATTCTGGATACACCTACCAATCACCTCGACTTGGAGTCTATCCAGGCATTCAACAATAATCTAAAGACCTATAAAGGCAATATCCTTTTCTCATCCCACGACCACGAGTTCATTCAGACGGTTGCCAACCGTATCATCGAATTGACTCCGAACGGTATTATCGACAAGATGATGGAGTATGACGAATACATCACTTCAGACCACATCAAGGAGTTGCGTGCACGTATGTACGCAACAAAGTGATAACGGAAGCTAAGGACTAAATAAGCATATTTTAAATCGTTCCATCATGAGGAAAAAATCGTTCCACCATGGTGGAACGATTTTTTCACCACGGTGGAACGATATTTCTGCCATGATGGAACGATTCTTCTTTCATATCTTTTTGGTTTAATAAAGGCTTGTGCGATATTGAAAAAAAGAAGAAGGTGTGTTAGAATGATTTTTAGCTATCATTCTGACACACCTTCTTTTGCTATTAAAAGAGTCTCTTTGTTCTTATTAAGGCGGGGAATAGTCTGAGTTATTGTTTCTCCTTATATATAATTTTGCCTTGGCTTTCGCCGAAAAGGTTGTCGCCTAGCGTGGTAATCTTATTCCCCGTGGCAAGCACATAGCGCAGGTTGTCGCATCCCATAAATGCTCCGTACTCAATGGCGGTTACACTGGCAGGAAGCACCAGCGTGCCGCACAAACGGCCGCAGCCACTGAATGCACGCTGTCCGATGCTTCTAAGTTCTTGCGGGAGCCGTACGTTCAGCAGATACTTCTTTTGGGTGAAAGTATAGTCGGGAATTGCAGTGGCATTACTGTTGGTCATGTCGATGGAAACCAGATTGGGCATATAGTCGCGTATCAATGTGAAGTCGGCTTCGTCCATTTTTCCTTCAACGGTCAGAAAGTTAACGTCTTTGGGCTGAAATCCGGCTCTTAACAGTTCGCTGGCAAGGCTGCCCATTTTACCAATCTGCACATTTACTGTCAGTGGTTCTCCTTCAATGAATGCAAAGGTCTCCCATTTCTTTTTGGTACGATAGGAGTCACTGCATCCCAATGGAACAAATATGGCTGTAACGCTATCGGCCAATGCTTCGGACAACAGATTGGGAGCCGTTTTCTTCCGTATCTGGCATATCTTGAGATTTTTGCATCCCTTAAAGGCAGCATCTTCGATGTTCTTGGTCTTGTCGGAAAGGATAATCCTGGTCAGCGTCTCCTTACCTACAAATGTACTGTCGTCCATTTGCTTGCAGAAGGCATATGCCGGAATGCAATTGGCAGGATATACATAAAAACGGTTTGGATAAGTCCCGTTCTTGCCTGCATACATGCTGATGGAGGCATTGGAAATGTCCAGCAGTTGCAGGTTTTTGAATTCATCCCGTAGATGCCTGAAATCTACGGCATTCAGCTTGCCCTGCAGGGTCAGTTGGGTGATTTCATTGGCTTCCGCTTCTGTCATCAGTTCCACCAGGGTGCCAGGTTTGGCCACGTAGTATCTTTTGGATTTTTGTGCCGAGGCATTCAGCATTAACGCCAGTCCGGCAACGGCTAAAAGTATTTTTCTTAGTTTCATGTTTGTCGATTCCAGATTGATTTTTCAAATATAAGAAGAAACCGGCAGGAATACATGAAGTTTTTTCTTTTTATTATTATTTTTGTCGGATATTAATCAAAATGAGATACAAATGGAGACGGAAGAAACGGTGAAGGAAGAGTGTGTTGCTATGAGTAAAACAAAACGTATTTGGCTGGCATTCGTTGATATAGTACTGTTTACTGTACTTTTTATGATTTTTCTGTTTTTGTTTGCCATACCTTTTGCGATTGCTTTCCCTGAGTTGAAGACACAAGCTGGTGGGATGAGCGTCTATTTAATGATGTTGAATGAAGTCTTGATGTTGGCCAGTGGGCTTATTGCCGCTTGTATGGTGCTGGGCTTTAGGAAGCTTCCTTTTTCGGGCTTGGGCTTGTCTTTGAAGGGATGGGGTAGAAGCCTGCTGAACGGAGCTTTGTTTGTCGTGTTCTTGTATGCAGTTGGTTTTGGCTTGTCTTTATTGTTGGGGGCTGTGGAAGTGGCAGGGGTCTTGTTTTCTCCCATTTCGTTGTTGTCGAGTCTTTTGCTTTATTTTTTAGTGGCAGTTACGGAAGAAGTTATTGGACGCGGTTTCATTTTAGGGCGTATGCTGGATGGAGGCGTCAATAAGTTTGTGGCATTGCTTATCTCTGCGGTGTTATTTTCGTTGATGCATCTTTTCAATCCCAGCTTTGCCTTCGTCCCGTTTTTGAATATCATGCTGGCGGGTTGTTTCTTGGGAGCTTCCTATATATACACGCGTAACCTCTGTTTCCCCATTGCCTTGCATTGGTTCTGGAACTGGATTCAAGGTTCTGTTTTGGGATATAAAGTCAGTGGAAATGAATTTAGCAATAAGAATCTGCTGATTCTTCACTTTCCGGAAGAAAATCTGATAAATGGAGGAACTTTCGGGTTCGAAGGCTCTATTCTGTGTTCACTACTTTTAGTGCTTGGTACAGTATTTATCTTAAGACACTATTATAAGGGATTAGTGATTAATCATTAATCATTAATCCCTAATCACTAATTCTGTTCCACTCCTTTCATTGTCAGCTGTATGCGTTTCCGGTCCATATCTATGCTGAGTACCTTTACGCGTATATGCTGGTGAATGGACACTACTTCATTAGGGTCTGATATGAATCTGTCGGCGAGTTGGGAGAGGTGTACCAGTCCGTTTTCCTTGATGCCTATATCGACAAATGCGCCGAAGTTGGTGATGTTTCCTACGATGCCGGGCAATTCCATGCCTTCGCGCAGGTCGTTGATGGTGCGCACGTTCTTGTCAAATTCAAATATCTTTATCGGTCCGCGTGGGTCACGTCCGGGCTTGTCCAGCTCTTGCAGGATGTCTTTCAGTGTCGGCATGCCCACGGTGGGGGAGAGGTAGCGTTCCGGATTAATCTTCAGACGCAGCTCCCGGTTGGCTATCAGCTCGGCTACGCTGCAACCCAAGTCCTTTGCCATTTGTTCTACGATGCAATAGCTTTCCGGGTGTACGGCAGTATTGTCCAGCGGATTCTTTGCCTGCGGAATGCGTAGGAAGCCGGCACATTGCTCAAACGCCTTGGCACCCATACGAGGTACTTTCATCAGTTCCTTGCGCGAGGTGAAGGCACCGTTTTCGGCGCGATAGTTCACAATGTTCTGTGCCAGTTGCGGACCCAATCCCGAGATGTAGGTCAGTAGATGGCTGCTTGCGGTGTTCAGGTTGACACCTACCAAGTTTACACAGTTTTCTACGGTCTGGTCCAGTGATTTTTTCAGCTTGGTTTGGTCCACATCATGCTGGTATTGCCCCACACCAATAGATTTCGGGTCAATCTTTACCAACTCTGCCAGCGGGTCCATCAGTCGTCTGCCTATGGACACAGCACCGCGTACGGTGACGTCGTAGTCGGGAAACTCGTCCCGTGCGATTTTAGAGGCCGAATAGATGGAAGCTCCCTGCTCGCTGACGATGAATATCTGTATGTCGCGGTTGAAGCGCTGATGTTTCAAGAACTCCTCCGTCTCGCGGCTGGCTGTTCCGTTACCTATGGCAACGGCATCTATCTTATAAGACTCTATCATCATTTGCAGCTTGGCAAATGCCTCTTTCTGCTTGCTGACCGGAGGGTGGGGGTAGATGTTCTCATTGTGGAGCAGATTTCCTTGTGCATCGAGGCACACAACTTTACAACCCGTACGAAATCCGGGGTCTATACCCATCACACGCTTTTGCCCCAGTGGTGAAGCCAGCAACAACTGACGGAGGTTTTCGGCAAATACCTTGATGGCTTCCTCATCAGCACGTTCCTTACTTTGCGTGGCAAATTCCGTCTCTATGGATGGCTTCAATAGGCGTTTGTAGGAATCCTGCACGGCTTCTGCCACTTGCTGTCCGCAGGGGTTGTTGCTCCGCACGAATTGGCGTTCCAGCCGTTCCACGCACTCCTCATCGTCCGGGCTGATGCTGACTTTCAGCAGGCCTTCCGCTTCGGCACGCCGGATGGCGAGCAGGCGGTGGGAGTTGCATCGCTTCAACGATTCGGAGCAGTCGAAGTAGTCACGGTATTTGGTCGCTTCCTCTTCTTTGCCTTTCACTACTTTGGCGGTCAGTATGCCTTGGCGGGCAAATGCGTTGCGCACGCTGTTTCGGGCACGTTCGTCTTCGCTAACATGCTCGGCTATGATGTCACGGGCACCTTTCAGTGCATCTTCCACGTTCTTCACGTCTCCTTTCACGTAATTGGCGGCGCGTTCCTCCGGATGAGGATCACGTTGCAGCATCAGCAGGGTGGCGAGGGGTTCCAGTCCTTTTTGACGGGCTGCTTCGGCACGTGTTTTCCGTTTGGGCTTGTAGGGGAGGTAGATGTCCTCCAGTAGGGTATTGTCCCAAGTCTCCTCGATGCGCTTCTGAAGTTCGGCGGTCAGTTTACCTTGTTCCTGTATGGTGTTCAGGATGGTTTCTTTACGTTTGGCGATTTCGTTCAGCTTTTCGTAGTGGGTCTTTATGGATTCAATCTGCACTTCGTCCAGTCCTCCCGTCACTTCTTTTCGGTAGCGGCTGATGAAGGGGATGGTGGCACCATCGTTCAGCAATCCGAGGGTCTGTACTATTTGTTTCTCTGATATGCCGAGGGCGGCAGATATCATGCGGTGGAAATGTTGTATCATCGGTTCTCTCTTTTTATAATGGATGCCAAAAGTACGAAAAACAATCGTCGTACGAAAATAAACCCCATATTCTTGGAAAAATCATTTATTATTGCGAAGTTTGTCAACTATAACGAACTAATAAACAATAATATGGAAGAAGCTAAAGGTCAATCGATTTTAGATAAAATGCTCACTACATTTATCAATACGTTAGTGAAAGCAGCCGAAAATGAGGCTCAAACACATTTCGGCAAAAACCTTGAGGAGGTATTGAAGCATTTCATGGCAAAAGTGAATAGCGATTTTGAAAAACAATGCCTGCTTTGGTATTTTACAAAAAAAGGTCAAACTATGACCGTGTCGTCAGAAGTCTTTGAGCGGATTGCGAAAGCGGCTGTTGCCTCGCGTGCGGCAAGCGAGAAGCTGTTTCATGGCCCACAGAAGGTAATCATTAAAGGAAAGGTCTATTATTCCCAAACCATTTCTTTCTATGAGAATGATGAATTTGATTATGCCTTGGGCTGTGCGACAATCTTCTTTGATGAGGAGGGCGTTCCCGTAGGCCTGAAGGATATTTATGACTTTAACGAAGCAAAACATCGTGATACCAATGCCGAGAGTGACACCACATTTATGGCTAAATTTGAAAAAGCAAATTTAGCAAAGTCCTACGCCATACTTTATGGCATTAATGACTATGACCTTCATGACTGATGTGTTTCGTACCATATCGTCATGTATCATAGCATTATTCTGCTGTCTGTTACCAGTGTTCTCTATTACGGGGGAGCATCCGATACTGATTATCAGTTCCTATAACCCGGATGCTGGCCGTACTTCCGGCAACATCTCAGACTTTATGGAGGAGTTCCAACGCCTGGGCGGGACAAACACCATCGCATTGGAAAACATGAACTGCAAAAGCTTCTCCGAATCTCCCCTTTGGGAACGGAGGATGGTGGAGCTATTGTCCAAATACCAGGGCGATAACAGTCCGGCGCTGACCGTCCTTATTGGGCAGGAGGCTTGGGCTGCCTATCTTTCTCTGCCCGACTCTATACGCGGCAATACTCCGGTCGTAAGTGCATTGTCCAGCCGTAACGCCATATTGTTGCCGGGCGATACGGTCGACTTAAAGACCTGGATGCCCGAATCCGTCGACTTCTTCACGGATTTCCCCAGTTCGCCTATCAAGGCTGGCTTCGTTTATGAGTATGATGTGGAGGCCAACATCAATATGATAAAGCAGATGTATCCCGGCACCAAGAATATCGCTTTTGTCTCAGACAACAGTTATGGCGGCGTTGCCATGCAAGCCTATGTAGTGAAGGAGATGCAGAAGTTTCCGGAACTCAACCTGATTCTGCTGGACGGACGCGTCCATACCATATATACCATTTGTGACAGATTGCATGAGTTACCGGAAAATACAGCTATATTGATGGGGACATGGCGTGTGGACATGAACGATGGTTACTTCATGCGGAATGCAACCTACGCCATGATGGAAGCAGCTCCCACTTTGCCCACTTTCTCGCTCAGTTCCGTAGGCTTGGGATATTGGGCTGTGGCAGGTGTCGTTCCTGCCTACCGTGCTTTGGGCAAGGAGATGGCAAGACAGTCTTACCGCCTGCTGACCACCTCCCAGGATAGTGAGACCCATATGGAAATCATTCCGAATGAGACCATACTGGACGGTAAACTTGTGAAGGAAAAGAAACGGAATATCACCGGCCTTCCGCAGCCGGTAAAGATGCTGAACGTAACCCCTTCTTTCTACGAACAGTACAAGTATCATATCTGGTCTGTCGGTGCTGTTCTGTTGGTGCTGTTGGGCGGTTTGTTCGTTTCCCTTTACTTTTATTATCATACAAAGAAGTTGAAGGATGAACTGGAGGTATCCGAGGGTGCCTTGCGCGAAGCAAAAGACCGTGCCGAAGAATCCAGCCGTCTGAAGAGTGCTTTCCTTGCCAATATGAGCCACGAAATCCGTACTCCATTGAATGCGATTGTGGGCTTCTCGGACGTGCTGTCTGCCGGAGGAGCCTCGGAAGAAGAACAGCGTGGCTATTTCGAGATTATTAGGACCAACTCTGATTTGCTGCTTCGGCTAATCAATGACATATTGGATGTGTCCCGTTTGGAGGCCGACCGCGTCATCCTTTCTTTGGAGAGCTGCAATGTAGTGCAGATATGCCAGCAGGTAGTAGCTTCCGTGGCCCAGGCACGCAGGTCGACCAATCAATTCTTATTTGAGTGTGAACGTGAGGTAGTGGAGATGCGGACGGATGTGCAGCGTTTACAGCAGGTTGTGATAAATCTGCTTTCCAATGCGGACAAGTTTACAAAAGAAGGCACGATAACCTTGAAGCTGGAACTGGATACAGCAGGGAATGTAGCAGTATTTTCGGTGACCGACACCGGTTGCGGCATTCCTTTGGACAAACAGAAACGGGTGTTCGAACGTTTCGAGAAGCTGAACGAATATGTGCAGGGAACCGGCTTGGGCTTGTCCATCTGTAAGCTGACCGTTGAGAAGTGGGGCGGCGAGATTTGGATAGATCCTGCCTATACGGATGGAGCGCGGTTTATGTTTACCCACCCTATGAACTTATAAGAACCGACAAGAAATAAGGAAATATAATGAAAAGATTTAGTTGTTTTTTTATCTGGATTTTTGTCCTGACAAGCATACTGCCTGCGCAGGAAAGAGAGGTGAAACTGAAAGTCGTACAGACCAGTGATATACACGGCAACTACTATCCCTACGACTTTATACGCCGCCGGGAGGCAACCGGCAGTCTGGCACGTGTGCATGCTTTGGTGCAAAAAGAACGTGAGGCTTATGGCAAAAATCTGATTCTCTTGGACAATGGTGACATTCTGCAGGGACAGCCCACAGCCTATTATTATAATTACATAGATACCGTTGCCCCTCATCTGGCAGCGGAGATGATGAATTTCATGGGGTATAATGCCGGCAATATGGGTAACCATGACGTAGAGACCGGCCGTACCGTTTTCGACCGTTGGGCAGGTGACTGCCGTTTTCCGATATTGGGTGCCAATATTGTGGATACTGCTACCGGAGAAACCCATTTCAAACCCTATGAGGTGCTGGAACGTGACGGAGTGAAAATTGTGGTTCTCGGTATGATAACTCCTGCCATCCCCGTATGGCTTTCAGAGAATCTGTGGAAAGGGCTGCGTTTCGACGATATGGAGGAGACTGCCCGCAAATGGATGAAGATTATCCGTGAGCAGGAAAAGCCTGATTTGGTTATCGGTATGTTCCATGCCGGCCAGGATGCCCAGCTGATGGGAGGCAAGTATCGCGAAAACGCTTCGGTGGAAGTGGCGTGCAACGTGCCGGGATTCGATATTGTCCTGATGGGGCACGACCATGCGCGCGAATGCAAGAGGGTGTACAACATAGCCGGTGACTCGGTACTGGTGATGGACCCTGCCAGCAACGGTGTCGTTGTGAGTAATGTGGATATAACCTTGAAACTGCGTGATGGTAAAGTTATAGACAAGAAGATAGACGGCATACTGTCCGATACGCAAGACTACGGCGTCAGCGAAGAGTTCATGCAACGCTTTGCCCCCGAAAATGAAGCTGTGCAGAATTTTGTTTCCAAGAAAATTGGTTCCTTTACCGAGACTATCTCCACACGTCCTGCCTATTTCGGTTCTTCCGCTTTTATAGACCTTATCCACGAATTGCAGTTGGCAATCAGCGGAGCGGATATTTCTTTTGCGGCTCCTTTGTCCTATGATACGGAAATCCGTAAAGGAGACATTTTTGTGAACGATATGTTCAATCTGTATAAGTACGAAAATATGCTTTACACCATGCGTCTGACGGGAAAGGAGATACGCGATGCCTTGGAGATGTCGTATGATTTGTGGACCAATCGGATGAAGTCTCCGGACGACCATATCCTTCTCTTCCGTGAGAAGCGCCGCGAAGGTGCTACGGATAGGGCCTCATTCAAGAATTTCAGCTTCAACTTCGATTCTGCGGCGGGTATTATCTACACGGTGGATGTGACCAAGCCGGATGGCGAGAAGGTAACCATTCTCAGCATGGCAGACGGTACCCCGTTCGATATGGATAAAATGTATAAGGTAGCGGTGAATTCTTATCGCGGAAACGGTGGCGGCGAATTGCTGACAAAGGGTTCCGGCATCTCGCAGGATGAATTGAAGGAGCGCATCATCCACTCTACGGATAAGGACTTACGCTATTATCTGATGCAGTACATTGAGCAGAAGAAGGTGATTGAACCGCGTGCGCTGAATCAGTGGAAGTTTATTCCCGAAGAATGGGTGGCTCCGGCTTCCATGCGTGATTATGAGTTCTTGTTTGGCAAAGTTAAAGAATAATTCACTATCTTTGCGGCTCAGAATCTATAATGTAAGTTTTTGGACGTGAAGCAGAAGAAAAAAAATATAGGCGCATTGAGCTTGCTGGTACTGTTTATCATGTACCAGGCAAGCATCACCGCGTTCACTCACGTCCATTATGTGAATGGGGTGATGATAACGCACTCGCACCCTTTTCATGGCACACACTCTCACTCTCAGACTTCCCTTCTGGTTATCGGGCATCTGTCGGTATTCCACTCTTCCGGGGTGGATGTGTATGAGGTTCAGCACCCGATGCGTCCTTTGCTGTCCATGCTCAGAGCCAAACCGGCAACGCCTACTGTAAAGGGGGAAGTTATACGTACTCTTTCCCTTCGCGCTCCTCCCGCTCTTTTTTCATAGTCATTAGGTTTAAAAACGCCTGGATTTTTTGCATGTAGATACCAGGTGTTTTAGTCTCGAATGTCCGGTATTTCAGTGAAAGAAGTGCGGTATGTCGGATTATTATCTTTTTTCAGACTTGAATTATTTTTTTATTTAGAGCGCTAATTTGATGAAACAATACATTTTGGCGTTGGTACTTGCAGTGGTAAGTGCCAGCGTAGCTTTTGCCGTAAATCCTATAAAGGAAGGCAATATGATTTCCGGCCATGTGATAGTGAAAGGTACGGAGGAAAATATACCGTATGCCACGGTTTTGATTATCGGCAGTGGTCAGGGAACGGTTTCCAATGAAGAAGGACAATTTGAGTTCCGCAAGCTTCCGGCGGGAAAATACAAGCTCCGTGTGTCTGCCGTGGGCTATAAGACCCAAGAGAAGGAAGTGACGGTGAGCAAGGACTTTACTGCCGTCATACATTTCCCGATGGAAGAGGAGAGTTTTATGACCGATGAAGTGGTGGTATCTGCCAACCGCAACGAGGTAAGCCGCAAGGCAGCTCCGGTAGTCGTGAATGTGATGAGTACCAAATTGTTCGAGATGGTCAACTCCACCGACCTTGCCAAGACACTGAACTACCAATCGGGCTTGCGTGTGGAGAACAACTGCCAGAACTGTGGTTTCCCCCAGGTGCGCATCAATGGCTTGGAAGGTCCGTATTCGCAGATATTGATAAACAGCCGTCCCATCATCAGTGCATTGAGCGGTGTGTACGGACTGGAGCAAATCCCCGTGAACATGATTGAACGGGTAGAAGTGGTGCGTGGTGGAGGCTCTGCCTTGTTTGGAGCTAATGCTGTGGGAGGCACCATCAACATCATAACCAAAGATCCCATCAACAATTCCTTCCAGGTATCGAGTATGTTCTCCAATATGGACGGCAAGTCCTGGGAGCAATATATGGGTGGCAATGTATCGCTGGTTGCCAAAGATAACTCCTACGGCATTGCCCTTTATGAGAGTTACCGCAACCGTAACCCCTACGACCGCGATGGCGATGGCTTTTCCGAGCTGGGCAAGCTGAACATGAATACCTTCGGTTTCCGTGCCTATTACCGTCCTACGCATTTCAGCCGCATCAATCTGGAATACCATACTACTAACGAACTTCGTCGCGGAGGTAATAAATTTGATTTGCAGCCGCATGAGACGGACATTACCGAGCAGACCAAGCATATCATCAATAGCGGAGGCGTGAGCTACGATTTATTCTGGAAAGAGTACAAGCATAAGATTTCAGCTTACACCTCCATCCAGCACACCGATCGCAACAGTTACTATGGTGCCCAAAAGGACATGAATGCCTACGGCAAGACGAAAGACTTGACTTGGGTTGCCGGTGGCATGTATGTAGGCAATATGGACAACTGTTTCTTTGCTCCCGCTACCTTCACCAGCGGACTGGAATATCAGAACAACTCCCTGCATGACATTATGACCGGCTATCATCGTGACATGGAGCAGGATGTCCGCATTGCCAGTGCTTTCGTGCAGAATGAGTGGAAAATGAATGTACTGACCATGTTGGTCGGCGCCCGTCTGGACAAGCACAACCTGATTGACAAGCTTATTTTCAGTCCTCGCGTCAACCTGCTCTACAAGCCGGCAGATGATTTTCAGGCACGCTTGACTTACTCTACCGGTTTCCGCGCTCCGCAGGCATACGATGAGGACTTGCACGTAACGGCAGTAGGCGGTAAGGGTGTCCAAATCAAACTGTCCGACAATCTGCGTGAAGAGCGTTCCAACAGTTACAGCGGTTCGGTAGACTGGACTGCCCATTTGGGGCACTGGCAGGCAAACATTCTGGTGGAAGGTTTCTATACAGACCTGCGCCATGTCTTTGTGCTCGAAGATATCGGCAAGAACGAAGTAGGGGATGTTATTAAGGAGCGCCGCAACGGAAACGGTGCACGTGTATATGGTGCCAATCTGGATGCGAGGATTGCCCATGGTAAGGAGGCGCAGTTCCAACTCGGATTTACGGCACAGCGCAGCCGCTATACCCATGAGGAAGCTTGGACAAAGGTGGACGGAAAAGACCTTACCACTAAGCGCATGCCCCGTACACCGGATTATTACGGGTACTTCACTTTCTCTTCCGCACCGGTAAAGAATTTTGATTTCTCTCTTTCCGGCACTTATACGGGAAAGATGATTGTTCCGCACTACGCACCGGAAGATGCTCCCGAAGGTGCCTTCTGCAATATCACCTCGGACCGCATGGAGCATACTCCCCAATTTCTGGATCTGAATGTGAAGTTGAACTATACGTTTGTGCTTCACGACCATATCAAGCTTCAGTTGAATACGGGTGTACAGAATATCTTCAACAGTTTCCAGAAAGACCTGGATAAAGGGGAATTCCGCGATGCGGGCTATTTCTACGGACCTACGCAGCCGAGAACCTTCTTTGTCGGCTTCAAGATAATGAACTAAAAGTTTCCATTTAAGGATTTTTAGAGCTAAATTCCGCAAAATAGTCCTACATTTGTCGCCAAAGCACAAAAACCATGGATACTAAGAGAATACGGAATGTAGACATTTCCCAGATACATCATCTGTCTCTTATACACATCTGACGCTGC
>ENA-OZFF01000390-OZFF01000390.1-human-gut-metagenome-genome-assembly--contig:-NODE-390-length-14819-cov-3.954823_pt1 | contig 14819 bp, 10 predicted proteins | sample MGYA00244615_ERZ653628 | MGnify/ENA primary metagenome ERZ653628 (study PRJEB26926, sample SAMN06164927) | human gut metagenome | biome: ENVO:00009003; feature: ENVO:2100002; material: ENVO:00002003...
TTTGTACGCTAAGTTATTGTACGCCGAGGACCGAGCCTGCTCAAACCGAGGTCTTAACTCCTGTGGATTCTATATCGAAGGATTCCGCTGTGATCATGGAGACTTTGCCTCCCCATATCGAAATAGAGAAAGAGCTGCTTTACGATAAGCATACTTTAGAAGATACTTACCCCTATAAAGATACGACACGGGAGTTCCAGTGGGAGAAAATGAAAGAAAGATTATCCTTATTGGAGTCGATCCAAAAGGAGCCGTCTCAATGGGCGATCTTGCAGAACTATAAAAACAGGAATGGAGAGGCTCCTCTTGTAAAAGTCTTCAAGAGAGATGCCTATAAGAGGGTTTCCGATACGCTTGGTGTAGAACGCTATCAATCCGTCCCGCTTTATTTGCTGACTGATACCGTGATTCCCGAGATCTATGGACGTGACGGTAGCTTGGTTCGTATCAAGGCGATGGATGAGGATTCTAAATTCGCTCGTATACAAACCGTGTACGATGGGGAGGAGGAGTGGTATGCTCCGAAGAAATATATCAAGCAAATAGGGGATACGGTAGTCTTCGATAAGGCGATCTTCGTGGATCGTCATAACCAGAATATCGCGACCTTGGAGCACGTCGGCTCGAAATGGTTGGTTCGTAGCATGAACCCTGCGACTACCGGACAGCATCGTCCTCCTTATGCGCAGGAAACCCCGTTGGGAATGTATGTTCTCCAAGAAAAAAAGTCTCGCATGATCTATTTGGTAGACGGTTCCAAGGAGACAGGTGGATTCGCTCCTTATGCCAACCGTTTTACGAATGGGGCGTATATCCATGGCGTACCGGTCAACGCTCCTCGTAAATCGTTGATCGAATATAGTCCTTCGTTGGGAACGACACCCCGGTCTCATATGTGTGTGAGAAACGCGACTTCGCATGCGCAATTTGTTTACGATTGGGCGCCTGTTAATGAGACGATTGTTTTTGTATTAGAATAAAAATCATAACTTTGCGGCGTTATTGTTTTTTAGTATGCGAAGGATTTTCTTGTATTTGTTTTTTATTGTCTTGTCTGTAGGTTCAATTTCAACCGGTGGCGTTTTGCGTGCCCTATCTCCGGAAACGGGATCAACGTCTGTGGCGGTTATGGGGCGCCAATTATATGAGGAGATGCGATTGGATCAATGGGTTTGTTTCGATGCGTTTATGCAGGGGCTTAGAGGTTCCGAGAAGATTGATCGGAAAAATAAGGATATCCTTACATTGATCGATTTCTCTAAACCTTCTACGGCGGAGCGTATGGTTGTATTGGATATACGGCAAAAGAGAATACTTTACACCTCTTTGGTTTCTCACGGTAAGAATAGCGGAGGGAATTATGCGACCTCTTTCTCGAACGAGAACGGTTCTCATAAAAGCTCTTTAGGATTTTATCTGACGGAAAATACGTACCAAGGTCGGAATGGTTATTCGCTTATCCTAAATGGATTGGAAAAAGGAATAAATGATTTGGCTAAGCAAAGGGCGATTGTAATTCATGGCGCCTCTTATTCCGATCCTTCTGTGGCAGCTTCCTCGGGTCGGTTAGGACGTAGCTTTGGTTGCCCTGCGTTGCCTGTATCTGTCAGTAAGCCAATTATTAATACGATAAAGAATGGAACCCTTTTATTTATTTACGCCAACGATAAGAACTATCTGACGCAAAGTTCCATTCTATCCACTCAACAAGAAAATGATATTTTTTATGAAAAAAGTTACCGAAAAGTTTTGTAGTTTAAAATAAAGGCGTACCTTTGCACCGCAATCAGAGATAAACACTATGAATTGCAAAACGGGGTGTAGCGCAGTCCGGTTAGCGCACCTGCTTTGGGAGCAGGGGGTCCCAAGTTCGAATCTTGGTACCCCGACTTGATGAAAGGGAAATGGTTGGTATTCAACTGTTTCCCTTTTTTGTGTCCTACCCTTAAATCTAAAGGATAGTCAACGATTGTAATCAAAACAATTGTTCGTATCTTCAAGTAAAAAAAAATTCTTCTTACTATATACAAATATAATTACTATCTCATCTATTTCCAGATTATCGCCGTGGAATATATAGACCACGTCGTGATCTGTATATTCCACGTCGTGATCTGTATATTCCACGTCTTGATCTGTACAGACCACGTCGTGGTTTGTAGAATTATACAGTATGCGCATAAGAATTCATAGGCTATCGAGCAAGAATTCATATAGGAGCGGAGCGTTTTTTACTTAGGGAGAAGAGGAGACGCTCTTACGTGTCAAAGTGGGAATAGTGTCAAACAATTAGACAGCGTTGTCAAAATATTGGACAGTTCTAAAAGAATAGCTTTTTGTTATCTGATTGTTGTTTAGTTGTTTATGTGTTTTGGCACGTTCTTTGCTATTATTTAGGTAGAAAATAATAGAGCAATGAAACAAATATTACTTACAACAGTTCTTTCTCTCAGTTTCGCTACCGCGACGGTGGCCCAAGAGAAACTTTGGACTTTGGATGAATGTATGCGCTATGCCGTGGAAAACAGCCCATCGGTTAAAAAGCAAGTTTATACATCAGATACGTATAAGGCGGAACAGAATGCCGCCGTAGCTTCTTTTTTCCCGGCGGCATCGGCTAAGGTCGGAGCGCAATATAGTTTTGGCCGTTCGATCGACCCTGCGACCAATACCTATGAGAATACTTCTACGTTTAATAATAACTATGGCCTCGACGCTTCTATTCCTATTTTTACGGGCGGACAGCTGATCAATCAATGGTTGATGGCAAAATCCAATCGCCGTATGGGAGTTAATGACATACAGAAAGCGAAAGATGATTTAGCGATGAAAACCATGCAGGCTTATATGGATGTGGTGTATTATAAAGGAACGATTCGTATGGCGGCCGAGAAATTGGAGGAGAGTAACCGTACCTTATATAAGACTCGCCGGCAAGAAGAGCTGGGTTTGAAAGGGAAAGCGGATGTAGCTCAATTCGAGGCTCAGGTGGCAGCCGATGATTATACATTGACCCACCAACAGAATCTTTTCAATACGGCCTTGCTTACTTTGAGGGAATGTATGAATTATCCATCTGATTTAGAACTGGAGGTGGATACTTTATTACCGGATATCAATTATGTCCCGGAAGTAGAGAATGTGGCGGAGATTTTCGCCTATGCGTCCGGGAATAACCCTACCGCCTTGCAAGCCGAGTATCAATTAACGCAAAGTAAATACCAATATCGTATTTATAAAGGAAAGTTGCTGCCGAGCATTTATTTGAATGCCGGAATCTCTACGAGTTATTTCGAGAACCTGAAGTCTGATAATGCCCCGGAAGGTTTCAAGGATCAGTTTAAAAATAACCGTGGTGAATATGTATCTTTTAGCCTTAGCTTTCCCTTGTTCGATGGTTTGAGCAGACTAACGAACGCTCGTCGTTATCGTAACAATATGCGGATCGCACGGGAGACAAGGACAGAGGTCTTTCGCCAGTTGCAGACAGCGGTAGAGCAATCGGTCTTGGATCGTGAGGGATACGCTAAAGAGGCCATACAGATGGATAAGAAGGTGAAATCGGATGAGTTGGCTTATCGTGTTACCCTACGGAAGTACGAGGAAGGCCTGATGAGCACGCTGGATGTACAGACAAGTGCGAATACGCTGTTGGAGTCCAAGGCCAATCTGCTTCAAAAGCGATTGATGTACTTATTGAAAAGCAAGCTGGTGGATTATTATAAGGGCAAGCCTCTTATCAATGAATAAGAATTGAGAACATAGAATTTAGATGATAATAAAAAATATAGAATACGATGGATATACAATTAGAGAAAAAGAAAGGTCTTCAGAAGAAGCATATTCCTTATGTAGCGGGTGGCGTGTTGTTCGTTATCTTGTTGGGATGGATTATCTTTGGTGATCATGCTTCTACGTTGAAAGTGGACGCGAGAGGGATTAGCATCGGTAATGTGACCCGTGAGCAATTCAATGACTTCTTTCGTATGGATGGTCAGGTGCAACCTATCACGGTCGTGCAGCTTAGCCCCGAGGAGGGCGGTATCGTACAGGAGAAAGTCGTGGAAGAGGGTGCCCAAGTGAAGAAAGGCGATATCATTGTTCGTCTGAGCAACTCAAATCTAGATTTGCAGATCTTGAACGCTGAGGCTGAGTTGGCGGAGAAGCAGAACTTCCTTCGTAATACGCAGGTTACCATGGAGCAGGATAAGCTGACCAATCAGATGGAGAAACTTCAATACGATATGGACATGAACCGGGCCCGCCGCTCGTTCAACCAACAAGAGCAGTTGTATAAAGAGAACTTGATCGCCAAGGAGGATTATCTGAAAGCGAAGGAGGACTTCGAGTTAGCCTCTCAAAAGCACGCCTTGATTACCGAGCGCTTGCGCCAAGACTCTATCTCCCGCACGATCCAGATGGATGAGATGGAGGCCAGCTTGGCGAATATGCGGAAGAATATCCTGTTGATCCGCGAACGTAAGGAAAACTTGAATGTCCGTTCCCAGATTGACGGTGAGTTGGGACTGTTGGATGTCGTATTGGGGCAAAGCATCAATCCCGGACAAAAGATCGGCCAGATTAACGACCTTTCCGATTATAAGATAGAGGCCATGATCGACGAGCATTATATAGACCGCGTGAAACCGGGCTTAAGCGCCGCTTTCGAGCGTCAAGGCTCGTCTTTCGACTTAACGGTGCGCAAAGTTTATCCCGAGGTTCGTGATGGTAAGTTCCGTACGGATTTCGTTTTCACGGGTGAGCGTCCGGATAATATCCGTAGTGGACAGACCTACTATATCAACTTGGAGCTGGGGCAACCTACCGAGAGTATCATTATCCCGAAGGGAACTTTCTTCCAGAGCACGGGCGGAAGCTGGATATTTGTTCTTGATCCGGATGGAAAGAAAGCTTACAGGCGTTCTATCAAGATCGGCCGTCAGAACCCGCAATATTATGAGGTTCTTGAAGGTCTGGAAGCCGGTGAGAAGGTGATTGTGTCCAGTTATGAGAGTTATAAGGATAATGAAGTGCTGGTGCTGGAATAAAATCGATATAATATGAAAAACATACTAATCGCCATTCGTTCCATTTTTAAGAAAGGGCGGCATAACGTGATGAAAATCGTATCGTTGGGAATCGGCTTAGCGGTAGGCTTGGTATTGATCGCTAAAGTCTATTTCGAACAATCGTATGATGATTTTTATCCGGATAGAGACCGGGTCTATCAAGTCTGGGCGAAATACCAGCAAAATGGAGGGGAGTTGAAGGATTATCCGCAAACAAGCGGTGGCATCGCTCCAACTATGCAACAACAGATACCCGAGATCGAGACCGTCACCCGATACACGAGTTTTGGAGACTGGACCTTTACGATGACCGACACCAAGATGAAATACTCCGGTCGTTGTATCATAGCGGATAGTTGTTTCTTTGATATTCTTCCTCGTCCTATGTTGATCGGAAATGCGAAAGAGGTTCTTTCCACCCCGATGTACGTGTTGATATCAAGTCGTATAGCGAAAAATATCGGAGGCGATGTTATCGGGAAAAACTTCACGGTAGACAATTCGCCGGGACGTACTATGACTATTGGTGGCGTTTTTGAGGAAGTTCCGGAAAATTCTCATTCCCGTTACGATGTAATTGTTTCCATGGCTTCGGCGGGTCGGTTCATGTGGGAGGGTTCGCCTACTAATATGTTGGGAAACGATCGTTACATAAGCTATGTGAAGTTGCACAAGGGGGTGAATCCTTTAGCTTTGGAGGAACAGGTGCGTACGTTTGTGAATTCTTATTTCCCTCCAGAGGAACAGCAAAAGGTCGGGTTAAGCATTGATTTCTCATTTCATAAGCTAGATAATCTACACAAGGAGTTGCCGCAAGTCAAGCGAATGACGTGGATACTTTCCTTACTGGCCTTCGCTTTGATCTTTACGGCGGTGATGAACTATATCTTGATCGTGATATCCTCTATCGTAAATCGCTCGAAGGAGGTGGCTGTCCATAAATGTTATGGGGCAAGCGAGAATAATATTCATGGTATGATGTTTGGTGAGGCGTTGGTACATATAGTGCTTTCACTGATCTTGGCCTTATTGTTGATCCTTGCGTTTAGAGGTACGGTAGAGGAGTTGTTGGCGACTTCGTTAGATTCCTTGCTCTTGTCTAATGGTAGCTTGGTCTTGCTAGGGATATGTATCTTGGTGTTTTTCGTATCTGGTTTTATGCCGGGATCATTATACGCCCGGATTCCGGTGGCCTCCGCTTTCCGTAATTACCGGGAGAATAAGCGTATCTGGAAGAAAGCCTTGTTGCTTGTCCAGTTTGTTGCTACGGGCTTTTTGGTGACGATGCTTGTTTTCGTTGCCCGTCAATATACGTTTATGGTGAATGATCGTCCGGGATATGCCTATGAGAACCTTGCCTACTGCGGGTTAGCTGGCGTGGACTCTACCTCTCGTGCCAAGATTCTGGATGAGGTGATGCGGCTTCCGGGAGTCGCTGCGGCTACCACCGTTTATCAATTGCCTTTCGAGCATGCTTCCGGTAATAATATTCTTTTACCGGGCGGGACTCAAGAGCTTTTTAATATCGCCGATCTCTATTGGGTAGGCAACGGATATCTGGACATGATGGAGATTCCCGTGATCCAAGGCCGCTCGTTCACGGAGAATGTGACCAACTCGAGAGAGGTGATGGTAGACCGCCGTTTCGTGGAGAAGATGAAATTGGTAGCGGGCTGGACGGATGATGTTGTTGGGAAGGATATTTGCGTCACCGAGCATAGCAAATGGAATGAGGAGCCATTCACGATTTGCGGCGTGTATGAGAATATCCGTCTGGGAGGAATCTCGAACCAAGATATGCGGCCCTCCGTATTATTCTATGCGCATAAGCCCATGTACACCTTGCAGGTGAAGTTCCATGAGCTGACCAACGATAATATGGCTCGTTTACAGCAGAAGATATCCGAGACATTTCCGGATCGTGAACTGAGCGCTATCTCTTTCCGTTCCGAGATCATGGATCTATATAAGGACTCCCGCCAATTCCGTGATTCCGTGATGATCGGAGGTTTGGTCACGCTTCTTGTTACGTTGATAGGACTTATAGGCTATACGAATGATGAGGTGAGCCGTCGTCGTAAGGAGATCGCCGTCCGCCGGGTGAATGGGGCTACCTTATGGGATATATTGAGGTTGTTCATAAAGGATATCGGATATATCTGTATCTATGCGGTCATATTAGGCGGTGGCATAGCATACTTTGTCTTGCAAAAGTGGCAAGAGCAATTCACGGAGAAGGTTCCTTTGTCATGGTACATATTCTTGGGTTGTGGCGTATGTGTATTATTGATTATATATTCCGTGGTTTGTCTGGATGCCCGCAAGACGGCTAATGATAATCCGGTGAATTGCTTAAAATCTGAGTGATTGAAAATAGATAATAGAAAATTGATAATTCATAATTCATGAATAATTTATTGAACTTTAAGTCCTTTTTAAAGTTCCTTGGAAGGAATAAGGCTTATACGCTGATAGACGTGTTTGGTCTGTCTGTATCGTTGATGTTTGTGTTATTGATAGCGGTCTATACGGTACAGGAGATGTCTACAGATAAATTCCATACCAAGGCGGATCGTATCTATCTGGTCGGGAATGAAAATTGGATGGCCACCGGAGCTGCCATTCCTTATAAGATAAAGGAACGCTATCCGGAGGTAGAGAAAGTTTGCCCGGTAGTGGCAGATAATTCAAGCAATATAGTTGTAGTTTCCGGTGATCGGAAACTAAAGGCGAACGTGATGTTTGCGGACTCCACGTTCTTCGATTTCTTTGATTTCCGGCTGTTACAAGGCTCTCGTGAGCAAGCGTTGGCCGCCGGGAACTATGCGGTGGTCTCCTCTTCGTTCGCCCGTAAGATGTTCGGAACGGATGATCCGATGGGACGGCAGTTAGTGGTGGGAGATACCATATCGGCTACTATAAACGGGGTGGTGGAGGATTTACTTCATTCCTCTATTCCCGAAGCGGATGTGATCGTGCGTTGGGAGCAGGTTAGCTGTTTTAACCCCAGCTTAGCCCCGGATCAGTTGGGGAATGCCGGAAGTACATCGGCTTTTGTCTTGGTGCGTGAGGGTAGTGATTTCCCTTCTCGTGCGGAGGATATGGCCCATTGGTTCAAGGAGTTTTATTGGCCGTATCAATATGGGACGGCAAAGGAGGTACGCATATTGCCGCTTAGTGAGCAGTATTTTGCGAAAGCCGCTTCTTACTCTTCTTTGCGAAAGGGAGATTGGCGTTTCGTGATCGTGCTGATGTCCGTAGGTTTCCTTATCTTGATTTTCGCGGTCATTAATTATATTAACTTGACGGTCGCCCAAGCGGGTTTCAGGGCGAAGGAGATGGCTACCCGGCGCCTTTTGGGATCTTCACGGGGCGAGTTATTCATGCGCTTGATGCTGGAGTCTACTTTGCTTACGTTTATTTCTTTGGTTATCGGGGTTCTCCTTGCCTTGGCGGTCGTGCCGTTTGTCAATGATTTATTGCAGACACGTGTCGATATGAATGTATTGGGTAGACCTGTCTGGCTATTGGCTTTGGTTTCATTAACGGTTGTCGTGGGAGTTTTATCCGGCTTACTGCCCGCTATCATTATTTCTTCTTCTAAACCGATCGAGGTGGTAAGGGGTACGTTCCGAGCTAAGACGAAAATGGTATTCAGTAAGTTCTTTATCGTATTCCAGAATGTGATCACGATCACGATGATCGCCGCCTCTATCACGATGGTTTGCCAGATCGTTCATATGATCAACGCTCCTGTCGGATATAAAACGAAGAATTTATTGGCTATGCGGTCGGTGGATGAAAGGCAGTTATCCGCTTTTGTCGGTGAGTTGAAAGGTTTGTCATGCGTAGATAGGGTCGGGAAGACTCAAGGATTGCCTTTATTCGGTAGTAATAATTGGACTTCTACTTATCAGGGGCAAAATATATCTTTTCAGCAATTCGTTATGGATAAGGATTGTTACGATATGCTGGGATTGGAGATTTTGCGTGATAACCATTTAACGACAGAGGGCTGGTTCCTAAACGAGCAAGCGATGCGTGAGATGAACTTATCGGAGGATGCGACCTCTTTTATGTTGGATAGGCACGAAAGGCCGATAGCGATAGCGGGTATCGTCCGGGATTTCTATTGCTTTGGAAATGTGACGACAGGGATGAACCCTGTCATGTTCCGTTTCTTGAAAGATAATGAAGCTCCTTGGATGATTTTGATCGAGACACAAGGTGATCCTTTCGCCGCAAAGGAGGCTATCGGTAAAGTATATGAGAAAGTGACCGGACTTGAGTTTGAGGCTTTCTTCATGGATGAGAGTTTACAAAACTCATTCGACTCGCAAATCCGTTTGGCAAAGATCGTAATCGTATTCTCGATAATCGCCATCCTTATTTCTTTGCTAGGCTTATTGGCGATGTCCACTTATTTTATTCAACAGCGTTTGCAAGAAGTATCCGTACGAAAGGTATTTGGTTCCAGCAACCGGCAGATATTGGTTAAGCTCGTATTCACGTTCTTGAACTATGTGCTGATCGCTTTCGTGATCGCCATACCTATTATTATGTACTTTATGAAAGATTGGCTGTCCGACTATTCGTATCGTATCGGTTTAAGCCCGCTGATATTTATCGCTGCCGGCTTATTCTGCCTCGTGATCTCGTTTGTCTCTGTCTTTTTCCAGAGCTACCGGGCTGCCACATCGAATCCGGTGGATAGCTTTAGGCATAGGCTTTAATTGTTAAGCATATCATAAAAGGTAATAACGCTTGTTTAAAAATAAGGGGGGAGTAAATACCGACTTTTGATACCTCCCCTTATTTATTCTTGTCTGTTTTTCTAGTCCTTCAGATCCCGAACAAGAACGGTAACGGCTTGCTGTCCTTGAAATCTTTGGCGGTGTTTCCGGCGTAAATCTCGCCGTTTGTGAGCGTTAGTTTCTTGATAGGTGTACCTGCCTTGAAGTCCAAGCTCTTGAAATCGACCCAAAAGATATCCGGGCTTAAAGTAGACTCGAAGTAATATACCTTATTCTTCTGGTCGGCTACCGTACGCCAGCGGGTAGAGGAGATATTCGGTTGATTCGGGGTCGTGATTCCCAGAGGTACCGATACGTTACGCATTACGCTGAATACCCCGGCTACCGCTTCCCGGAAATTACTTGTCTGCGGGATGGCGTGGATATAGAAAGAGGCACGCACGAAACGATCGGAAGCTCGGTTCGTACCCGGCAACATGACCAAGCCGCCTATCTGTTGCCAGTAATCGTTTAAGGTTAGTTGCTTATCGTATGTAGGGGAATTCGTCATGACTTGGCATTCCCGTCCCTCGTGGATAACCAAGTTCCCGTTCAGGTATTCGAAGATAGCGCTATTTCCTGAAGCGTCCGAGATCGAGAGATGCAAGGTCGATTTCGCCCCGTTCGGGAGATCCGGATCGTCGATGCGGAAGACCTCCTTGCTTAACTCGGCAACCGCCTCATCTACCGTGGCGAAATTATCGAGTACATACTGCGTCCAGATGCTAAGCCCCATAACCGGGCGGTTATCGTCCGGTCGGAAATAAGATGACTCGGTGAGGAACAATAGGTTGGCTACAAGCCCCTTCTCGTTCATGCCGTCGCACGTACCGATATCATACCCGGCGGTCACCACGCTTCCGTATTTCGAGATCCATTGGATGGTATTATCGGATATCGCCCCCCTTCTTTGCACTCCCCGGGGGAAGAGGTAAAGGTTGGATTGCGGGTCCTCTTTCCAATCCATGGTACGTCCGGTTACGACCATATTGTCCGGCCCGAGGTAAACGGCCCTTGTACACGCCTCGCTTCCCGTAGGGTTCATGAACATGAGCAAGCCGGCGAAAAGAGAGGCCAGTGTTAAATTCTTTGATTTCATAAGATCTATATTATTAGGATAATCTATTTATGAAACAAGTGGCTTTAAGGAATGTTTAGGGATGGTTTAGAATGATATACGAGATACGGAGCCGTGTGAGTAGCCCCAATTTCGTTTTTAGGCTTTCATATCGTTGAGGATGCGGAAGCGTTGGGTATGGGAAGCCAACGATACGATTTGAGCTCCTTGGACGATAAATAAGTGCGGTTTCTACCGTGATAAAAACATTTAATAACATCCTTTTTATCGGGCTTATTACTTCAAAGGCGTTATCTTTGCCCATGAATAAATAACAGTTTTGGGAGTACAAACTAAAAACAATTTGATTATGTTCTCAGGTATTGTAGAAGAAGCGGCTCAGGTAGTAGCCCTCCAATCCGATAAAGGAAACCTTCATCTGACGATGAAGTGCTCATTCGTGAATGAGCTGAAAATAGATCAGAGCGTGGCTCACAGCGGCGTTTGCCTTACGGTGGTAAGCATGACGGAAGATACGTATACGGTTACCGCTATCAAGGAGACCTTGGAACGTTCGAACCTCGGGAACCTGAAAGTGGGCGATAAGGTGAACTTGGAGCGTAGCATGTTGATGAACGGCCGTCTGGACGGGCATATCGTACAGGGGCACGTGGACCAGACCGCCGTTTGTGCGGAGGTGAAGGAGGCGGACGGCAGCTGGTACTATACGTTCGAGTACGCTTTTGATAAGGAGATGGCCCGGCGGGGGTATATGACCGTGGAGAAAGGCTCCGTTTGCGTGAACGGCGTCAGCCTGACGGTATGCAACTCCCAGCAAAACAGTTTCCAAGTCGCTATCATCCCTTATACGCACGATAACACGAACTTTTGCCAGATCGAGAAAGGTACGGTAGTGAACCTAGAGTTCGATATTGTTGGGAAGTATATCAGCAAGATGATGCAGTTTAAATAAGGTTCGAAGAATTTCCTATCCATAAAAGGCTTTAGCGATATCTGATGATCCCGGCTAGAGCCTTTTCTATCTACAGACAATCTTAATTCCGTGCGTGTACGATTAAAAACGTTTTAAGTAAATTTTCACTAACCAAAACTATCCTTGGTATGTTTATTGTTATATAATTATATGAGAAAAATAGACTAAACATATCAGATTATGGCCTATATCGATTATTACAAGATTTTGGGGGTGAACAAGGACGCTTCTCAGGATGATATCAAGAAAGCCTATAAGAAGTTGGCTCGGCAATATCACCCTGACTTGAATCCGAACGATCCCGACGCCCATCGTAAGTTTCAGGAGATCAATGAGGCGAACGAGGTGCTTAGCGATCCGGAAAAGCGTAAGAAATACGACCAGTACGGGGAGAATTGGAAACATGCGGATGAGTTCGAGGCTCAACGGAAGCAGTACGGCCAGCAAGGTGGCGGCTTTGGCGGCGGCTTCTCGAACGGTGGAGGTACGTATTGGTCTTCCTCCGGCGATGATGGAGAGTTCTCGGATTTCTTTGAGTCTATGTTTGGTTCCCGCCGGGGTGGCGGTGGCCGTTCTAATCATGGGTTCCGTGGACAGGATTACACGGCCGAATTGCACTTATCCTTGATGGATGCGGCCAAGACACATAAGCAGGTGATCACCGTGAACGGCAAGAACCTGCGTATCACGGTTCCCGCCGGCGTAGCCAACGGGCAAACCATTAAGCTGAAAGGCCAAGGCGGGCCGGGCATGAATGGAGGCCCTGCCGGTGATTTGTACATCACGTTCATTATCCCGGACGACAGCCGTTTCAAACGGGTGGGAGACGATCTGTACCTGACCGTCCCCTTGAACCTCTATACGGCGGTCTTGGGTGGCGAGCAGATTATCGATACCTTGGATAGCAAGGTGAAACTGAAAGTAAAACCGGGCACGCAAAACAATACGAAAGTCCGGTTGAAAGGTAAGGGATTCCCTGTTTACAAGAAGGAGGGGCAGTTTGGTGACTTGATCGTCACGTACTCGATCGAGGTGCCGACCAACTTGACAGAGAAACAGAAGGAATTGTTCCGGGAAATACAAAGTCTAAATTAAAAACAGGTGTATTATGCAAACAGATTTAGTTATTGTCAGTGAATACTGCCAGAAATGCCATATAGACCCTTCGTTCATCATTTTGCTGGAAGAGGGAGGTTTGATAGACATTAATATCACGGATGGAGAGAGGTATCTCTTCTCTTCCCAGCTCCGTGATCTGGAACAATACACACGTATGTATTACGACTTGTCTATTAACATCGAGGGAATCGAGGCCATTCATCATATGCTGGACCGGATGCGGAATTTGCAGGCGGAGATACAATCGTTGAGAAACCGTCTGCATTTATATGAACCATTCGGTTTTGATACGATCGAGAATCTCTAGTGTCAAATTGCTGCTAAACAAGGCTTCACTGCCCGATAGTGAAGGGCGTACGCAAACAAATTGAAAATATTTCTTGAAAATGTTTGGAAGTTTGGAATGTAATATATACCTTTGCACTCGCAATCAAGAAATGATAGCGACTATATCGCGGAGTGGAGCAGTGGTAGCTCGTTGGGCTCATAACCCAAAGGTCGTAAGTTCGAGTCTTGCCTCCGCAACTAAAAAGTCTTCAAGTCATTGACTTGAGGACTTTTTCTCTATTCAATCAAGCGATCGGGCGATGCGACCCCGATGGAAACGAATAATAAGCTATGCTTATTTCTTCCGTAAAGGCCCTTTGTTCTTCCAGAATCCCAATTTATAATAGATATAGGTGATTGTAAGCCCGATGCAAAGGCTGGCGCCGATGGCCCACCAGATACCGCTCCGTCCCCAGATAGAGCTAAACCAATAGGCGAGGGGAATGCGTATCAGCCAAAGACAAGTGATGCTTACTGCCATCGGGAACAGGGTATCGCCAGCTCCCCGTAATGCCCCGTTGAAGACGTTCAAGCCGCCGTGCACGACAAAGAATCCTCCCATGATCAATAAATATTCCTTGCCAATCCGGATCACCTCCGGGTCCTTGGTGAAAGCCAGCATCATCTTGTCCCCGAAGAAATAGATGGCCGTGAAGGTTGCTAGACCCAGCAATAGGTTGACAAGCATGGCGAATCGTACCCCGTCACGTACCCGGTCCAAGTGCCCAGCTCCGATGTTTTGCCCGCAGAAAGCAGCTAGCGCCCCAGAGAGGGTCAATACCGCTTGGATGATGATCGTGTCGATCTTTCCCGCTGCCCCGTAAGCGGTGAGCGTATCCGTGCCGAAACTGTTCACGATCCCCAGCAAGGCAATCAATCCGAGCGAGATGGCACATTGCTGTACGCTGGAGGGAAGCCCGATGCGGAGCCCTTCCTTGAACAGTCCCATATCGAACAATAAATCCTGTTTCTTGATAGAGAGCAGGGGATGGGTGTTGTTCACGTAGCCTAGGGCCACGCACATGCCGATCCCTTGGGCGATCACCGTAGCCCGTGCCGCCCCTTCGATCCCCCATTTGAAAACGACAATGAAGAGTAAATCCAAGGCGATATTCAAGATCGTGGTAAGCAGGATAAACAGCATGGGGCGCACGGACTCCCCGACACCCCGCAATATGGAGATAATGCTATTGAAAGTGACAAACAAGAACGTACCCCCTACATAAATCCTGAAATAAGCGACCGCCTGCGGGATCACGTCCTCCGGCGTGTTCGTCAGCCTGAACATCGGCTCGGCAAAAATAATCCCCGCTATGGACAGCAATACCCCTGCGACCAACATGAAGATAAAGAAAGATGAGAAGGCTTTTTGCACCTTATTGAACTTCTTCGCCCCGAAAAACTGCGAGATCACCACCGACGTACCGCTCCCGATACCGATCACCAGCGAGATAATAAAG
>ENA-OZFF01000391-OZFF01000391.1-human-gut-metagenome-genome-assembly--contig:-NODE-391-length-14748-cov-4.055877_pt1 | contig 14748 bp, 10 predicted proteins | sample MGYA00244615_ERZ653628 | MGnify/ENA primary metagenome ERZ653628 (study PRJEB26926, sample SAMN06164927) | human gut metagenome | biome: ENVO:00009003; feature: ENVO:2100002; material: ENVO:00002003...
TCTACACCCTAGAGTTCGTCGGCAGCGTCAGATGTGTATAAGAGACAGATCCTAAAGTCTCTTCCGGTTTATCTAATAATAATCGTGCTCTTCCCTTTTTTGCTGGCAGTTTTTCTGCCTCTATAGTGACATCACAAGGAGTTAGACCCAAAAAGGTTCCATATTTATTTATAACAATATACCAACTGCATTTTTCTTCTTTCAATGCATCATGCCCTTTTCGGATTCTTTTCCCAAGTTCAACTAATTCTGCAATCATACTAATCTTCCTTTTTGCTAAATTCGAACAATATGCTATTTACAAACTCTCCTTGTTTTGCACGCAAATGAGAAGTGGAAAGCATCTGTTCATTAAGTTCACTAGGACAAATTAATGTACTATTCTGAACAACAGCTTCCTGCATGTAGATAGGTTTAGTATTATGGTCTCTGTCATACCAGATATCAAATAACATGCTACCTATCGGGTATGTCAGATTCAGCTCGTTTGCTCGGTCTTCATCCTCTTGCGTAACTGGAAAGAATTCGCATGAGAATTCACGTGTTCCCAGATATGGCTGATGCCAACATTGACCCTTATTCAAACGTCGTAGAAACATATTTCGATATTTCACTATTGGTTCACAGGACTTTCCGCCTTCGCTTTTGTCTCTGTTCTTCACCTTCTGGATATTTGCTTCGGACATATAGATATTTGCTTCTATGATGTATTCAACATCACGTAGTACAATACTATTTCTTTGAGCTCGATTCCCAGAGTTGGAAATATCAATTGGTCTGCCACTTTGTATATAGTTAAGTTCATTCCTCTTAAAAGAAGAGAAAACAATGGGCTTCAATATCTTGATGCTCTTTACCACCCATTGAAACTCTGGTTTCCATAGGATACACTCCAGCACACCTCTTGCAGCAGAGGGTGTCATACAGGGATAAGTCATTCGCTCTACTTTCAGAGCAGGCTGGGTAAAACAGGCGTATTCACCCTTTACCCTTACTTTTACAGAATTTGTGTCAATCATATATAGTAAATTTCATCTTCGTTACTTAATCCTATTTCTTTAGAATATGCCCCAAACCAAATTTTAACTCCATTTGATATCTCGCTAATTTTGTTAGCATTAGCTTTTGTAAACCATTCATAAACTTGAACGCAATACTGAGCAATCTTCTGATAATCTTTTCGACTTAGATATTCTTTATCCTTTATTTCGTTGTACAAGTGTTTGCTCTCATTATCATATTGATAAATAAATAATGTTGTTGTATTACTATTTATAATATGGTACATATCTGCTACGTCCTGAAACATCAGCTTTTCTCGCTTTGGAGTCACATTGTCCTTTAATGAATAATTTTTTATGATATTTGTATAATAATCCGTATAGAAATCTGCATCTGACAATCTGTCTTCATTACCTCGATAACATAACTGTGCAAATTGTGCAAATGCTATATATTGACGTGAAGGCTGACCTTGATCCTCTAATTGGAACAAATAGACTTGACCTTCTTTCAGGTTACCCTCTCTATTGCAGCGGCCTGCCGATTGAATGATTGATTCCAAAGGTGCCAGTTCTCTGAATACCACAGGGAAATCCATATCAACTCCAACCTCAATAAGTTGAGTAGAACACAGAATAAGCTTTTCTCCTTCTTTCAATTTTATCCGAACCCTTTTGATGATCTCTATTCTATGCGCTTGGCACATATTGGTCGAAAGATGGAGTACTGGTATCTCGCTTCTTGTTTTCAAGCACTCAAACAAAGCCATTGCCTTTTTCTTTGTATTACATACAATGAGTACTGAGCCATTTTGTTCCACCACGCAATCTGCAATGCTTTCGAACGATTGGGCTTTGTAATCATCAATGGAGATGTACTTGACTCGTTTGGTGGAAGCAAAGACAGATGCAGGATTCTCGACAAGCGGTGTAATATGATCTATTCCGCAGAAGTCCTTTCTCGTCTGGAAATTAGGTTGTGTGGCAGTACAAAACAAAAAACTACATCGGCAAAGATGCAACAAGTCATTCAGCATCTTCATTGTACATTCGGCAAGGTTTACTGGCAATGTTTGAATCTCATCGAAGATCACAATTGAATCTTGCAGATTGTGTAACTTGCGGCATTTGGAACGTTGATTAGAGAATAGAGACTCAAAAAATTGAACTGCAGTAGTGATTACTATAGGATAATCCCAGTTTTCTGTTGCCAAATATTTGGAATCTTTGCAATAGCTTTCTTCTTCATCGGCTTCTTCATAGTTCACATTTGAATGATGTTCAAGTATCACATCATAATCTTTGAATATGGTTTTAAGTTCATTTGCAGTCTGATCAATGATGCTGATGAATGGCAGAACAATCACTATTCGTTTGATGTTAGGATGTGCTTCAGCATGATAGAGAGCCCAGTTTAGGCTGGTCAAAGTTTTTCCCATTCCCGTTGGCAATGTCATGGAGAAACACCCTTGGTCTGCATTTGCAAGACTTTGGGCATAAAGCCTTACATTTGTCCTCAACTCGTTCAGAGGAGTAACCTGTTTGAAAGAATCGAACCGCTTGTTCAAGGCTGCCAAGAGCGCATCCACATCAAGAATTTTGCATGAACGTGCATCATACTGTTCTTTTTGGAAATGTCGCTCCGTATCAAGACTATCCGCATCAACAAGTGCGCTATAAAGCAATCGTACAAATAGTTCCTTTTGAAAAACATTTCCTATTTTATTAAATGAACTATTGTCACACATTGATATAATGAAATCATCTTCTTCCATAGCCTGCTGGATATTCTTCCACCTGTTTTCATCTTTCGCACATAGTCCTAATGTTTCAACCATAGCATCTCTATTGGGAAGTCCTGCATGATGTCCTATTACAGGAAATGCAATATTGACAAGTTTATTCATTAGAGCTATATAAGCCCCCCATTTTGCATGAGGTTCCTTTTCTTCTCTTGATCTTATATAATTTTGAAATCCCTTGCTGTATTTGCCAATATCATGCAGCAAGCCACAATACGAATATATCTCGGCAAAATCATCCGCCAAAGCAAAAGACCTCATCAATTCTGCGACACTTTCACTATGTTGCTTCATTGACTGCTCTGCACCATTACTATTTTCAGAATGTGCAATATATTTATATTTACTTTGTTTCATTATATATATCCACTCACTGGTGTCCCGTTAAATTTTCATTCATGTTATTTTCGAATAGGATTATAAAGATAATGTTTCATATCCTTATCGTCAAACGTGTTTTTCCTGCAATACAACTGATAAAAATACTCTGTCATCGTAGAAGGGTCAAACCAATCACTATTTGCAGGCAAATTCAATCGTGCATTGTTTGCAGCCTTCATTGCCCCAAATGGAATACGTTTCTCTGCGGCGAGACTGAACACAAATGTGGTACCAACAGTATTTCTTCCTTCACGGTTACAACGCCCCGCTGCCTGTAAAATAGAGTCAAGACCTGATTCCTGTCGAAATACAACAGGGAAATCTATATCCACCCCTGCCTCTACAAGCTGGGTAGCTATCACTCTGACAATCGGATGTGATTTATCTTTCAGCAATGCCTTGACCTTCCGTATGGTTTCACTGATATGGGCGGGACACATCATTCTCGATAGATGGAGCTTTATTCCTTCATTAGGTAAACGGTCATACAGTTCCTTGGCATCCTTTCGGGTATTTACGATACATAATACTTTATTATATATAGCAACTTCGGCGGCAATCTCATCGTATGTCTTTCCTGTGTTGTCTATTACTAACTTCACACGAAGAAGCTTGTCATGCAAAGCAAACTCATTCGGTATGATTTCAATAATACGGTCTATTCCCTCAAAATTGGCCTTAGGATTAGTTCCTTCTATCAGTCCGCTAAGTACCGGCTGACTGGCAGTGGTAAACAGTACCGACACTCCGAATATTTTCTGATATGCTTTAAGTGCATCCACTATCGGTTGTAAGAAATCAGTCGGCAATGTCTGCGCTTCATCCAAAATAAGAACTGAATTCACGATATTGTGCAATTTACGGCAATCGGACGGTTTGTTGCTAAACATTGACTCAAACAGCTGAACATTGGTCGTAACGATAATCGGATAATCCCAGTTTTCCGTGGCTAGCTTTGCCTTCTCACGTACCTCTTCATTCTTTATCTCATCAGGATTAAAGTTACTATGATGCTCCAGTACGTGCTCTTCGCCGAAGATTTCTTTCAAGAGGCCTGCCGTCTGCACAATAATACTAGTGTATGGGATGGCAATGATAATACGATTCATACCGTGATTTACAGCATGCTTCATGGCCCACAACAACGATGAAAGAGTCTTGCCGCCTCCCGTTGGTACCGTAAGGCTATAGAATCCTTTCTCTTCAGAAGAAGCTTTACGGCATCGTTCCTGTACTTTCTTGCGAATGTGGTTCACTTCTGTATCGGGTGCATACAATTGCAGTTCACGTAAATGCGCCTCCAATTTTGGCAATAAGTCAGTGAGTGTAGACGAGCATCCCCGTTTTTCCCACGATTCTACATCCATAAATTGCTCTGTATTGAGTCTGTCGGCATCCACAAGACAGGAAAAAAGCATGCGGGAAAGGTGATGAAAATGCTTCATGTCCACCTTAAGTTTAGAAAAAGGAGATTCAAGAAGTTCTTTTCTCAACTGGGGTATATTCAGAGCTATGTCCCCTTTGTTTATCTCTTCGGGAAGTTGCCTTTTCTCTATGACGCTCTCCGCATCTACATAATCATGTAGGCCTGTATGATGAGAGATTATCTGGTTGGCAAGAAGATTGAATACACTCTTCCCCATAAGGTTCGTTACCAATATTCCACCTACAAACGCATGATGATGCTCTCCATACGATTTTTCGTCAGTCACAGGTAGACCGCTTGTCGTACGGATATATTGCTGAAATGCATCACGCTCTTTTCCTTTGTCGTGAAGCATTCCAAGCGTATGCCCCCAAGATGGAAGTCCGAACAGTCCAGAAAAGGAGGTTGCCATTTCTGCAACACCCCTTTGATGTTCATCGTTGGTTTGTATTATCCATTTTCCATTTTCTTTGTTTTGGTATAAATGGGATATCAACTGTTTCTCTGTTTCCATTTGATTAGATTCATAAGGTTATACCTTACAAAAGTAGGAAAATAAATCGAAATATCCGTATCTTTGCGGCATGGCAAAACAAAATTCTCCATTGGTATTAGGGACCGAGCCTATCGGTAAATTACTTACGCAATATGCGATTCCTGCGATTATCGCTATGACAGCTTCTTCTTTATATAATATGGCCGATAGTATTTTTATTGGCCATGGAGTGGGGGCGTTAGCGATTTCCGGCCTAGCCTTGACCTTTCCGTTGATGAACTTGGCGGCCGCCTTCGGTTCGTTGGTGGGAGTCGGTGCCTCTACGTTGGTTGCCGTGAAGCTGGGGCAGAAAGATTATGAGGGGGCGAATAAGGTATTGGGGAATGTGTTGATCTTGAATGTGGTTCTGGGCGTCGCTTTCACGATCGCTTTCTTGTTCTTGCTTGATCCCGTGCTGTACTTTTTCGGTGCTAGTGAGAACACGATCTCATATGCCCGTGATTATATGCGGATTATTCTGTATGGCAATGTGGTTACGCATATGTATCTGGGATTAAATGCGGTCTTGCGCTCCTCTGGGTTCCCGAAGATGGCGATGTATGCTACGTTGGCGTCGGTCGTTATCAATTGCGCCTTGAATCCGTTGTTTATCTTTGGGTTTGGATGGGGTATAAAGGGGTCGGCTTGGGCGACGGTGATCTCGCAGGTAATCTCGCTTACCGGACAGTTGATCCATTTCTCGAGACCGAAGCAACTCCTTCATTTCAAGAAAGGTATTTATAGGCTGCGCTCGGAGATCGTGAAAGGTATCTTGTCGATCGGTTTATCTCCGTTCTTGATGAACCTTTGTTCCTGCTTGATCGTGATCCTTATCAACCGGGGATTGAAAGAGCATGGGGGAGATATGGCGATTGGCGCTTATGGTATCGTGAATCGTATCGCTTTTCTTTTCGTGATGATCATCATGGGATTTAATCAGGGTATGCAACCGATAGCCGGTTATAATTATGGTGCCCGACTCTATTCCCGGGTGACGGACGTGACCCGGCTGACGATGCGCTGGGCGGTAGGAGTGGCTACGCTGGGGTTCTTGCTTTGCCAGTTGGTGCCGTCGTGGATCGTCCGTATGTTTACGAGTGACGGGGAGTTGATCAGTGCCGCCTCTTATGGCCTGCATATCGTCTTCGCCGTATTCCCGATCGTGGGCTTCCAGATGGTGGCGACTAACTTCTTCCTTTCCATCGGCATGTCTAAGAAAGCGATCTTTCTCTCCTTGACCCGGCAGATGCTTTTCTTGATACCCTGTTTAATCCTCCTCCCCCCGTTATTCGGAACTCTCGGTGTCTGGATCAGTATGCCTATCGCCGATACGGTGGCGGCGATCGTGACGGCGATCGTGCTTGTGAAACAATTTAAACAATTCAAATATGGAACATAACGTGATATTACCTGCGGAATGGTATCCGCAAAGTGCCGTGCAGCTTACGTGGCCGCATGAGAATACGGATTGGGCCCCGATATTGGACGAGGTGATTCCTTGCTTCGTGGCTATCGCCAAGGAAGTGATCAAGCGAGAGAAGTTATTGATTGTCTGTCCGGACGAGACCGCCGTACGTGAACAATTGGGTGAGGTTGATTACGACCGTGTCATTTTCCGTGAGATGGATACGAACGATACGTGGGCACGGGATCACGGGGGAATTTCCGTCTTCGATGAGGGAACGCCCATGCTTTATGATTTCGTGTTCAATGGCTGGGGAATGAAGTTCGCCGCCAATCATGATAATCTGATTACCCGTAACCTTTGTCATATGAAGACCTTCTCCGGTGAGGTGGTGCCCGCTAATATGCAACCTTTCGTGCTGGAAGGCGGTAGTATCGAATCGGATGGGAAAGGTACGTTGATGACTACCGTTGAGTGTCTGGCATCCGTAAACCGTAATGAGTATTTGCAACAGGAGGAATTGGAACGTTATTTGAAAGACGTATTTGGCTTGGATCGTATCCTTTGGATTACCAGCGGTTATTTAGCCGGAGACGATACGGATAGCCACGTGGATACGCTCGCCCGTTTCTGTAGCGAGGATACGATCGCTTATGTCCGTTGCGAGGATGAGGAAGACGAGCATTATGAGGAATTGAAGGCGATGGAGGAGGAGATCAAGGAGTTTACTAGGGCGAATGGGGAGCCTTATCGTCTGATTCCACTTCCGATGGCCGATAAGGTGGAATGGGAAGGGGAGCGCTTGCCCGCTACCTACGCTAATTTCCTGATCATGAATGGGGCCGTATTGGTTCCGTTCTATGACTCACCGAAAGATGAGATCGCTAAAGCGGCTTTGCGGGAAGCGTTCCCGGACCGTGAGATCGTGGGTATCAATTGCCTTCCGCTTATCAAGCAACACGGTTCCCTGCATTGCGTGACGATGCAATATCCGGAAAGCTTTATCGAATAATAACTACAACCAATTAAATATGAAAGTAGGATTAATACAACAAAAGAATACCGCTGACAGAGCGGCGAATATAGAGAAGCTAAAGGTAAATATCCGTAAGGCTGCCCGGGAGGGAGCGGAATTGGTCGTCTTGCAAGAACTGCATAACGGCCTGTATTTCTGCCAGACGGAAGATACGAGCATGTTTGACTTGGCAGAGACGATCCCCGGCCCATCGACGGAAACCTTCGGTGCCTTGGCGAAAGAATTGGGTATCGTCTTGGTGCTTTCCCTTTTCGAGAAGCGTGCCCCGGGCCTGTACCATAACACGGCCGTCGTCTTGGAGAAAGACGGTACGATCGCCGGGAAATACCGCAAGATGCATATCCCGGATGACCCCGCTTATTACGAGAAATTCTATTTTACCCCCGGTGATTTAGGCTTTGAGCCTATCGATACCTCTGTGGGGCGTCTTGGTGTGTTGGTTTGCTGGGATCAATGGTATCCGGAAGCAGCCCGTTTGATGGCTATGCGTGGCGCCGAGATGTTGATCTATCCGACCGCTATCGGCTGGGAAAGTAGCGATACGCAGGAAGAGAAGGACCGTCAGCTGGGTGCGTGGGTGACCATACAGCGGGGACATGCCGTGGCGAACGGACTCCCGGTCATTTCCGTAAATCGTACCGGGCATGAGCCGGACCCTTCGGGGCAAACGGGCGGTATCCGGTTTTGGGGAAACAGTTTTGCGGCCGGTCCCCAAGGTGAGCTATTAACCGTATTCCCGAATGACGAAGAGGAGGTACGTGTGATAGAGATCGACAAGACCCGTAGTGAGAACGTGCGTCGTTGGTGGCCTTTCTTCCGAGATCGCCGTATCGATGCGTTTGGTGGTTTGACAGAACGATTTTTAGTATAATGACCGAATACACGCAAGAAGAGGCCGTCTTCCGCATGAACGAAATGGGGAAAGCGGGACGGCCTTTTCTTTTTATCATTGATTATAAACGAGAGCGGATCTATGTGGAGAGTCCGGAAGAGATCGCTCCCTCCGAGTTATTGTACGATTTGAACGGCTTTACGAATACAAATCACGAATGTAACTTGCGGGATTCCTCTCATCTTATATCCGGAGAACCTGTTGAATGGCAGCCCTCGTATGTTTCTTTCGAGGAGTATGTCCATTCATTCGAGACCGTTTCCCGGCATATCCATGCGGGTAATTCTTATTTGGTAAACTTGACATGCGCTACTCCGGTATATACGAACCTCTCCTTGAAAGATATCTTTTACCATTCCAAGGCGATGTATAAGCTTTGGATGCGGGATCGTTTCGTGGTATTCTCGCCCGAGATATTCGTGCGGACGCGGGATGGTCTCATCTATTCGTATCCCATGAAAGGTACGATTGACGCTACGCTGCCCGATGCCCGGAGACGTATCCTCGATGATCCCAAGGAAGCAGCGGAGCATGCCACGATCGTGGACTTGATCCGGAATGACTTGAGTATCGTAGCCTCCGAGGTTTGTGTTCCCCGGTATCGTTATATCGATGAACTGCGTACGCATAACGGAAGTTTGTTGCAGGTCAGCTCTGAGATAAGAGGCCGGTTGCCGGAAGGATGGAACGGCCATGTCGGGGAGATTTTGTTCAGCCTCTTGCCTGCCGGCTCCATCACGGGCGCTCCCAAGAAAAAGACCTTGGAGATCATCGCCGAGGCGGAAACCTATGAGCGGGGCTTCTATACGGGGGTGATGGGGTATTTTGACGGCCAAGATTTAGACAGCGCCGTGATGATCCGTTTTATGGAACAAGTCTCTCCCCATTCGTTTGTTTTCAAGAGCGGTGGGGGAATCACCTCTAAAAGTGATGTGAGATCGGAGTATAACGAAATGAAACAAAAAGTATATGTGCCCATCTATTGAGACCTTATCAGGGAGTCCGTTTGTGGAGACGATCCGTATCGAGAAGGGACGGATACATAACCTTCCGTACCATAATGCCCGGATGAACCGTACCCGCAGGGAGCTATTCGGAGCGAGAGAAGAAATTGATCTCGCGGGTTATATTCATCCGGGGCCTCATCAAGAACGTACCAAATGCCGGGTGGAATATACCTGCGAGGTCTTACAGGTAGAATACGTTCCTTACCGTATGCGTCCGGTTCATTCCTTGCGATTGGTTACATGCGATGAGATCGATTATTCCTATAAGAGTACGGATCGCCAATGCTTAAATGATTTATTCGCCCAACGAGGGGGGCATGACGATATCCTGATCATCCGTGACGGTTTGCTGACCGATACTTCCATTTGCAATGTCGCCCTTTGGAATGGCACCTCTTGGATCACTCCCGCACGCCCTTTGTTATGTGGTACGATGCGTGCTTACTTATTGGATAAAGGCTTGGTACAGGCCGGGGATATCCCGGTAGAGGATCTGCCTAAGTATACCCGGATCCGTCTGTTTAACGCCTTGATCGGGTTCGGCGAAATCGATGAGATCACACGTATATACGTATGACACTACGCGAGTATCGGCGTGGCCCTGTGCCTATACAGGTAAGGGGTTACGCCGATATCCGTGTGGTCTCTTACCTGTATAGGCATGAATCAAGGTGTTTCCTAGAACAATATATCCACCTCCATATTGCTGATCCATTCTACGGGACGGCCGGCCACCTTATTGCAAGTGACGGCGAATTTCAAGGGGAGGATAATTCCCAACGGGATGCGTAACCATCCCGGCATATTGAAATTATGGACACCGATCAGGGAACCTAGCTGGATACCGACCGAGGGAGCTACCAAGAAACGGGTCTCGTCATTACGGCGGTCTATACCCATCTCGAAATAACTATACAGGCCGAGGAAACGTTTCGGGGAAACGAATATATCCATGTTATAATTGGCGCCCGCCTTCACGTTCCAGTTCTTGATCGTGTAGGAGGAGGAAGGGGCGTGCATATAATAACCGGAGATCGTAGGGGATACCCAATGAGCGATGTCGCCCGGCTCCATGATCATGCCTTTCCCTTTCCCGAACTTATGCCAATTGATCATGCTGACGTTCAAGCGACCGCCATACGTCATGACACCATCCCGGTTGCTATGGATCGGCGTGCCGATCAGGAACATGAAGGAGTTGGCTACCCTCGACCGGATAAAGTTGCGGGTAAAAGGCTCTTGTACGATCAGCTGTAGCTCATCCTTGCGGTCGGCGACGGAAGCTTCCAAGGGGACGTCATCCAAATTCGTCCCGAAGGGGATCGGGAAATCCTTGATTACCGGGAAACGATCGTAGACGAACTGAGGTAGGTCGTCTCGTTCGGAAGGGATCTCGTTCAAGATATTCTCGTCTGATCCTTCCAAGGCATTCTGGTAGGCTTTCCAGACTTCTACGATAGACTCGCAGGTGGCGGTCACGACTTGGTAGAATACCTTCGTCTCCCGCTCGTAGCTATCGCCTTTCTCCAAGGAATAAGGATGTTTCTCCGTTACCCGGATATGCCGGTAATCATCGGCCTCGTTGTACTCCATCATGTTTTGGTTCAGACGTTTATCGCCGTAAGCACTCCATGTCTCGCCTTTTAGGTTAGCGGTCTGTACGGGGATGGTATTGTAGAAATCGTGCAGGCTCTTATTGTTGGATACGGCGGAGGCGGAGAAGCCCCTACGTACCATTTGGTGTCCGGAGGCGAAGGAGTCTTGTAGGAAATGCTCGGCGAAAGCCTCGTACATCGTGGCGTAGAACATAAGGTTGCTCGCCATTCGCGTATCTCCTTTACACATCTCTTTGCCTGCCTCTTGTGCTAGATAGATGGCGAAGATGTGGATGCAGAAATACTTGCTCATGGAGGGCAACTGATTTAATTTATCGAAGACCTTGTTTACTTCCGAGGGGCGTTGAAGGCGGCGGATCAGCTCGGGGTCGATCATCTTCAGATGCTCGTTCAATCCCTTGCCATAGGCGTAGAAGTGGGAGAGGTCCTTGATTGCTAGGATACCGTAAGCCAGATTGATGTCGAGCAGCTCCTTGCTGTTGGCTCCGGTGAGGAACTCGTTCATGGCTTGTGTCTCCAAAGCCAGCGTACGGTTCGTCTTGGAGAAATGGGTCTGCAGGCCTGTCTCCAAGAGCATGGGATTTTCCACATGGTCGCCGGCCAATCCGCAAAGCGTACCGTAGGTCACGATATTCGGCAACTGCGTCAGCTCATTCATGGCGTAGGCGTTCGAGCCGGGCATATGCGACATGTTGAGGATCTGCAGCAAGGCGCTATCGGCGACGGCCTCGTTGGGGAAGATCCCGTTTTCCACCAGATAACGTGGGAGAAGGCTCATGGCACGGTCGCCGATCTTACGGTGCTCGGCGAAATCCCATGCGAAGGCCGAACTTGTTATTGCACTGATACCCATAAGTAGGCATCCGCGGTGAAGAAGTTGTTTAATAGTGTTTCTCTTGTTCATATCTATACTTGTTTATAATTATCTGAATAACTCAAGCGCGAACTTCAACCCGACGCTTTGATACTTGAACTCCTCGAAGCCTAGGAAAAACGCTATATGAAAAAGGTCGCTACCGATACCATACCCGAGCTCGCTGTAATTCGGCAATACGGGAGTCCATAGCTGGCTGAGGTAGAAACGTTCGGACACGAGGTATTTATGCGCCTTGGGATTGGGCTTGAGGAATCGCAATAGAATGAATGGGCTCTCGTACATGAGGTGCCCTTGAATATATTTGTCGGAGGCATTGCACCAATCCCCACCCAGATTATGAAAGATCCCGCCAAACCGGTCGCCCCAAGGCTCGGGGAAATAACGTTTGGCGAAATAGCTAAAATCGGCGAAGTACATGTTATGCTGGTTAAGAAAGAGTCCACCGCTTAGATTGTAACTCAGTCGTTCGGATAAGCCCAGCCGTACGGTCTGGTTCATGCCGGCCTCCATCCGCCAATAATTTCCCGTACAGCCGAGCAGGTCCGGTATGCTTCGTGCCAGCTCGATCCGGAAGGTCGGGTAATGGGAATGTAGGTACTCTTTCCGGTAACCGTCCATCCAGTAATATTGCCGGGGCGTGTAGGTAAGGCCGATAACCGGGGTGAACTCATTATGATCCTTTAGATCCAATCCGGTATCCTTATTCTTTTTCACGGGCGTACGATAGTGGTATGCGAGTCCGGCCGAGAGCCGGAAGCCGTTCATCAGTTCTATCAGGTTCATCAGCTTGGCATAGTAGTGCTGGAAATACTTCAAGTTGAGATCTTCGAAACGGATTGGGGTATCTTTTAGGATCTCGTTGATCTGGTGGATCACTTCGGAGGAATAGCTTTGGTTGTCATTGGCTATCGTGAGGTTGAGGATACCTTGACGCTCGGGGTGATACTCCCAGTCGGTTGTTAGCCGTAGGCGTAGCTCTTTCTCCTTGAATAGGAAACCGATCTCGGGGTGGAAGCGTAGCTGACGGTCATGCTCGAATGTCTTACTGATACGTGCTTCTTGCTTATAGGTGATCCCGTTGCTTCCGAAAGATAGCTGGAACGGGTTGAGAAGGCCGGAATACTTCACACGAGTACTCTTGTAATCCCTGTTGACCGTGCTGGTGAACCGCTCGCCGAGTTGGAGGTAGCGAGTGAGAGCGCTGCTGTCCGCTTCCGTCCTCACCACGTTCGTTCCGGTGGTGTACAAGGCTTTCTCGTCGGTAGTGAGCGGCTTGTCCCTCCGGCTGTTCCAATAAGCGCTGTCTTGGGTAAAGGAGAGTGTGTCGGAGGTGATCGTATAGTATTGGGTTTGATCGAGCGAGTATAATTTCCTGCTCTCATGGTCTTCCTCTACCCAAGAGATCGATTTATAGCGGAAAGCGGCGTGGATGTCGCTCTCTATCCGGTTGCCTAGGGCATGGTAGCAGACTTGCAGGTCAGCCTCTTCCGGGAGGATGAAATGCTTCTCGTCACGGTTGAAACGTATGCTTAGGTTGAACTCGGAGAAAGAGGAGTGCCCTTGTATCTCGATACGGTCGATGGTCCAGAGTTCGTCGGTTACGTACAGGTTTCCGGATAGTAGTTTCTGGCTCCATTGGCGAGGGGTGAAACGGATGTTATACACAGGGATGCCGGAGATCGTGTCCGTGCCTTCCTGCCGAAACGTGTAATATTTGAAAGCATCGGGCGAGAGTGGCATGATCATTCCCTTATTGTAGATCGTGGGGGAGTAGACGTTCAAGTTGACGAACGAGGCTATCTCCTTGTAATGCCTTCCGGCGGCGAGATGGCTGCTGTTGATGGCTACAATCTCGTTGCGATAATGGTTGGGAGCGTCGTAGCGGGTGAGGCCACTCATCTCGAAGAAGGCATCGCGGGGATGACGCTCTATCGGGAAGACCAGATAGGCGTATCGTAGCAGCTTGTTCTTCCGGGGAACGTGCGTACGGCCTTTCACGTAGGTCTCCGCTTCATAGCTCTCGAGGACGTGCTCGTAGATGGGGGCTTGATGGATTACCTGCCGCATGATGGAGTCGGCTCGTGTGACGGGTGTCTTCTCTTGTGCCCGCAGGTCTGAATGGACTAGCGGGCACAGAAGAAGTATGGATAGTAGAATAAGGTGTCCCGTCTCGATCCTCATCCTGTCAATGTATGGCGAAGGTTGGGCATACTAATGCGCAAAGATGGCAGCCGACACATTTTTGCTCGTCTATCACCGGTTTGCGCATAGAGGTGAAACGGATAGCTTGATGTCCACCGTCGTTACAGGAAACGAAACAGCGTCCGCAGCCGAGGCATAGGCTGTTATCTACTGTCGGGCGGTGTATCTGCGTACGTTCCAGTTTCTCGGGGGGTACGATGTTCGGTAAAGCGATACCTATGAGGTCGGATAGGGTTTTATATCCGTTCTCTTGCATGAACAGTCGTAACCCTTCGCATAGATCGTCGATGATCCGGAAGCCGTATTGCATCACGGCGGTACATATCTGTAGGTTCGTGCAGCCTAGTAGCAGGAAATCGAGGGCATCCCGCCAAGTCTCTATACCGCCTATCCCGCTGATAGGCATCTTGCCGGCAGAAGGATCGCTCGCCAGCTCATGTATGAACCGGAGAGCGATAGGGCGCACGGCTTTCCCCGAATAGCCGGACACGCTGCTCAGTCCGCAGACAACGGGCCGGGCCGTAAGTGCTTTCTCATCGATCTGTCTCTTATACACATCTCCGAGCCC